>Ga0123355_10005209_pt1 | contig 18981 bp, 13 predicted proteins | sample TergutEmb28metaG_3_FD_89872 | JGI IMG/M metagenome (GOLD analysis project Ga0123355, IMG submission 89872) | Embiratermes neotenicus P1 segment gut microbial communities from Petit-Saut dam, French Guiana - Emb289 P1 | ecosystem: Host-associated > Arthropoda: Insects > Digestive system > Gut ... | reverse complement strand
AGATTTTGCAATGTAAAGGAAATGAGATCTCAATTCCTCATGTAAACTGATATGCAAAATCTTTTAAAATAATGTAATTTAAATTTCTCTACGTGTTTCAAAGTGTGCAGAATACGCGGATTTTAAGTGTTAACGACTAGAAGAAATGTTCTTTTTTTGGTTTTAGGGGGATGGGGGGAGGTAGTGGACTGGTAATCGATTGCGTTATCGAGTTTAATGTGCTTAGTACCCAGAAATACCACTAGAGGCGCTGTTCACCAACTTTCCAACTAACGCCAATTAATAGATGGCAGTACTAGTAGTCGCGTTGCCTCGGATTATCATTGACTTGCCAATCTTTACTCTGATCCATGGAGAGAACAGCCACCACCAATGGCTCACGGATGAGAGGTGTTTGGCGTATTTAGTAGTTGGGTTTACTGCTTAATGCATTAAGTGTAACGTTGTTCCGTACTGAAAACCAAGAAAAGAAACGTAATTAATTCAGCAGGGTCAATAAAACGAGTGCTCGTATGGTGGTAACGTGAGCGAATTTATCTTCTTGAGATCGTTGTTTCTTGCATTAGCTGCTTCACAATGGGTGTGTATCTACCAGATTGTGTGTTATCTGTTATCTTAATGATAGTTTGTTGAATGAAACATCGTTTGAGTGGGAGGCTGATATATGTGTCTATATATATATGTCACGTATGATTAGGCTGCATAAAAACGGAACGAGTTTAACTTGGAAAGACAAGTGAAGCATACTGTATCACAATGGCATCCAAAGATACATCTAGGCAGAATGACAGCAGTACTCCAATGATCGCCTTACAAGGGCGTAGTAATTCACACGACAGTTTAGGAAGATATTCAGAGCATTCTTTGCATGCTGCGTATTTGGGACATGGTGGTGGTAAGTGCATGAGGAGGAAATTGTGGTAAATTTATTGCATTTTTACGTGTTTATACTTTACCATTAAATTCTTTACAGGGAACCGGTGTCAAGACTGTATGACTCGAATACCATATGCAACACTCATTGCTACTATAATGTGCATTGTTGGTGTAGGTGTTTTCTGTGGTACTATGTATCGTGGTGCCACATTGAGCATCCTTATGTTTGATGAAGTATTTCATCTGCGTCTTGCATGGTAAATATATGCTTATATTGTGTTAGTGATTACATTTCATTTACTTGGAACTTTCATCTTAAATATGATTTAGATCCTGAGGAACATATACAATTACTGTATGATATGAATTCTAGCAATATGTAAGGATCTTTTAAAATTTTGGTTTAACCATAACCTGAATAAATTCTTGGAAGAATGTATGTTACATAATATTTGTTGAATGATTATGTAGATAGACTAGAATAAATTGCAAATTAAAGATAAACTCCATAATGGTGCAGAGTCATTCTTGAGAAGTTAACAGTCCTCAGCCAAGAAATTCACCCCACTTCATAGGACTTTAGGGTTCACAAGAGCTTAACCACATAGTCCCTGTTCTGACCCTGATGATTCCTATCTGTTTCTTAAAGATCCAGTTTAACCCTTAAACCGCTAACGTGGAAAATATTGTGAGCTCCTAATAATGCCAGCAGATGGGATTTAACTCGGTGTTTAAAGGGTTAATATTATTCTCCTGTCTTTGCCCAAATCTTCCAAGTGGCATCTGGTCTTCATGTTTTCCCATCAAACTCTCGTATATATTTTCCTACCCCATTCATGCCACATGCCCAGCTCATCTCAACCATGATTTCATAACCTAAATAATATTTGGTAAGGAGTACAAATCATGAAAGTCTTCATTATACAATTTTCTCCATCATTCCATTACTTAAACAGTTTGTGATCACCTCAACCTACAGTCCACTCTTGATACAAGAGACAAAGTTTCTGACCCATATAAAACAGAAGATAAAATTTTAGTACTGTGTATTTCAATCTTCGTGTTCGTAGATGAAAAATGAAATGATAGTTTTCTGAATCAAGTACTAGCAAACAGCCACTAATTGAATCTGCTGTTACTTTCTCTGTGTGCAAGATTTTGATTTGTTATTGTGATTTTCAGATATTCTAACTTAGCCATATTTTCAAGGGATTTTTTTTTAAACCTTTTGTGTGTTGTAATTTTGCCCTGACTTCTGTTGGCATGACAGACACAAACACTTAGTTTTCTCAGTATTTCCTTCTAGACAAACGTTGTTAGTAGCAACTGACAATAATCATGAAACATCAGTCTTTCTCTTTATAGTAATTTTTTTCAGCCAGTAGATTAACATTATCAGAATAGACCAGAAGCTGATATATCCAATTCATTTTCATGTCTTTAGTGGTTCTGTTGAGGCTTCTGAATGGAATATTCCAAAGCAATGAAGCATCTTGTTTCAGACCATTCTGAATAGGAAATGTTGGAGATAGATATTTTACCGCAGGATTTGTTTAAATATGTTTGAACCCTTTGGTGCCAAAGTCTTCTGTAGTCAATATGTAGAGTGCTGTTGAGAAAACCAAAAGTTGTATGGTAAGAATGTGTAAAATGATGGGCTGCCTTTTAAATCCCTGATCTTTTGCAGAGTACACTGGGCACTTAACCTTTTGGCACCAGAATTATTTTTTTTTAAATTTTAGCACACCCTGTATATAAAATGTGAATAAAACAGGAACCAAATACGTTAGAATTATGAAACAAACTGCATTTTTAAGAGAAAAAAATGGAGAGTATATACCACATTTAAAATATTCAGTACCTGTATTTGTTGAATAAATATATAAAATGCAACGTTTAGAGGTTAGTGGTGCGGTACGACCACCATAGTGGTCGTTAGGGGTCAAAGGGTTAATTACAACCCCATAGGGTTAGCCATCCTGACTAGTTTCATGGTGTATATGAACCCTTTTGTGCCTAATGTCCAGTATACCTCTTATACAGAGTGGTGCTAAAAATGCAAATTGTGGATATATCTAGACTGTATTATGCTCCTCCCATTTAAAATTTGGTCTGCTGCACATCACACTGGTCATTTAATTCCAGTGCCAAGGGTCGTTACATAAAAATTTTTCACTGATGCATGCTTTGCATATTCATGCCATGTACCATAAAATTGTTATATACAACTTCCAAGTTTTGCACCTAAGTTCCACATGATCTAATGGCCTCCCACCAGGGAGTTTCATAAAGTAAGCTCAAGATGTGCATTTGAGTTCTGTTCTGTGCAGGTTGAGGATAAACCCCTGCATTTGTTGAAGAATAGTTTTTTTTTTGTGTCAGTTTTTGCAGCCTATAAATAAATGTCTTAATTTTTTATTTTCTACTTTTTTAGGCTGGAAGCAGTGCAGCTAATATTTGTGGTAATTGGAGCGTGTATGGGAGCGTTAGGACTGATGATCTTATTTGTTGGTTGCCTCGCAACTGGAGCAACAAGACACAAAGTTTATCGAGCATGGAGGGCACGAGTTGGAGGACGTATCTCATGTGCAGTTGTATGTTCTGATTTTGTGTTGTACACTGAGAACTGTAGTGAATACCGCTATCTGAAAAATTGTATGAAGAAAACATTTTGGTTTATTTGAAGTTTTTTTAATCCATTCATATTTCATTAAGGAGGAGAAGTAGGCAGGTGTATTACTCCTTTCAAATAGCTAAAATTTATCTATATAGAAAATTGATACTCTTTAATTCCACAGAAGTGGTGATCTGTTAAAAGTACTAAGCTATATTATATGTAAGTATATTTGATTCTTAACTGCCATTGGTTCAGTGCAGTTTCACCTTTTGGTATACACAAATTCACATTACACCGACAACTAATGTATGGATATTACTATAGTAAAACAGTTATTGGTTGTTTTGAAGGGAGAGTATAAAAAGAAAGCAATAAACACAGGACCATTGCAGTTGTAGAAGAGCATTGAACATGTCAGAAATGTGAGGAAACAACAAAATGTGAAAAGTCATTCATTTTCCATGTAGGTCTACAAAATTAATAAACTTTAATACCAATGTGAAAATCACTGTTTTCCAAAGAAATCTGTAATTCACAGCTTTGTGGTTGAAACTTTATGTTTGAGATCAAAGACCACCAATTTCACATCCAAAATCTTCTATTCATTATGTTCGCCAATGCTATGCACATGGAATTGATATAACAGTTTTGTAAGCAGTGTGTGGTGTGGTAATGCGTAGCACAGGTTTCTTGTTCACATCTATCTTCCTCTTCTGCTTCTTTGCTGCTCTTGCCAACTTCACAGTCATCACGCAGCTTGTCAATGCTGGAAATGCTGACTGTGGCAAACCTACTTTCTACATATATATATATATATATGTAATAACTGAAGTCAACGTCGTTCTCAGTGTCTGCCTGAATAGAGTCCTTGTGGAAGCTGTCATTCTTTCCTTCATTACTGGAGGCTGAGTCAACTTCTGTGTTGACGTTCCTGCTGGCGGCTGCATTGATGAAAACATTTAACAATTGTCAACTCTATGACTTGTTGCCAAGCTGCTGCTGTGTAGTGTATCGCTTGCATGACACTGACTTGATTTTCATTGTTCTGTTCCAAGTCCATCAAACGCACAAGGTTTTGTACTGGGTGCTTCCTATACAAGTGCTTGAAAAACTTTTATAATGCCTAAATCCAGAGGTTGTAGCATGCTTGTGGCATTTGGTGGACAATACACCACTTCTACATTTGTTAGAAATGGCATCCCTGATGTTTGAGCAGCACATTTGTCCACAAACAGCAGAATGTTATACCTTGCACACCCATGAGGGTAGCCGGCACCCTTTAAAAGTCACTTCTAGTGGCCAGGTCAGCCATGCACTTTCATTTCATTAGAATTTCACAGAAATTTCGTTATGTTCTTAAGACAGTTTGGTTTCAGTGATTTTCCAGATACATTTGGGACTAGTGTTTCACTGCCATCACTGGTTACATGCACTAGCACTGTTGTCCTGTCACTGAAACTTCTTCTACTATAGCGGGACGGGCCTTTCATTGTCAGCATTCTATGTGGGAGGCAGTTGTAGGAGGGTCCTGCTTCATCGGCACTGTATATGTACTGTGACTCATTGTTAATAGTCTGCTGTGCTACAGGTGCACCATATCGGATTTGACTTGGACACTTCCTCCAGCATAACTTTTTGTAGAGTAAGCCATGATACACTTTCAATCCATAGACTTATCCATTTGACACAGAGAAGTTGTGAGCTCTGTTCTTGGCTTTGTCATGCAAGTTGTTGCCTTCTGCAGGAATGCCAACCGCCTGCAACGTCTATTACCAAGCCAACAGGACTTTCTCAGACTTGTGGCAGTTAGATTCTCTTCCTACCTGCCTTCCTTACAGGACGTGCATTTGCAATATTGGCAATGTATTCGTGGATTTCCCTTTCATTTGCAACAGTGGAGTTTTTGTGGATGATGCTAATTTGAGGCATTACGCTAAGTTGGTGTGTTTTGTGTTGGATTCTTCTCCACTTTATATATGTCTTTAATCTTTCCTGAAGCATCACTTTGTAGGGTGTGATATGGCAAGCACAAACTGGGGGGGGGGACAATACTTAATGGGAAAATGATGGCTAGCTTGATGATAGATACAGGATTCACTGTATTCTTACAGGTTTTATACATAAATAATTGAACAACTTCTGTATAGAAAATTTTTGACTTTGGATAAGATGGAGGATATATGCATCTCAAATCATTCAGATTTATTACATTTCAATGGCAATTAATATTGTTAATTGCAAATGTATAATTTCCATTGCACCTTCAGTTGTGTGTCATAATTGTGTCACTCAGGAATATTATTCATATTCACATTATCAGTAAAAAAAAAACAAAGTACAGGAAATTGTATTTTTTGAAGAGAAGGATTGGGTGTGTACATCCAACAAGGGTTTTGACTTTTAGCCTACATCAGAAGTTTGGATCATTGCAGTGAAACTACCAGTTAGGTTATTATAGTGGTGGTGTTGTAGATTTATATTTGGGATTGATCTAGTCTGAACTTCTGCTGGAACACCTCATTAATGTTCATTGTTCCATTCAGTCACTGCGGGCAAGTGGGCAAAGTAGACCCTAGATTTTGTGATGAGCACTTTTCATTTCTTTCCGGTTCGTCGTTTTTTGTAATCCTTTATGGTCTGAGGTATTGAGTGTTATAAAATAAACCACAGTAAAGGAAGCAAAACAAAAAATCACATGATTGCCGCATCATGTTCAGACATTGCTCTTGTAAGCGTGCATTATAGTGCAGTGGGTTTTCGGTTTTTTAGTGCTGACTTGATGCGGTTCCTGTTGAATACAACATGTTCATCCAGTCTTTATCTTCTTGCAGTTTATGAGCATCACATATGTTCTGCTGATAGCATGGCTATTGATGTTATGCTTTCTGGTGATAGTCACATTCATTTTCACCATATTCTGGTCCCTCTGCGACAATGAAGAAGTTAAAAATAATAAGAAATGCATTGATTTCAGACAGTTTGGTAAGTGTTTCAACATTGCACTTCATTAAGTGAATTTTGTCTTGCATAATATCATTCATGAAAAATTTATTTCTGTTAGCTGAAGAATAAAACCAACTAGATGTCACTTGCTATTTTTATTTTACTTCTTAGAGACTCAGCATGTTTCAGGCATTAATATGTCCATCTTCAGGAGTTTGCGACTATGTTGTTGAACTATCGCATTGGTCGTTTTGTCCTTGGTTGCTGTGTGGTGGAGTTAGGGTGCGGTTCGGCTAGGGTGGTATCCAGGCTGTCGGCTGTGCTTCAGCCGGCAGCCCGGATACCACCCTAGCCGAACCACACCTTATCTCCACCACACAGCAACCAAGGACGAAATGGCCAATGTGATAGTTCAACAACATAGTCGCAAACTCCTGAAGATGGGCATATTAATGCCTGAAACATGTTGACTGTCTACGAAGAAAAATAAAAATAGCAAGTGACATCTAGTTGGTTTTATTCTTCAACTATTACAATGATGCATGGTCCAATAAACATCAGATTATTTCTATTAATAGATGAGGTACAGTTATGACTTAATTTGAAACTAAAGAATGTTTTACAATATAAATATTACTAGCCATCAGTAAAGAAACACTAGTCCAGTCTTTTATAATCGTTGAATTAAATGTGTTAAAGAGTATTGGCTGTTTTTACAGTTGTCTTGTAATATAAAACAAAATAAACAATAGTTGCAGGGTACTAATTAACACATATTGAAATATTAAAACTATTTTCACTTGGTTAGTGGTTTCTTCACTCGTGGGATAAACTGTGCATTATGTTAATATTCTTACAACAGTCTTAGAATTAAGATTTCCTTCTTCTGGAGTGTAACGCTGTGTAGTATTTATAAACAAGTGCCACCATCTTCTTCTCTGAAGACGGATGCTTCAAGCCCCTACAAAACATTGGTACCTGTCTAGCAAACTACATGGTATCCTGTATCAGAAGACTAAATTTTTAATAAATAAATAAACATGTATATAATATTAGAATTATGTGCATGTATGTGAATTTTGTTGTTAGTGTGTGATCAGGCTTACTGGTTGTATGGTGCAGATATGCAGGCATACCCCCACTATAGTTCATTTCTCTTAGTGCTGTATTGTTATAGCACTCTTGCCACCTGCTTTTTGCGAACGTTGTACAGAAGTGATATATGGTTGAACTATTTTCTGATCAAGTCCCTGTACTGTGTATGGATTTATTTTGTGGAGGAGAGTGTTGTGCTCAGGACTTGATCCTTTCAACTCGAACACTACGATAATAGATGTTTCTGTGCATGTAACCACATAAAATATAAACAGTGACACATCAGTGAATTTTCTTCAAGTATATGTCAACATCACCTTTTTGTATTTATTGCTGTCACTACTTATTTTTCATATATGTAAATTGGATGTGTTAATTTTATATTCCTCGGTAGTAATTTCTCCCTTAGGATGGCGATTTATCGCTGAAACATGTATGGCTGATTTGTGATTGTGTATAAATTCTGTGCAGTTGTTGGTGTATGTGGGTGCACATGCAAGAGTTCATGGATAACTATTGAAGTTTTTTTTTTTTTTTTAAATAGAGTTCTTGTTTCCAAGCAACACAAGACCTCAAGATATGGAAGTGTGTGACACACATGAAATCAAATTGTTCTGCAAGGATTATGTGGAACGAGCAGAAGTGATGTTTATTCTTGCTACTGCAGCGTGCGTTCTTGTCATTATAAGTCTTGTAAGTACTGTCAGGGTTATGTTTGTACAGTATATATAAAAGCAGAAGAATTTTAACATGATTGCATTATCTGAATGTAACTGGAATTAAAAACTCATGGTTCAGATATTCAAGAGGTGCAAATTGGAAATGGCTGAAAGTTAATGACCCCCCCTTCCCCAAATAAAAGTCTTCATTTACTTCCATTCAGTTAGTAGTTCATTATTTTAAATTCATGGAGACAAGGCTGTTGAAAAAGTTACGTTAATGAAACAGTTGATTTAAAGGGATGCTTCATGTTATACAAAACATAATTCAGGTGATGAAATAAATTAAGTACAAAGACTGTGTTCTTCTGGGGTCTGATGCTCTAGTGTGGTAGATTGGTAATGTATTTCTACAGGTTAAGGATAGAAGAAGATTGAGGTAGGAGGTTCTTTCAAAAAGGTGGTAACCGATTTACAGAACCACACAGCATCACATCCCAGGAGACTGTAATTTTAATATTAAGTGCCATGAGAACCCCATAACTCATATGAAATATAGATATACTGACATCGTGTCCTGTGAGTATGGGGATATGACTTAAAATGTGCTGTTATGATTGACATCATTCATTGTTATCATGCAAGAAACTTGTGAATGGCATGTGGGACTTGCAGGAATTCAAAATTTCACCATGCGAGAATACTGGTCTCTTGAGAGGTAATTCTGGTGATAAACCTGCTACCTTTCCACCTCCTGGTAGGCCGGTTATGTTCATGCGTTTCCTCCAGAGTAGATGAAACGGTTATACCACTGTGACTGGGTTCTCAGAGCGTCATCTATAAGAGCAGATTGTACCTAGGGCGGCGATGATGAGATTTGGGTAGGAGAGGATTGCAAGTCACACTGTAGACTGAAAATATGTAACACTTTGGCATTACCAACTTTATTGTACAGATCCAAAACTCAGGAAATCCAGGCTAACACCAGCAGAAATGAAATTTATGAGAATGGCAAAATACCCATGGCAAGATTACAAAACCACTGAAATATTTTGTCAGAACTTGAAATTAAAAAAAAAAAAATATTTAATTAATTTAATTGCAGAAGTGAATGGGTACAGCATATTTGACACAGTTAATGATGAAATGTTAACCAAATTGCAAACAAAGCCAAGGATGACCCCTGAAGACTTCTTGACTGTGAAAGGGACTGGTACAAGTTACAAGCCCTGCAAACTATATGATGATGGTGATGATGATGATGATGATGATGATGATGGTATGTCTTGTGCAATGACTTGTATATTTGTTCCACAGATTCACTACCTAATATGCCTTTCTGCGAACTATGCCCATATCCGGGATCATGAGAAGTTTCAGGAACTTCAAGAAATGCAGTATCTTCAAGACCCCGAATTATCAGTGGCTGGCTCTAAAGATCGTTTTTAGTCTACAGTTAAAGGAATGTTCAGGGAGTTCAGTGGGAGTAGTAGTAACTGAAGCAGTTGTGAGTGGCATTCTGTGTGAATCTGTAGAAACTGTTACAGTGACTTTCTGTTGAGCATGTTATCTTATTGAGGCTGAGAGCTGCATGGCTTTGTGGGTTTTAATTTACTGAGTAATAACATCATTTGGGAAAGTTGTTTCCGTCCATGTGTAACTTGTATCAGAAAGTCTCGGCAAAGCTGAGGCTGAATGCGACACTTTCACAAATTCATTCGGTGAGAACTGTGTCTGTCTTTGGAGGCCCAAGTAGACCTACACATTGAGATCTTTTTTGTGAGTGTGCACTCTTGGGCAAGCGGCACTTGCTTGCCCCATCAGATTGGATTACATGCTACCTCCCATCAGAATGGTCCAACCCAGAACACTTAAATTCATGACATAGGAGCATTGTTTAGTACACTGATTGTGTATGTTTATCTGAGCAAATAAGGGAAGGATGTATAAGGCTGTAGAATTCATTCAGCCACTTTTTCTGTTTTATTACCTTTTTAGTACAGTGAACTTCTTTCAGAGTATTATTAAAATGGAATGTGTACTATTGTATGAAGGTAGGAGAGAGAAGAATGTGGTCCATTGTTGTTGTTATATTGTTATAGGAAGGACTTAAAGGTATTTAGTAATATTCTAGTGGAAACAAACTTAACAGAACAGTAGTTATATCATGCACTTACAAATACTGTTGTAGTGTGGTTACATTGTGTGTACATTGGTTTGGGATAGGAAGAAAGTGATTAAAAGTATAGAGTAACATGTGCAGTTAATTATCTAAGTGTTGCATCTCACTGCATATTAATCATCGGTTCTTGATAAATAAAACTGTCGAGTACTCTGTATCCAGGGCATACCCTTTTGTTTGAATTATACTAGCACAACTGACATGTTTCTGCCCTGAAAGGGCCATTTGCAAGAAGTAAAAAAAAAGAACATAGGGAGAAGTATACAAAAATGCATAAAAATCCATACAGCTTTACATATAGAGTACAAACTTACATAACAACACATGGATGTAGAGATGTTCAATATAGCAGAATTGTGTAAGCCAGGGTTTACCAGTTTTAAAAAGTTTTGCAAGGTTTGTCCTGTATATGATGTGTTTGTAGATTATATATTTTAAGATTTGCAGTAAAATTCACAAGTAGTGAAGAAAATTATATATCTTTATGAACTTAAGTACAATGTGTTGTTAACCCCTTGAGGACTTGTTTCAGTGGTGGCTGGGTTTAAATGATGGCAAGTCCCAAGTATGGTGACAGCAAATTTTATATACTTTGGTGTATATTGATAGATAAAATGACTTTTGGTCGAACAGATCAAGGAAGGATTCGATACTGCCACGTGGTTGATGTAAAGACAAAATACTAGTATAATACAAACACACGTGTCAAAAAATCATGGAAATTATAATAGCTAACAGGAGGTTAAAAAATTTGTAGTTTTATTCAGTTAATAGTCCCATAGTTTTCCATATAAATTTAAAACAAATTATAGTTGTTCTTGCAGTAAATGTATGTCTTAATATATCTGATTTATCCACCAGTCCATTGACTACATTCCCATTCTGTAATTTCTGGCACTAACCTGTTAGTGCTGATTACACGTAAGATGTGCTTTTTTGATGTTCCTTAATTCAAATTTTCATCTTGAAGAGTCAAGTAGTCCAAGGACTGTTTGTGGTGCTTCACCCCTGACAGATGGGACAGATAGGTTTTCCTACAACATGGATAACAAACTACCAATCTACACGTCTTGAACTTCTACGGGAGCACAGACTTCAACTGCAGTGTCGTTATATACCAGGGCTGGCTACCCTGCAACCCACGTGAGTCACTTGTGCGGCTTACGCCATTTGCCTGTAAATAATAATATTCAGGTGGTTCGCCTGCATGGCATTTTCAACATGAACAGCATTTTAAAAGATTTTCTAAAGAAAGGAAACAGATAAGCAACTGAAACTAACCTCTTGTAGTTGGATGAATAGGAAATGTAAGCCGTCAAATAAGGAAGGGGGGGGGGGGAGAATTATTTTGTTAATGTATGATTTTTGCTTAATTGCGACATCCAGAGCTCATCTGGTTGACCACCTGTCATATACGCATGAGGTATTTAATTAATGAAATTTAATTCTTTAATTGGAAGTTAGAATTCTTTAATGTATTGTTGTAACATGTTTCTTGACTGATTTGTTGTACGCAGACAATTATGATATGTGAATATTTTTAAAAAAGTTCGCATTGTCACATTCCTTGCACTCACTAAAAAGACATAGTGCTGGAACATGAAGTTTAAGCATTCTGTAACAGTGATTAATTTCTGTTCGTATATGGAGACTAAGTAAGGTAGGAGTGTACAAATTCTGCCTTTCCTGTCTGCAAAAACAGAGTGGTGTTATGTATCATAACAGTGTGTGACTTGCTGTAGTCTATATGACATGCATATGTGAAACTGGTTATGCTGATACAAGTACCGGGTCCTTAGCCTGACCCTGGAAGGAAACGAGCTACAACGACCAAGACTTACAACACTATACCAAGACTTATGGCCTAAAAACAACAGGAATATATTCCTGTTGTTTGTACGCCATAAGTCATGGTATAGTGTTGTAAGTCTTGGTCACTAGTTTGCTTCCTTCGCGGGTCGGGCTAAGAACTTATCAGCACCCCGTAAGGCATGGGCTTGGCTGAGCAAGTGTTGCTGCACATGTGAGATAAACAGTATTATTGGACATGGTGGTGGGGACTGCAGCCTAAGCAATACGGTTAACCTATGTCCACATTTGTTCAAGAGCTACAGGGCAGTTAAAGCAGTTTTTGTAGTTCCTAATTTTCTAGATTATGGAATGTGAGAACTGAGTGTCACTATATATTGACATACTGAGGTAAAGAATTCTGGAGCTTTTGTAAGTAATATTTTGTCAGCTGTTGTTCATAAGTATTGGTTTGTTTATGTCATATCTCAATTTATGTGTACTGTGTCATATTGATAGCATGTAGACAAACAGATGGACCATCAGGCACAACCATATTATCTGTTCATGTGTCACAACAGGATGTCACCCTAATATTGGTAGCATATTTTTTTTAAGAAAAAGTACCTTACATTTGTAACATTTAGTGTCTACTGCTTCCTGTCTTGTGGGTGCATAATATGTAATTTGTGTGTTAATAAGTAAAAGCTGGTTTATTTGGCACTGGGTGATATGGAAAGCAGTATTAACTGCGTGTTTACAGTCGCTAAGTACTTGTCGCTATTCCATCTACTGGCAACGCCCTGCCCCACGTTCTGGTTCTGAGTGGTTGCAGCAGTGATAGTAGCACTATTTAACAGCCTGGCAACATGTTACTCAGGCCAGGAACTATTGCAGTCACATATTTAAGAAGGTACCAGGCAAGCAGATATGAGCTACATGCTCAAGAAATCTTTTAAGTCACATACAGATACTGGATATCCGAAGGAGTGGAAGTGAGAAAGTGGGTGGGGGGAGGTTTAAGTAGTAGTATTGTGTGATGAAATATGAAGTATAGGAGAGAAAACAAGAACTAAAATTATTTTTTTTAATAACCAGTAAAGTATAAGTTTTTATTATGTAGGGAATTAATTGACAACTGAATTCAAACACACAGCAAGGTTAAGGTGCTTACATTTTATATATATCTATATAAAATTTAACAGCATGCTAGATGACTATAACTTGATGGAGCAGATTCCTTCTTAAGAAGCTAACCAGTCCTCAGCCAATCAAGAAATTCCCCAAATTTCATGGAACCTGAACATTCAGTACTGAATTCACAAGAGTCCGCCACCTCTCCCTGTCATGAGCCACATCAATCCATCCCCCTCTCATTCCACTTCTAGAAGATACATTTTAACATGATCCTCTCATCCATGCCTGTGTCTTCCAAGTGTTTTCTTTCCCCCCGTTTTCCCCACCAGAGCCCTACATGCACCTCTCCACTCCCTCATACATGCCACATGCCCTACCTATCTCATATTCTTGGTTTGATCACCTGAATAATGTTTGGTGAGTACAGATCATAAAGCTACTTGCTATGTAGTCTTATCCACTCCACTGTTAGGTCCAAATATCTTATTCAGCACCCTATTCTAGCCTCTGTTCCTCCCTCAGTGTGAGTGCCCAAGTTTCACACCCTCATAAAACAAGAGGCAAAATTATAGATCTGTGTATTTTAATCTTTATGTTTTTGGACAGCAAGATGGAGGACAGAAGATTGTGCATTGAATAATAGGAAGCATTCCCTGATTTCAGTCTGTTCTTAATATCTTCATGAATGCAGTTTTGATTTGTTAGGCTGTTCCCAAATATTTGAACTCTTCCACTCTTTCAAAGGATTTATTATCTCCCTTTATGTTGTGATTTTGTCCTGCATTATATTCATGAGAGATGAGCGTATATGTAGTTTTCTCACCATTTATTTCTATACCAAACTCCTTATTAGCAACTAATAAAGAATCTCTGTTATTTACATTATGTATGCCCCAAATATGTTAATATCATCATCATAAACCAAAAGTTGACATGTGCCATTTAATTTCAAGCTCTGCTGGTTTGCCTGAACCACCCTAATGGCATATTTTATGCAAAGTTGAAAACCAGCTGATAGAGCATGCCCTTGTTTCAAACTGCTCTTGATATGAAATGTGTCAGACATACTACGTATGTTTGCCGACCCATACTATACCATAGGTTTCATTTAAACACATTTTTATTAGCCTTGGTAGTTTCATAGGAATACCATACTCAATGAGAATATACAAGATCTCCAACCTAACTGAATTACAAGCTTTCTTGAAATCTATAAATAGCTGATGCACTGCATCATTGTATTCCCATTTTTTCTCAAGTATTTGACAAATGCAGAATATATGATCAGTTGTTCATCTGTTGTGTTGAAATCCACATTGATAATCCCCAATAATTTTCTCTGCATATGGAGTTAACCTTGACAGCAGGATGTTGGATAAAATTTTGTACGTATTTGATAAGAATGATATGCCGCATTAATTAGTACAATCTGTTTTATCATTCTTCTTACAAGTAGGTACATCGATTGACTCCTTGGATAAGTTACGTGTTTTATATATTGTACTGAGAATGTAAGGCCATAGGTTGCCATGCTTCTGAGTTGAGTTGTCAGTTGAACTCCCTGTATTATTTAAGTTGATCAAGGAAGACTATTTACATGGAAAATTTGTGTAAGCAATGAGTTACAAGATGGTGACAGCAAAGTATGTGTGATTTCATTTTTGTGAACATGGTGATTAAATAAGTGTAACATTAGTATCCTGTTGTTTATTTTATTTTAAAGATGTTATACAAACCATGTTACACAACTAGTGATGACAAGGGAACACAAAGTACAGTGGGGACAACAGGAGAGGATATCCAGTGACATTTAATGCTTAGGTGTGCCCTTGAGGTTGCTAGGTACACTGAGGAACTTGCTAGGTCTAACATTGTAATATCAAGAAACAGTTTGCTCCTGGAGGTGCCTGATAAGTCATCTTTTATTGTATAAGCTAAGCTCTTCACCAGTCAGCATATTGAAACTTCTCTTCAATTATAAAGAATTCATAGGGACCAGAAAGGCCAAAGAACAATAACTTACTCCTGTGATTGCTTCAAGAACTCTTTGTGCTTGTGATTTTATATTCATTATTGAATATTTTTCATACACTTGCACCTATTCCTGTGTTGTCTAGTGTAGTTATTTTTTTTGTATATTTATAAAATATTAACATGTTGATGGGCAGGATATATATCAGTATGCTGTATCTGTAAATATTTGTAGACTAATATATTCTCTCCCAGCCACTGATCATTGGCCATACATCCATGACACAACTAATGCCAGTCGACACATTCAGTGTGTTAATTATTTACACACAAGGTAATTTAAAATTAGGTGCACACTTTTAAAATGTGGAACTTACTTGTTTTACTGATGAACATAAAATCACTTTTTAGGTACTCTTTACAAAGTGCCCTGTGTGGATACTGTAGCTATTGCATGGTGTCAGCGACTAAACCATCTTTCATTTTTGTTAAATTTGGTGCATGGAGTCATTTTTTTGTAAAGGTATAAATTAAATTTTTCCCATGCTAAGTCATTTTCTGTCTGATTTTGATAAAATTTGGAACATCTGTCCATGGTAAGTTACTGAGTGACAGTAAGTTTCACAAAGATCAGCACAATGATAGCTGCACTTAGTGACATAAATGAATTTATATCCTTAATTTCCATGTTTCTGAATTGCATAAAAATCAACGCATTTTACATTTACATGCACAGTCCCCCTCACCCCATTCCTCACTTCTGTGAGGTTTGTCGACATTTCGTAAGTGCTGTTATTTAATTTCTTTGAGACTCCCACCTGTAGCTTGTTTCCACTCATACCAGCTCCACCATATCAGAGGTAACAGTGAAAGTAGACAGCCTCTTTGATCATGGTAAGTTATATAGAACCACAGAAAAATAGACTAATGAGGCTGAGAAGGATCTGCAGATAATGGGAATAAGAAATGGATGTGCAGTGGCCAGAGGCTGGATTGGATGATGATTTTCTGGGAAGACAAATTCCACATTTGACTGTAATGCTTGAGGAGGAGGGGGGCGGGGAGAATAAATTATTTGTGAGGTGTTTTGTGCTCAGCATTTCTTGTATGTGTCACAGAAAATGGCCACAGATTTCAGATCGACCTAAGTTAATATACACCATTTTAGCATGTTCACTGAATATCATACACACATTCTTGGAAATTTCCCATACTTAACACTGCAAACAGCATGAGCATCCTTGGGCCCACAAGCCATATATTGCTGTCTTGATATCTAATGTTCTCGCGTGCAGTTCAGTAAAAGTTGTTGGCAATCATTTTTACCGAAAGCGTGGATTCCAATTTTAATGCAACAGAAGAATTGGTTGGCGATGTCTGATACAAAAGAACCACCCACCAGTTGGAGCCAGTCATAAATAGCTTGAGAAGTTCAGTGTAACCTGCACAAGCTGCATTGAATCAACAACACAACAGTGCTAGCAACATTAGAAAGACAAAATAGACTGTCAGCATTTATTATTTTCAGAAATAAATGTATCAGATCAAACCACAGACACTGCATCACAACCTGTGGCACATGCTCAAAAGGGCGCGCACTCCTTATTAACAGAGATGTATTCGTCCCACAGTGTTCTCATTGAATGACCTGGGACATTTCAAAGGATCAGCAGTAAAAGAAGATTCTTCTTGGACTGCCCAATAATACAGAGTCAAATCCTAGAAGACTTGAAACACTGCTGATTAACTCTTTTTTGGCATACTGCTTTCCACGTTCTGCCTTAAAACTGAACATTTTCTGGACAGATTTCTGCAGCTGTAATAATTATGCAGCATACTGAGTGGTAAAGTTGAAGTATTCTGGTATGAAGTACTACAGTGAATTGTGTGTTGAAAATTATTAACTCCTTGGAGCAGAATCCTTCCTGCGAAGCCAGAAAGTCCTCGGCTAGTCGAGAAATTCCCAGCATTATATAGAACACAAAGGTTCATTACTACAGTCACAATTACCTATGCCTGTCCTGAGCGAGATCAGTTCAGACCATGACACCCCATGCTACTTCTTGAAAATCCTTTTTAATATTATCCACCCATCTTTGCCCATGTCTTCCTAGTGGGCTCTTACACTTAGGTCTCCCCACCAAAACCCTACACACACTTCTGTTGTTTCCCATATGTGCCACAGGCCCCATACATCTCATTCATCTTGATTTCAGTGAGCAATACAGATCATGATGCTTGTTATTCTCTACTCCCCTGTTACCTTGTCCCTCTTAGGTCTATATATCTTCTTCAGCACCCTATTTTCAGACATCTTCAGCCTATGTTCATTTTTATTTTAGACTAAAATTAACGTGTTCACATTCAGTTTTCAGAATACTGTGTGTGTTGCTATCTGGGGATCTCAAGTTTTTTTAAAAACTCAAACAGCCTCTCAGCAAGATGTTAGGGAAACAATGATATAAAGAATAAAAACTTAGATGCTCCTCATGTGATGTTCCACACTCCTTTGCTGTTTGATTCTTGTGCTGGGGCCAAATTTCCTGACATAGTTTGTCCTGAAGATACTTGTCATTAGAGTTCTGAGGTTGGGTCCACAACTTGCAGGTATTTTCAGTATTATAATGCAGGAAAATTACATTTTGAAGGGTTCTGAGAATGGAACATTTGGATAACTAGGTTTCTAGACTTAATTGTTTCAAAGTCAAACAAGCTAGGACGTGTTCACAGAGTGTAACACTTCTGGTGCATTTGCTCTGTTATTCTGCATACATTTTAAATTTGTGAATACTTCCCAGAAGATCACAGAGCATTTTAACACTGTAAGAGTTCTCCATTTTGCACCAACAGATCTATGGCTGATCATGTTGAATATACTGAAAGCAAAGAGATTTACAGTTGATGTCTCTTAAATGTTGATAGTCAACATTGACAATTGATCATGCTCAACCATTTCTGAGGATGTACCCTGCAGAAAACAGTCTGTCTCAATTGTAAGAGTTCAAGCATGTTGAGAGATCACAAACATGCATTTTGGTTTATTATTTTTGTCTGACTTAAACCAAAATCAGAATGTTGACAGATTTTAGTAAAAATCTTGAAAACTGGCCTAGTGGGGCTGCTGTCATACATGTGAACAGACAGGCATGATGAAGCTAGTAGTTGCTTTTTGCACTTGGTCAGTGAACGTGCCTAAGAAGAGAACATTTTGGGAGCAGTTGTTTGTACCAGTGCCTGAAAAGGCATCTGCCTACATGGATCTGATGTAAAGCAATACTTTCAGTAGCTGGACAACGTGTCAGGTTTTTAAGTTGTAGGAACGTGAATTACCTCACCAGAAATCGTATATTTCAGAAGATCTATTTGAATATAAAATTCCTACATTCATGGCTACTAGTGTCACTGCCATATTAGAAGTTTATGTGGTTTCTGTGTTGGGAGATGATGGCCAGAGAAAAGTGTGGTCTTCTTGTGGGTCCACGCACTGTACCTGTCAGCTGACAATCTTATCCATGTCAGTCCTTGAGTGCGGTTTCATATGACAGTTCAGCTCAAGCTAGGCTTATACCGGAATGCGCGGTCAGCCTTGTTGCGTCACCGCTGGGCAGTTATTTGTCATGTATAGTGCTTGGAACCCTAAGGACAACTATGACATGAGTGCGAGTGTTTTTGTAGTTCAATTTAATGGCTTTATGTCACTCACAAGTTAGTTT
>Ga0123355_10005208_pt1 | contig 18981 bp, 15 predicted proteins | sample TergutEmb28metaG_3_FD_89872 | JGI IMG/M metagenome (GOLD analysis project Ga0123355, IMG submission 89872) | Embiratermes neotenicus P1 segment gut microbial communities from Petit-Saut dam, French Guiana - Emb289 P1 | ecosystem: Host-associated > Arthropoda: Insects > Digestive system > Gut ... | reverse complement strand
TCTGTCCTGTCTATACAGATAGGCTCTGACGCAGAACTTTCTGTAGTGTTTTCTTCTATACATTCTACTGCCAAATTTTCTTCTTCATCCTGCTGTACTTCTATAGCTTGATGTTCCTGTATATCTTCCGAAGCATATGGTTCATCTATCTCTTCGATTTCAAATGCTTGAAGTTCATTCACACCTTCTAAACTTGAAATGTGATTTTCACAAACAAGCTGACAATCTTCATCGTAAGCAAGTTGTGCCTGACATTCTGCGATAGCCTCTCTAGTGCAGCTTTCCTCTGTGTAAGGCATATTTATTGCATAATCTTGCTCGCATACTTCATATTTTGGCTCATCATGCAATGTAAAATATACACCTACACAAACAGCACATACTACCGCAACACTTGCCACAGCCGCATAAGCTTTAGAAATTTTACTAATAACATCTAGCTTCGCCGCAGCTTCTATAACTGGAACGCTTGCAAGTGTAGTGCTTGTATAATTTGCTACAAAAGTTTGCTCTTGCATAAGAAGCACATCAGAAAGCGGTATGAGTGCCACACCTTTCAAAGCTCTTTCTTCGCTCGTATCGTCTATGCCCTCTAGCTTGCTTTTTATCGCTTTTCTAGCCATATATAATGACTGCCTTACATTTCCTACTCGACAATCAAGGAGTTTGGCTATCTCTTCTGTGTTGATGTCCACATAGTAATACAGATATACCATTTCTCGCTGATTTTTTGGCAGTCCTTCTATAATTTGTAAAAGTTCAGTTTGCTTTTCTCTGTTTTCCAAATACTCTTCCGGCAGAAAATCTATATCACAATCTGCGTAATTCGTAATTTGTTCATCTAAATCTATCTCATCAATGATAAATTCTTGTCTGCGACTGTTTTTCTTGTATCTGTGATAACACTGGTTTGTTGCGACTTTACGCAGATATGCCAAAAGGGTATCGCCTCTTAACTCATCCACTTTTTTAAAAGCAATAACGAAGGTGTCTTGTACCATTTCTTCCGCATCTTCTTTGACGTTGCAAAATTTAAGGCACACAAATAGAACATGCTTATAACACTTGTTATAGATTTCATCAAACGCACTTTTGTCGCCATTTCTAAATCTTTCTATTAAAATGTCAAAATTTTTGTCATCATTTTCATGTAAAATTTCAACACACCTCGTCTCTACGTTACACAACCTAAACTTAAATTGCATCACTCCTAAGTTCTAAAACAAGAACCTCATCGATAGATGCCAATTCATCTGCACTGTAAGGAACAGCTTTTTTGAAAACGTCTAGCTTAAACTCCAATCTTTCTGAATATAGCGTTAGCACGCTTACAATATGGCTTTGAGGCAATTCAATCAAAGGTGCAATTTCTCTAATTGGCAAGCCTAAAATGCAATATAGGTATATAGCCATTTGTTCTTCAAAGTCAAATCTTTCAACTGTGTGGTATAGTACACGCCTAACTTTAGAATGGTGAACAAAAGCCATTGGTACTTCTGGCATTTTTATTTCTTCTTTTGCTAACAACACTTACACCATTCCTCTCATTTTTTCTTTCTCACTTACTTATAGTGTTGTTAGATTAAAACCGTCATCTTTTTTTTAGAAGTTTTTTAAATGTTTTTCAAAATTCTCGCATAAAAAAACAAAACCCTCTTTGCAATGCATATTTTTTTACATTAACAAGAGAGTCTTTATCACTAATATTGAACTATTGCAACTGGGCTGTCATGGCACTTTGGCTTTAGACCCCTAGTTTTGTGTCCTCGTCTTTCGACAAGTTTACCCTCCTAATTCCAACCATATTCAGTTGTCTGATTACAATGATACCTCATTTTCTATGTAAAAGCAATACCTTGTACTCAAAACGCACAAAATCAGGCTCTAACGTAATTTAATCCCATATTATATCCGATTTCCATCTTTTCTATGCAATTTTCGTGTGTGAATAGCATGATACTGCCAAGTTCCTGTTCTGGTAGTATTAGCTTTACTCTCGAATCCTTCACCTTAGGGAAAACACCTCTCGCATTTGTCCTTATCACGATTACTTCATCGTAATTTTTTTCAAGCAAAAGATTGTACGGGCAATTATTATAAAATGCTCCGTCAAGAAATTTCTTTCCTTTTATTACTATAGGCTTAAATCCGGGGAGAGATGCACTTGCCATAACGTAATCAAACAGTTGCCCTTGTGGTATGTCTTCAAGTGTCAGCTCTAGTGGCATTCGGTCGCTTATCGATATTGTCACCAGCCCAAAATCTTTTCCAGAGTTTCTGACCGCTTCTTCATCTATATAATCTTCTAGGAATTTTTCTATTATACTTGTGTCCATCCCGCCATTTCTTAGAATTTTTCTAATTGCAGCATACCTTTCAAGCGAAGCCTGTAATGTAAACTCTGCCATCAAATCTGTCATCCCTGCAAACCTTATAATGGCTTGCTCGTCTTTTGCAAAAAGTTTTTCTACCGTAATATTCGTCCAAAGTTCGATTGCTTTATTTATATCACCTTGTGCCAAAATTGCTGCGTTAACAGCACCAACCGATGTGCCGACAAATCCGTCAAACACATAACCGTTATCCATAAGAGCTTTGACAACTCCGATTTGATATGCTCCCCTTACGCCGCCGCCCTCTAGTGCCAATCCACGCACGACAATTCCTCCTGATGAAATTATTTTTTCTTTACGTTCCTAATTATATAATAGTAAAACATATCAAGCAAATACATTTTCTCAAAAAACATTGCTAAATATTCAAATTTTAATAGCTAAAGGGCTTGTTTTTTGATTTGGAAAGGAATATACTACTGCTAACCTATATTTTTTACCACCTTGACGCTTTGAGGTGGGCTGTTTTGTAGCATACACTAGTATGCTATGAGGTAACCAAAATGCGTAAAAAGATTTTACCGATTGTATTAACAATAACACTAGTTGGTTTTGGAATTCCAACTTACTCATACGAACCGTTTGACGACTCGCAGTATGTTGCTGCGCTTCATGCCTTAAGACAAAGCCTTGGATACGAGGATGACCCTGATTCCTATTGGATTCGTACAGTTCAGAGGTACCAAGCTGTTGTAATCATGTCCTATCTTGTAGGAATTCAAGACAAAATATATAATATTTCACATGATGCCCCAAATTTCGATGATGCAGAAGAATATAGCACATATATTAGGCAAGTTATGGCGTTTGCAATGGCTAACCCCGATTTAGGCTTTGATAGTTTTGATGATGGAACTTTCCGTCCGATGGAGTACGCCACAGCAGAGCAAATTCACAGAATGATGAGCCTTACATATGAGTTCACAGATGATTTGGAAATTGCTTGGTATGACATATTTGCAGGTGCTGCAGCCCCCGGCCTTATACAGCGCGGAGGCATCACAGGTAATCAATTTGCAGACTTTATTGCTGTTCTTGATGACACAGCCCAAAGAAGGCACAGAGGCGAGACCTCGTCATCTTCTTCATCAGCTAAGCCTGATTGCACAGGCCGCAAGTTGCCACCAGGTTTTCATTCAAGAATGGCTGAAAACTTCAGGATTAACAACATTCAAAGTAATCGAATATTAGCAAGATAATTTACTTTACCACCTTATAAAGCTCATCGCTCTCAGGTGGTAAAATTTTTATTTCCACACCATCTTTTATCATTTTCGTTCCGTAATCAAAGTCTTTAACTTCGCCAATTATGCTAATTTTAATGCCTTGTTTTTCTATTTCTTTTATCATTTTTTCTTTATTGTTTGCATCTGCAATTATAAGCATGCATCCGCTTGAGATAAGCTTAAGTGGGTCGATGTCATAAACTTCACAGATTTTTTTAGTCACATCTGTTATAGGGATGTTGTCATGCTGCAATTTCGCTCCGACTTCTGATGCATGGCAAAGCTCCCAGACCGCTCCGAGAATTCCACCTTCTGTAACATCATGCATAGCCAAATACCCTACTTTGCCTGCACACACGCCTTCTTTTATAACACTTACCATATCAAGATAGTCCTTCGCTTCTTCGATTTCCGCTTCCGTGAGCTTGCCTCTTAGTTCTTTTTCGTAGTCGTATGCTATGATACCACTTCCTTCAAGTCCAGAGGTTTTAGTCATCAAAATCACATCACCAGACTTTACATTTCTGCGTTCTTTTGTAATCGGTCCTCTGCCAATGGCTGTAGAAACGATGATTGGCTGTTTTACCGCATTTGTTATTTCTGTATGCCCGCCTATTATTTCAACGCCAAGTTCTTCCGCTGTCTGCCCTGCCTGCTTCATCATCTCGCTAATCTCTTCCTCAGTAGTGCCAACAGGTAGCATAACTGCCAGCATTATGCCAAGCGGCTCTATTCCATTTGAAGCGATATCATTGCAAGATATGTGAATTGCAAGTTTGCCTATCTGGTCAACTGCTGCAGTTATCGGGTCAGTGGAGATGACGCACTCATAATCACCAAAATCAATTACAGCACAATCCTCACCAATAGCAGGTCTTTTTAGAACTTCACTTCTTTTATATTTAATATTTTCAAAGACAATATTCTTCAAAAGTTCATTATCTAATTTTCCGATTTTTAACATTTAAAATTCCCTTCTTGTTTTTAATGTATTTGCAAATATATTGATGTGATTTTTTCTGAATTATTATCACATTACAAATTGCGTTTGCATTAGCACTATTTGATATTAATGCGATTAACCGAGCCTGTGTAGAGATTGCTTCGGAACTTATATCGGACTCAATTCTAATTGTTCAAAAGTTTCATAAATTGTTCCTCGGAAATGATTTCTACTCCCAAATCCTTCGCTTTCTTATTCTTTGAAGAATTCGAAGAAACATCGTTGTTAATAAGGTAATTTGTCTTGCTCGACACTGCCGATGCTGTCTTGCCTCCGTTTTTCTCAATCACACTTACAAGTGCATCTCTGTTTGCAAAATGCACGAGCGAACCTGTAATAACAAATGTCTTACCCTCCAGTGCCAAATCTTCATCGCTGACATGCTCTTTTTCAAATTCCACTTCATCGAGTATTCTCTGAACGCTCTGCCTTGCACTTTCAGGATTAAAATAATTTACATACGCTTCTGCCATTATCTCGCCGATGCCATATATTTCAAGAAGTTCTTCTTTTGTCAAGCTTTGAATTTTCTCCCAGTCATGACTACACGCTTTGCTTATGTTCTTTGCGTTTGCCACACCGATGCCAGCGATTCCGAGTGCATAAAGCAGTCTTGCAGTCTGAGTTAGGCGAGAGCGATTTATAGACTCCCAAAGATTGTTAAAAGACTTTTCGCCAAACCCTTCCATTACGACAATCTCGTCTTTATAGTCTGTCAGATGAAATAAGTCCGCTGGCTCTTTCACCATCCCATTTGCTATAAGCTTTTCTATCGTAGCTTCTGAGAGGCCTTCTATGTTCATCGCGTTTCTTTCGACAAAATGAGCTATAAGCTTAATTTTTTTCGCAGGGCAATCTGTGTTTGTGCAAGTTAACGTTTCGACGCTACTGTCTGATTTGATTTCTGTATCACCGCCACATACAGGGCATTTTGACGGGATTTGTATGTTGCCACTTTTCGTTAGATTTTCTGCAATTTGCGGAATTATCATATTCGCTTTATAAACAATTATCGTATCGCCTATTCCAAGCTGTAACTCTTTCATTATGCTCAAATTATGAACGCTCGCCCTGCTTACAGTCGTGCCTTCAAGCTCAACAGGAGTAAAGATTGCAACAGGATTGATAAGTCCTGTCCTTGATGCACTCCACTCTATTTCTTCAAGCGTTGTTTCTTTTAGCTCATCTCTCCACTTAAATGCTATCGAATCTCTCGGGAATTTTGAAGTGTTTCCAAGCGACTTACCGTATTCGATATCGTCAAACGCAAGTACAAGACCGTCCGTTGGCATGTCACTTGCCTCTATGTTAGCCGAAAACCAGCTTACAATGTCTTCGATGTTATCACTCGTTACCATTTTGTATTCGATAGTCGCAAAGCCTTGTGATTCCAGCCACTGCATTTGCCCTTTTCTCGACACTTGAAGTTCTTCTTTTCCCTCTGCACTCACAATAGAAAAAGCGTAAAACCTCACATTTCTTTCTTCTGTAATTTTGTTGTTCAGCTGCCTTACAGACCCACTACATAAGTTTCTTGGATTCTTATACTTTGCAAGAACGTCTTCTATGTTCTCGTTTATTTTCTCAAAATCAGAGTATCTTATAATCGCTTCACCTCTAAGTACAAGCTCGCCTTTAAACGGTATTTCGTGAGGGATGTTTTTAAAAACTCTAGCATTAGAAGTTATAACTTCGCCGATGTCACCGTTGCCTCTAGTTACAGCTTTGTGCAATTTGCCGCCTAGATACGTCAGCACCACCGTAAGTCCATCTAGTTTCCATGCAAGCAGACCTTCATATCCAAAAATCCAATCTTTTAAAACTTCCACTTCTTTTGTTTTGTCAAGCGAAAGCATCCTTGTTTCGTGCCTCTCTTTTGGAAGCTCGTCAAGGACTTCATATCCAACGCTTACAGTCGGGCTGCCAGAGAGGACAACTCCTGTTTCTTCTTCAAGTTTAACAAGCTCATCGTAAAGTTTGTCGTACTCGATATTTGACATTATCTCAATGCTTTCATTGTAATATGCCTTTGCAGCTTCATTTAAAACCGCTATTTTTTCTTTCATTAACTCTGTTTTTGTTTTCACTTTAAATTCCTTATCTATTTTAATTTTTAATTTTTGTTCTCTTAAATTATATGCTTTATCAAGTGAAACGACAAGAGAGAACTTGTGATTTTACTGTGTGAAAAATAAATTTAAAATAATTTAAATAATATGCTTGACAACTGTATCGTTCATTGATATAGTTGTGTCATTCAACGATATCGTTCAACGATACTGTCGATAAAAATAATACTTACACATTGAAGGGAGATTTGCAAATTGCCAAAACAAGATTATTATCAGCTTGGACAGCTTACCGATGTTACATATCTTATACTGCTCACACTTACAGTACCTCGCCACGGGTATTTGATAATGGCGAAAATCGAAGAAATGACAAATGGCGAAGTCCGCATCGGCCCTGCCTCACTTTATACGACAATAACCAAAATAATTGAAGCAGGATATATAACACTTCAAAATGAAGACAGTACAAAAAAAGTCTATTGCATAACCGACAAAGGATTGGAAGCTCTGCAAATCGAAATCGAAAAACGCGAACGTTATGCAACTTATGGAAGGCAGGCTATAAGCGAATACAAAAATGGAGGTACATCGTGAATTATAATGATCAAGAAATAAATAATAAGGCTAATGACAATAGCAATAGCAATATTAACAATAGTTACTACAAAAATAGATGTAAAATAACAAAACTAAAGTTTTTTATATATTCAGCGGTCGCAGTTTTACTTGTTATTCTTTCGTTGCAACATATCCCATCGGAATGGGCAGGTTTTGGTGGCAGTAGCGGATTCCCAACGTTAGTCTTATTATCGTATTGGGTAGATTCTTTTTCGGCTCTTGTTCTCCTTACAGTTGCCGGTGTATCATTAGGACTTGCTATTGCCAAGTTTGTTGAACTTCTGAGTCTATTTATCAGAAGACCAAAATACATATATTTACTTGGTCGTGGACTTGCACTATTTGAGGAAAAAGAAGTTGAGATGTGTGAAAAGATGGCTCTTGAAGGATACGTCCTTGTCAGTGTAAGTCGTCTAGGGTTTTACAAGTTTGAAATCATGCAGCCGGAAGACTATGATTATGCTGTGGATTACACTGAAGACATTAATCGCCGCCAAAACAATATCGCTTTTGATGAATATGTAGAGATTTTTAAGAGCGGTGGGTGGAGTTATGTATGTGGCAGTGTCACTTTTCACTGGTTCAAAGCACCTAAAGGCACCCTGCCCATCTACACCGATGATGTTAGTATGATGAGAAAATACGAAGCTATGTACGATGCGTCAAAAGATGCCACACTAGCTGCTATCCTTCTAGATGGAATGTTGTCGTCAATTATGATGTTTTTTGCCGCACCTCTTGCGTTCCCGTTATTTGGATTTTTCTGTGCAATGGCAGGTATCATCGTATGGGCGACTTTCTTATTTAGCTGTTTCTGGACTGCCGTACTAGTTGTAATGTTTCCATCAATAATAATTTTCGGCGTGATAAGTGCTGTTGGTTTTATCTGTGCCCGACAAACCATGAAAAATCTCAAAAATTCAGAATTATAAAGATGGGTTGAAACAGATGATTTGATATCATGGAAAACCCAGAACAAATTGACACCGTCGCGACTCATGAATTTGCTTTTTATACCAACTTTTGTTATAGTTATAGTTAAATATTTACATGTTTAGTATAAAGGATAGTGGTTTTTTGTGAAAAAATGGTTAACATATCAAAAGGAACGATTTCCTCTTCTACAATATCTCCCCTTGATGTTTGCGTTCGGATTTTGTGGTGTAAGCTTTTCCATGCACCTTGATAATTCTTATGCACGACTTGCCGATATAAGTATCCCACAATATATCACGGCTGTTATCACAACTCTATTTTGGTTTATGCTCATGCGAATTGCCGATGAACACAAGGATTTTGAAGAAGACAGCACATATAGACCATATCGCCCTGTTCCTCGCGGACTTGTAACGCTAAAAGAGCTTCGCACTATCGGAATTGTTTTAGTATTATTGCAAATTGCACTAAGTGTTTGGGTTGATTTGCGTTTGATTATACCATTAGCTGTTGTATATCTTTGGTTTTTGCTTATGTCCATAGAGTTTGGCGTTCCTAAGTGGCTTAAAGCACACCCAACTTTATACTTAACCAGTCATATGATTATTTTGCCACTAATCAATCTATACACAACATCAATAGAATGGTTGCCACGCGGCGGCATTTTCAGTTTTGGAGTATTAGTGTATATGATTTCAAGTTATTGCGACGGTACTATCGTAGAAGTTGGCCGTAAGCTCAGAGCAAAAGAAAATGAAGAATATGGCGTAGACACTTATACATACATCTGGGGACCAAGGCGTGCGATGGTTGTATGGATGGTTTGCATGACTACTTCATATATCACAACCGTTTTAGCTGGATTCCAAGTACGTGTCGGATTCATAATTTTATGCATACTCGCACCGATTTACTTATTCGCTATTTTTACTGCTGTTAGATTTGCAAAAGATCCTTCCGTCAAAAATGCAAAAGTTTTTGAAATTATTCCTGCAATTTGGATGTTTTTAATGTATTTTATGCTTGGGGTATTACCGTTTTTTAATTGAGGTAAAGTTATATGATTTATACAAAAGAATGTTACGACATATCAAAAGTAGGCAGTAAAGCAAGCTCGCTTGTAAAACTGTCTGTAATTATAGATAACATTCCTGAGTGGTTTGTCATAGGTACCTGCGGTGCAAGTGAAAAAGAAATTTCTGATATGCTTACGAATTTCGACGAAGATATCGAATTCGCTGTTAGGTCCTCTGCTACAGATGAAGATGGGGTGCACCATTCTTTTGCAGGTCAATTTGAAACATATCTTAATGTTCCCAAATCAGCAGTTTTTGAAAATATCAAAAAAGTGCAAGAGTCGATATCAACAGAACGTGCACAGGCTTATAGGCGTGAGCGTGGCGTTGACAGCATAAGCGTTCCTGCCGTCATGGTTCAGCAAATGCTCAAAGCAGACTGTGCCGGAGTAGCGTTCGGTGCAAATCCAGTAACCGGAAATACAAAAGAATGCATCATAAGTGCAGTTAGTGGGCTTGGTGATAAGCTCGTTGAAGGCCTAGTCGATGCAGATACATATACTGTTTATGAAAATACTGTAGATGGCATAGGAGTGCTTACACATGAACAATGCCTTGAAGTTGCAGAACTTTGTAAGAAAACTAGTCGCTTTTTCGGACATTATCAAGACATCGAGTGGGCATACGAAAACGGCAAACTGTTTTTACTACAATCTCGTCCAATAACTTCACTGCAGAAGTTTAGTGCTAAGTCAGGATATATCAATATTTGGGATAACAGCAATATTGCCGAAAGCTATAACGGTGTTACTACGCCACTAACGTTTTCATTTATTCGCCTTGCTTATGAACATGTTTATCGCGAAATGAGTCGCATGCTTGGTGTAAGCGAGAAAAAAATCGCAGACAACGATTATATTTTTACACACATGCTGGGACTTTGCGACGGACAGGTTTATTATAATCTTCTCTCATGGTATAAGTTGATTGCTATTTTACCTGGGTATAAAACAAATTCAAAATTTATGGAACAAATGATGGGAGTAAAAGAAGAATTGCCTGAAAAGGTGCGAACTTTACTGCCACCACCGTCGGATTCTTCTATTTTTACTGCTGTTAAGCGGCTATGGAAACATCACAGGCGTAACGAAAAGAAAGTTTCTGCTTTCTTTGACTTACTTGATGACACAATAAAATCTCGTGATTTAAGCAATTTTAGCTTATTTGAACTTGCTCAGTATTACCGTGAGCTAGAAAATAAATTGCTTAAACACTGGGATGCCCCTGTAATAAACGATTTCTTTTCAATGATTTTCTATGGCCTTCTTAAAAATACATCAAAAAAATGGTGCGACCTTACAGATGAAAATAAATTCAACGGTTTACTGCGAGGTACAGGCGACATAATAAGTGCGGAACCTGCAAGGCTTGTACGCGAAATTGCTGAAATGGTCTGTCATGATACAAATTTAATAAGTAGCCTGACTTCCGATGATGTTTTTAACATTCAAAAGAAAATGCCAGACACAGTTAAGGCTAAAATTGATGAATATCTTTATAAATTCGGAGACAGATGCATAAACGAGCTTAAATTAGAAAGCTCTACACTTTATGATGACCCCATTTCTCTTTACCGTGCTATTGGCAACTTCGCTGTCAAATTAAATAGCGGTGATGTTAAGACAGTCGAAGATAATTTTAATGAACACGAAATCATAAACAAAGCCGGTTTTAAAAAACCTATATATAAGTGGATTTTAAAAAATGCACGAGACACTATTCGCAACCGAGAAAATTTGCGTTTTGAACGCACACGAGTATTTGGTACCGTACGCAGCATTTTTAAGGAAATAGGCATGCGTCTTGCCAGTTTCAAAGTTATAGACAAGCGTGATGATATATTTTATTTGGAGCTTGGTGAAATATTAGCATTTATCGAAGGTACTGCCACAACTTTAGATTTGCGAGGGCTTGTAGACGTCCGAAAAAAAGAATTCCTTGACTTTGAGCGACTTGAGCATGATAGATTTGAAACGTACGACTGTGTTAGCATCAGCAAGCGTCATGTAAATCAAACAGAAAATGAGCATGTCAACAGTGATACTCTGCATGGATTAGGCTGCTGCCCTGGGATTGTTCGCGGCCGTGCACGAGTAATTACAGACCCCAAAGATGCAGTTATCCATTCTGGTGAAATATTGGTTGCACAAAGAACTGATCCTGGCTGGATTATGCTATTTCCTGTTGCCGCAGGAGTTTTAGTCGAATATGGAAGTCTATTATCTCACGCTGCAATTGTTGTCCGTGAAATGGGAATCCCTGCTGTTGTATCTGTAAAAAATTTATTTAAAATTATCGAAACTGGTGATTTAATTGAACTAGATGGAGAGAAAGGATTGGTAACTATCATTGAAAAGCGAAATTGAAAGCCGTGCAAAATTTGATTTGATTCGCTACGCACAAGTTTGGGAAGATGCGGATTTATTGATAGAAGCGCTTGATATAAATGAGGGTGATATAGTTCTTTCTATTGCTTCTGCAGGAGATAATTCATTTGCTATGCTCACAAAAAAACCATTAAAAGTCTATGCCGTTGATTTGAGTTTTGCACAAATTGCCTGCTGTGAACTGCGCAAATCAATGTACCAGCAACTTACTTACGAAGAACATCTCATCTTTGGCGGTGTCGTGAGCGGAGAGATGGATAGACCTACTATTTTCAAACAGCTCGATCTCGCTGATGATATTCGTGAATATTGGCTTCGCAACATAGACTTAATTGAAAAAGGATTTATGACACAAGGCAAATTTGAACGTTATTTTGAGTTGTTTAGAAAAAAGGTTTTACCACTCGTTCACAATAACAAAACAGTTGAAAAATTACTTGCTCCAAAAACTCATAGAGAGCGGATTGATTTTTATGAAAACATTTGGAACAATCTACGCTGGCGAGCTATGTTTAAAGTATTTTTTTCACGCTTCGTCATGGGGCGACTTGGACGTGATAAGGAATTTTTCAAATTTGTTGATGGTAGTGTTTCTGACAAAATATTGTCTCGCACCAAGCATGCACTTTCAACCTTAGACACCAGCAGTAATTCTTACTTACATTTTATATTGCAAGGTGAATATACCACAGCATTTCCACATTCACTGCGAAAAGAAAATTATGACGAAATTCGTAATAACATTGATAAAATCGAATTCAAGCAAATGTCTATCGAGCAGTTTGCTTCTGAATTTGACAAGAAAATAAATGCGTTTAATCTTAGTGATATTTTCGAATATATGACACAAGATGGAATGGATACGCTATATGAAACTATGTTACAAAAGTCAGCAAACGGAGCTCGATTTGCGTATTGGAATATGCTTGCCCCACGCAAATGCAGTGATTCGCTCAGTAAGAAATATGGCGTCAAAACTATAGATGCACAAAATACGAATTTCTTAATGAAGGATAAGGCTTTCTTTTATAGCAAATTTTATTTAGATAAGGTAGAGCAGTAAAATGATATTTGATTTATTGGTAGCCATATGCGTTTTAATTATCTTAGGAGTAGTGATGATAATCGCTAAGTTGCTTTCTAAGCGACTTTCTCCTGAAGGTTCACGGAAAACAATCCATATAACGATGGGATGTGTGGCATTAACTTTCCCTTTTGTCTTTGAAAGCACCATAACAGTTGTCGTTTTAGGAATTGTTGCAATCCTTGCATTGTTGTACCTGAGGGTTAATAAAAACTTGCGAGAAGGTGTTGGCACAGCACTTTTAGGTATACACCGTAAATCGATTGGAGATATTTATTTTGTAATTTCTATTGTTATTGTTTTTGTTTTGCACGATCACCCATTTGAATATATCATTCCAATATCAATACTTACTTTTGCTGATAGCACTGCTGCTCTAATCGGAACAAGCTACGGAAGACATAACATGTCTCAACATAATCAAGAAGACGCAAAGAGCCGTGAAGGCAGTGTGATATTTTTTATAGTTGCATTTATATGTTCGCTTGTACCACTCCAACTTATGACTGAAGTTGGGCGTGCAGAAGTGCTTGTCATCAGCTTTCTAATTGGTTTTCTTGCCGCAATAATCGAGGCTGTCTCGAGACATGGAAATGACAACTTGCTTCTTCCTTTTTTGACATATGGCTTTTTAATTTACAATAGTCAGCAACCACTTAACACGCTTCTTTCATATTTAGGTCTAATGGTACTAGTTGCATTTGCAATTTTCTTGATATATAAGTTAACAAATATAACCAAACTTTCTATTGCGTACAGTTTTCTTGTCGGCTATATAGTCTTGATATTAGGTGATGCTATTTGGATATTTCCTCCCCTCGCTTTGCTTTTAACTTTTGGAATTTTGCCTATGATGAAAAAAGATGAGAAAAAGATGACACAAAGCTATAAAGCAGTAGAGTGTAATGCTATTATAGGTGTTATTTGCTTATATATTTCAGTATTTCTTCCACAATATAGAGAAATTTTATATATTGCGTTTTCATTTTCGTTTTCTTGTCATTTGGCAATAAACACTTACAGCCGCCTTGTGAATTTTTTTCAAAAAAGCAAAAGTAATTCCATTCTCTACGGACTTATTAAAGGCATTATCTTTATCGCTTTGCCCACTTGGTTTGTCGTGCAAACACATTTAGTAATGTTTATATATTTGATATTGCTTGCACTATCAATGCCATTTGCGGTTTCTCTTAATGAAAAATATGACTATACAATTGTAAGTGATGAAACTTGCAATGCAAATAAATTTTTAGTAGGAATTTTGACAACAATTCTTACAGCTATTTTACTTGTTTTAACTATGATGGAGGTACTCTAATGATATATCTTGATAGAGGTTATATTGGGTGTTTTGAGATGCGTGACAAAAAAACCGGAAAGGAGCAACTCGAAAAATATGTTACACAGTTAAAAGATGCAGGACATACACGAATAATTGCACCTATCGACGGAGATACTTGGCATAAATATCGTGCTGTAAGCTGGTCAAATGGCGAAGCACCATTTCCGCTCGAACCGCAAAATCCCCTTTGGTACAATGAGGTTTTTAATGAATGTGGATTCAAGCCTCTGCACAAATATAGTAGCTATAAGTTTAGCTTAGACAATGTTACCCCACTCGCAAAGACTGACAAGGCATTTAACATACGAAATTTCCGTGAAAGCGACCTTAGAATTATTTATGATATTTCTCTGCAGGAATTTAACGAAAATTTTTTATACACCGACATAACTTTTGAGGAATTTAGTAAACTATATGAACCACTACTACCTATGCTCGATGAGGAATTAACTGTTATTGCTGAAATAGATGGTAATCCTGTTGGCTTTGCATTTTCGTTTGCTATAAGTGACACTGTTATTTTGAAAACTCTTGCGGTTCGCTCCGAATTCAGAAGTAGCGGTATTGGAGCTGTGCTCATAAATCATGTATTACTTGTTGCTTCCCAAAAAGGCATTAAACATGCAGTTGCTGCACTTATGGCTGATGGTAATAACTCGCTCAAGATTGCTTCAAAGTATGAAGGTGAAAAAATCCGCGAATATATACTCTATTGCTTGGAGGTGTGATTTGAATATACTGGAACTATTAAAACCCAGCGATAAACCTGCACTTATCCAAGGGGAAAAAAGCGTATCGTATTCTGAGCTGCTTGATAGTGGTTTAAGTTTCGGAAAATGCTTACGTGAGAAGGGAATCGGCGAAAAAAGTCATGTTCTTATTTTTGTTCCTCTTTCGATGGACCTTTATATCGCTATGATAGGTGCTTGGAGCATAGGTGCAAAAGCAATTTTCATCGACTTTTCTAAAGGCGCGAAGTTTGTTGCTGATAGTGTCGAGCGTCTTAAACCCGACATCATCATTTGTGATACTGTTACAAGTTTGATGAAATGTATATATCCTAAAATGCGTAACATTAAGGCAATTCACATAAAACGTAGAAGCACGCCAGTAACTATAGAAAAAGTCGATAGCACTCACCCTGCCATACTTACATTTACAAGCGGAACTACTGGAGTTCCAAAAATAGCCGTTAGAACTCATGGCTTTTTAATCAATCAATACAACGTTTTGCGTGAGCATTTGGATTTTAACGAAAATCATATAGATTTAGGAACTCTTCCTGTATTCACACTTGCAAACCTTGCCTCACATATAACAACGCTCTTACCTGACAAAAGCTATACTTCTAAAATTGATGCTGCCAAGCTCGCCAATCAAGTGAATCGAGAAGGTGTTACTCGCATTATTTGCTCTCCTGCCCTAATGGCAAATCTTTTAACGCACAATGATTTGCCGAGTTTGAAAAACGCTTATCTAGGGGGCGGTCCTGTTTATCCTAGTGTGCTTGAAAAAATCAGAACTGACGTTGATTTACATATTGTCTACGGTTCTACAGAAGCGGAACCTATTTCAAGTGTGCGTTGGGCAGATGTAAGCGAAAATGACAAGCTTAAAATTATAAATGGAGAAGGCTTACCGGCAGGTGAAGTCGTACCACAAGTCGAATGCAAAATCAGCGAGAATCAAGAAATCTTAGTCAGTGGTGATACCGTTTTAAAGGGTTATCTCGATGGCATAGGTGATGCAGAAAACAAAATCCGAGAGGGAGACAAAATCTGGCACAAAACAGGTGATGCAGGATATATTGATGAACACGGTAAGCTGTGGCTTTTAGGGAGAGTCGAACAAGCTATCCGTGACGCACACGGTGTACTTTATCCATTTTGTGTTGAGTGCTACTTGGATGCACATTTTGGTATTCGCGGTGCAATATTATCAAAAAATAATGAACGTATAGTCATTATAGAAAAAAATGTTGCACGTCCTGAAAAAATTCTCGAAAAATTAAATTCTATGCACATATCAAGAGTTATTGAAATCAAAAAACTTCCTATGGATAAACGTCACAGTGCAAAAATTGACTATGGCAAACTTAAAGACATGGTTTAATTTACTTCTAAAAAATCTCAAAAATTCAGAATTATAAATTTGCATTGAAGGCGTTAAAGCGATATAATATTTGTGCAATAATGCTGATTTTTACAAATTATTATTTCGCAAGGAGATTATGCATGAAATTTTTCGACGGTGCCTTTGGCACATATTATATATCTAAAACTGATAATTATGAACCTTGTGAATTGGCAAATCTAAATAATAAAGAAACTGTTTTATCAATTCACAATGAATATATCTCTGCAGGCGCAACTGCGATAAAAACAAATACATTTTCGGCAAACGGTGTAACATTTGAAGATAAAAACGTTCTAATTGAAGTTATAACAGAGGGATATTTAATCGCAAAACAGGCAGCACTTGACAAAAATGTCGAGGTGTTTGCGGACATCGGCAATATTAGTGCTGAGGAAGATTCACAAGAAAAATATTTACAAGTTGCAAATATTTTCATCGAACTTGGTGCAACGAATTTCTTATTTGAAACACTCGTATCTTTTGACGAAATAATTCCAGCCTTATCATTTATAAAAGAAAAAGCACCAAACGCTGTCATCATAGTATCGTTTGCAGTATCAAGTGACGGTTTTACTGCAGGCGGGCATCATTACAAAGTTTTGATAGCTGATGCAATCGCAAATGATAACGTAGACATTGTTGGATTAAACTGTGTTTGCGGTCCAACGCATATGCTTTCTTTAGTAAAAGGACTTGGGCATTTGTCAAAGCCTCTTTCTGTTATGCCAAACGCAGGTTACCCTGCCTCTGTCAACGGAAGGATGGTCTACCGCGACAACAGCACATATTTTTCCGAAAAATTACTCGAAATGCACAAGGCAGGTGCTGATATTTTAGGTGGTTGCTGTGGAACTACGCCTCGTCACATTGAAAAAGCGGTTCAGGCAATCAAAGATTTCAGTTCGGGCTTGCCAAAAGAAAAACTCAAAAGCGAAAAAGTTTTTTTAACTGATGTTTCTTCGGACAAACTCAAACGTAAGCCAATCGCTGTGGAGCTAGACCCACCTCTTGACTGTGATATGAGCTTTATCCTTGAGGCTTCTCGAAAACTTAAAGAATATGGCGTTTCTACGATTACACTTGCCGATTCCCCTTTGGCGAAAACTCGTGCAGATAGTTTTATGACTGCTGCAATGGTAAAGCAGGAAATCGACATAGATGTTTTGCCTCATTTGACGTGCAGGGATAAGAACTTTATCGCGATCAAAGGCTCTCTCATGGGTGCAAGTTTTTACGGTATCAACAAAGTTCTCGCTATTACTGGCGACCCTGTTGTTGGGTCAGATAATTATCGAAATTCTGGAGTTTTTAATTTCAATTCCAAGGGGCTCATCAGATACATTAAAAGTTTGAATGACGATACTTTTACGAGCAGTCCTTATTCTATCGGCGGTGCTATTAACGTAAATGCCCCTAACTTTGAGGCAGAGCTCAATCGCTGTATGGAAAAAGTCGAAAACGGTGCGGACTTCTTGTACTCGCAACCTATATTTTCAGATGAATCAATTGCGAATTTCATAGAAGCAAAGAAGACTTTAGGTTGTATACTGTATGCAGGAATTTTGCCTTTTGTCAGCTATAAAAATGCGGTGTTTTTGAACAATGAATTTTTGGGTATCGATATTCCAGAAGAAATTGTTGAAAATTTAAAAGATAAAGATGCTGGCGACGTTGAAGATATATCTATTTCATTTTGCCATAATATTATAAAGCAAGTTCATGAATATGCCGACGGACTTTATATAATCACACCGATGAAGAAAGTGGATTTTGTCTGCAATCTGATTGAGAGGAGTTTTCATGATTGATGATGTATTGATAGTGGCAAGAGAAATTCCAAATGAAAAAATAATTAGATTTTTAGGATATGAAATTTCAAAAGCAGGTGAAAAAACAATCGCAATGATTGATGCATTAAAAGAAGAACTTATTTCCGTAAGCCAGCCCAAATACGTTTATAAGGAATTTGATGTTTTGAAAAGCGAGCATAGTGTAAAGGTCGTTGGTACGGACATCATCATACACGGAAAACTTATACAAAACTTCCTAAAAAACATAGATAAAATAATTTTGATGGCAGCTACGCTTGGACAGCAAGTCGACCGCTTTCTGATATATACACAAAAAAGGTCTATACTTGAGGGAACACTTGCCGATGCTATTGCAAGTGCGTATGTCGAAAACTTGTGTGATGCTTTGCAAGCAACACTTTCACAAGAATACAATATAAATGGTAGAATCAGCTGCGGTTTTCACGATTTTTCGATAGAAACACAGCCTGATATTTTAAAAGCATTAGATACGCCGAAAGCAATCGGTCTTTACTGCAACGAAAGTCTTCTTATGCTACCGAGCAAAAGCGTAACAGCTGTTATGGGGGTGAAATTTTGAATTTAAGAAAATATGCGAAAAATAATATATTGGTGCTTGACGGTGCTATGGGAACAGAGCTGCAAAAGCTCGGACTTGTCACTGGTGAGCCTTCTGAAAAATTAAACATCACTAACCCTGAGGCTGTAAAGCAAATTCACTTATCGTACCTACAGGCTGGTGCAAAGATGGTGATTACAAACACTTTTGGAGTTCACAAGTTACATGACTGCGATACGGATGTTGTAATTAAAAGTGCAGTCGAAATCGCAAAAAGTGCTGCAAAACAGTTTGATGCATACGTCGCACTTGACATCGGACCTCTCGGAGAATTGATG
>Ga0123355_10005207_pt1 | contig 18982 bp, 12 predicted proteins | sample TergutEmb28metaG_3_FD_89872 | JGI IMG/M metagenome (GOLD analysis project Ga0123355, IMG submission 89872) | Embiratermes neotenicus P1 segment gut microbial communities from Petit-Saut dam, French Guiana - Emb289 P1 | ecosystem: Host-associated > Arthropoda: Insects > Digestive system > Gut ... | reverse complement strand
AGAGAAAATCGTAGTGCAGAACTTCAATGTGTTATTTATGTATATATCTTTGGATTCGCAACGCTCTTACGGTTGTAGTTTGTTCCCAATCAAGTGAGACTTCGATTCCTGAAATTATTCAAACCTTCTTACGGTGATGAATTTCAAGTAGCACCTGCGACTTCTCAAAAGAAAGACCAACTGACATGTGGCAGGTTATGTCGGGTACTGTTCGACATTACCGCTCTCTGCTATCCGACGTTAATGGCCACCTCATGTCTAGAGTCCGAATCTTTCTTAGACAAAAGTTACTGGCGCTAACGTCAGCCACAGTGCATCTGACAGTTAAATTCGTGCTCATTCTAACGTAGTATACTGAACTGCCACAAATTTGATAGTAACTGCGTACGTAAAGAAGGTCTGCTTGCCTGCAAATATTTGATTTCTTGAAAACAAACAAAAGTGGCTGTACACTGGACGCAAACCACTTTACCAGTATGGCGAAAGGTCACAACAGATTTTCTGTGATAGAAGAACATAGTTCACATGCTTTTTGCTAGATTGCAGCACTAGTATCGCCAAGACGGGGGTATCCGGAGTTACCAGACCTATCCGACAATCCCTTCCCTTCCTCTACACAGTCCTTCGAAGGTCAACAGTCGCTTAGCCAGTCAGCAAATTCTCCGCCTCTTAAAGAACCCGATGACACATTTTATGCACGGAGGTCTGTTCGCAATCCTTATCTGGAGCTAAATGAGTTAACCCATATACTCATATCTTATTTATTTGATCCATTTTAATATCAAGCCCACTCTCACTTATGCTAGTAGTAGTAGTAGTAGTAGTAGTAGTAGTAGTAGTAGTAGTAGTAGTAGTAGCGGCAACAGTAGTAGTAGCCCCACATCCTCGTACCTTATTTATTCTGATTTGTTTGTTCCATGGTTAATATTAACTCCCCTCCTACTTTTGCTAGAAGAAAAAGAATTAGAGGTACTAGTAGTAGTAGTAGTAGTAGTAGCAGCAGCAGCAGCAGCAATAGTTATTTTAATAGTGGTGATGGTGCTAGTAGTGATACGTGCAGTAGGAAACAATACTTCGAAATGTATATAGCAACTATTCGTAACATAACAGTTATCTGTCTAGTACGAATCACTGCGCCGTACGTCCACAATGTATTTCCTGTCTCGCAACGTGATAGCTTGTACTTACTTGTAACTTCATGGTCACTCTCGATCTGATTCTTGCAGTTGAAGTGCTGATGTCCGCTGAGTTTCATCTGTTGCTTTTATATACATACAACTTTCGCCTTTTGCTGGCTTTCTTTTCCCCCCCAACCACAATGTCCTCTTCCTTCACTTCATGCACGTTTGTCATGTAAGCAGGGGCGTTTATTGCTGGTCCTTGGGCTATATTTCCTACAAAAGCTGCAAGATTTTTAACGTCTATCGCACCCATGTATCAGGCGACAAGCAGGAAGTAAATCCGGAAACTACCACCGCAGTTGGAAGTATGACGTCTCTGCTGAAAAAATCTCGACTGTGCTGGTAACGTCATTTACTTTAACTCGCATCTCCGTACAAGATATTTTTATCCTCTATACGAGACTTAGAAACACATGTGTTTTTGTGTGTGTGTGTGTGTGTGTATAAGAATGTAAACCTATATGCCCTAACCTTCTTGGAGGGCATAATGTGAATTTGAATATTTAAGGTCTTCAGTTTTAAAAGTCCTGTGTTTTAACGAACGGAATTTCTTCATGAACGAACTTCTCAATCAGATATGATTTTGTCTTATACTCAAAAGCGTCTAAACTCCTGACTGGAAGTAAATTTAGATATGCTCTGAAGCAAAATAGACTAATAATAATAATAATAATAATAATAATAATAATAAACGAAATCAGGGGACTACAAAAAACAGCCGTATTGGGCACTGCACACTTTCTATGGAAAGAACTAATGTAAGTATAACAAGCGAAACAACATTACGGGTAACACAAGTTGTAAACACAGAATAGCTGCAACACTATATGTCCTAGACACATCATTTGTCTCAGGCATATAATTGTAAATACCCTGCATAAATACGATAAATATAATAATAATGATAACAATATATTTCACATTATTTTCGCTCGTATGTACTACGTATATGGACGATAGAAAATCGTAAGGTGTCGTTAAATTGTCCTGCATTAATTCTCACGTTATATCAAGGTGCAATTTGGTTTGGACAATGTACCAGTTAAATATGAATGTGTTTACCACTGAAGAAGGGAGATTGATTGAATTTAAGCAATATAATGGTCGCAACACATTATACAGAAACCAGTTTATTGTTTATACATACCGCACTTTGTTGTAGTTACCCGTCCACAAATATACTTACCCTTTTTTAATTTATGCTTCATTTGCTACGTTAATTTCATAGCGTAATTTCGCAGCTTTTTAAAAATTATGATCGCAAAATTGTTATCTATGTCGAATCATGGTGACGAAGTTAGACTTCAAGTCCGTAGTCGTACATCATATGTGCTTTCATTCATTCACAGTTCTATCCAGAACGAAAAAAAAAAAAAGAAAAAAAACTATGTTCGTTTGTAGCAAGTGAATTTGACGCATTTACAACCGCTAAATTTAATTTCGCAGCTTTTTCCTTTCTTCTTTTGACTTAGGGCTTAACATTTTGTGCACGCGTATACTCGAGATATTTTAAGTGTACTCTCGTTATTTATAGGGTGCTCACAGCACAACATGCCATTGTTGTTCTCTATTATATATTAATTCTTACGTGTTTTTGTACCTTGGATGAGGTAGAAATAAATTTTGCATCCGCCAGGATAGGTAAGATCAGTTTGTAATTTTAGAGGTGCAGTTGTTATTGAGAACTCCATTTGCAGATAATGGTCGAGAGGATGTAAAGGTGTAGGAATTAGTACGAAATAAAGAAGGACATTAACTGGCGCTATTATTCTGATTTTATTATGACAATAAATCATTATATGTCCTATAAGTCTATGTGAAATACTGGCCTACCACACTTACTGAAGTTACATAATATAGTATTCTTATAAAAACTGTATCAGGTATTCAGCGAATTGTTATTAATGTGCCTGGTTATATTAACCCTTTTCCTGCTAACGTAGAGAATATGGTGAGCTAATAATGCCAGCAAATGGCAGATGGGATTTAATTCGGCGTATCGCCTATCTGCGTCTACTATGCGGATTTGTCATAGGCTGTCCAGATCATATTTGACTATATAAAAAAAAAAGTTACGGATATCGGCTAAAACTACGAAGTGTTACATATCGGAATAAACAGTCTGTCGGAGAATACACCAGATCCCCAACGCGCTTGGAACCCATCATTTTGCCAGATGAAGCTGAAAGCATTTGCGCTCGGTCATCTGGATTCCTGTGCAGAGTAATAGAGGCCCTCGAGGCTGGGCGATAAGGGATACCATAAATGACATGGATACACAAGTTGAAGCGGGCCTCTGAAATGTAGCGGAAAAATTGTGAGAAATCCGAATGCATGTTTCACGGTTGAATTGTCGTCTAAGTGATCATTATGGAAGGTTAATTATAAGTGTCCCTGATAAAAGTGAAAGTGTGAAAAGAATAAACTGTACAGTCTTTCAGATTAGTAAGAAAAATTTGTGACATATACACAGGATGTTTATAGAGAGTTAGTGGGAAAACCTGAGGGAACGTGACCACTTGGAAGATCTAGGCGTAGATTCAAGGATAATATTAAAATGGATCTTCAAGAAGTGGAATGGGAAGGAGCATGGACTGGATTCACCTGGCTGAGGATACAGACAGGTGGCGGGCACTTATAAATGAGGTAATGAAACTTTGGTTTGCATAAAATGCGGGGAATTTCTTGACTAGCTGAGAACCCGTTAACTTCTCAAGAAGGACTCCACCTGATCGGTCTCCTACTAATTCTTCGTATTGCTCATACCTGAATTGCTTAGACAACCACCTCTCGGCATAGATACTTTTTTTACTGTTACTATCACCGTGTGTAAAATAGTCTATTGAAATTTGGAGTTTTTAAAATTAGTCTGTAAAATTCTTTGCTAGATAATCGGTACCCTGCTTGGAATCATTGATTACTTGTTTGAATCTTTGTATATTTAACATACAGAATGTAAAGAGTTTCCGATCACAGGAATCCTCCGTTCTAAGTCTTGCAGGCCTGTCTGCTGCCTCTCCAAGACTGGTATCTTTGGTTCGAACCCAATTCTGGCCGTCAGACTCTTCGTTTGTCCTTTGCTGTTGTTTTTGTACATATCTTGGACGTGCTGATCCCCCATACGAGTTATTCACCTACCTGTCACTGTGAAGGCCACGTTTCGATCCAAGGTAAGTCCACTTTTTGAAGCTAAGAGTGGTAGTAGCACAGCATTGTCTCTAAGTAGGTCAGTCCCCTGCAAGTATAATTCCACCAATCCACCTTATTCACACTTTGTATTCCACCGACACTATATAATCTTAGTATCGGACAAGGTCATTAAATAAGACACTGCAGCCCCCATTTCAAGAAACCACAAGTCTAAGTTTCATATTGTCAGATGTGACCCCGAAATGAAACAAGTAAGGGAGCATACCCTGTAAAAGCTAAGAACAGAGAATTTAAAAACTTCAATTCCAATTGGAACAGGATTATGAGTGATGGAAACAGGAATCTGCCCATTTAAGAGACCTTCACGGTGTTTTTTTTCTGAAGAAACAGAGGAAATTAACATCAATAACTCAGGAAAATGTAGGGCGATTCAGTATTCTATATCAAATGAAATTGGCACCTTTTCAGATCACAGGGTTAATTCCTGGTTTATCTGTGGGCATTTTATGTGCGTGCTCATTTTCAGTTGTGTATTTAGTATATTTCTTTATGTATTTAAAATTTCGGTCATTCCCTTGAGTAGCAGGTGGCTTTAAAGTGTTGCTCCGTTGCCGGAACTCGGACATTAAGGTTATTATCTGCAATGGGTAAGCGGAAGTATTAAGCAGACTCGGTGCGTGTACTTAGTGCGAGTAACCGAGCGTGAAATTCAAGTTTCCCCACACGGAAGTAGTTACAACTGGATCATCCGGTTTTAGGGGGTGCATTAAAAAATGAATCTAATTGAAAATTGCCTCTTAGTCTCGTCTTCAGTGTAGTTGTTTTCCTTTTGGGGCTACGACTTTTGGTTCTAGTCTCCCTGTGCAATTTGTTGCAGTATCTACATCAATTTCCATATTATACAGGTTCTGGTTATGTCTTACCCTTAAACGAAGACAAGCCCTATATATAACAACCTGGAGTGGTGTTCTTCTTTCTCCCTACGCACTTAATCGGCACTTACGAAGTGGTGCTGATAAATCCTTAGTTCGACCTGATTCCCGATGTCGTAGGACGGATGTCGTTGGAAAGAGAGGTTTGTTCATGTGCCGAATTGCAAGTCTTTTCTTGTTACAGAAGCTGAAAGAAAGCACATCAGGCGACGCGCGCGATTTTAACGACATGGAGATGCGAGCTGTCATCAAGTCCCCCCCCCCCTGCAAGGCAAGGCGCCGAAGGAAATTCACGCCATTCTAACAGAAATATTAGGGGATGATGCACCATCGTATGCCACCGTCAAAAACTGGGTGGAACAGTTTAAACGTGGTGATTTTTACACCTGTGTTGAGCCTCGTCCAGGATGACCCAAAACAGTGAACACTCCGGAGATTATTGTTCAATTTCACGAGCTAATTTTGGACTACCGAGGGATTTCGGCTAAATCAACTGGGCGTCTCATGTGAGCGGGTTGGGTTCATCATTCATGAAGATTTGGACATGCGGAAGCTCTCCGCCAAGTGGGTCCCGAAATTCCTGAACGCAAACCAAAAAAGTCAACGGTGCCAGTCGTCTGAGCAACTTTTCGAATTTTTTCGGCGCGATCGAAATGATTTCCAATCGCGATTGGTGACCATGGACGAAACCTGGTTGTATCACTACGACCCGGAGACAAAGTAACAATCAATGGAGTGGAGGCATAGCGGCTCACCCCGGCCCAAAAAGCTCCGAGTGCAAAAACGTGCTGGAAAAGTTCTCGCCTTGATTTTTTGGGATCAAGACAGCATCCTCCTCATTGATCATCTTCCAAACGGCCAACCTATCAACATGGAGTATTATACATCTCTGCTGATGTAATTGAAGGACATTTTGAAGGAAAAACACCGCGGGAATGTCACCAAGGGGTTCTTGTTCTTGCACGACAATGCCCCTGCTCACCGGGCACTTGCAACCCAGAAGAAACTGGCCTACCTGGGCTTCCACTCTCTTGATCACCCACCCTATTCTCCGGATCTGGTCCCGTCGAACTACCAGCTGTTCCCTGAACTTAAAAAAGAAATGAAAGTTCGCCATTTTTTGTCCGACGCGGATATCATTACTGCCGCGGAGACCTGGTTGGACGAACAACTTTCTTAATTTTTTGGGGGTGGCTTGCAAAGGTTAAGCAACGGGCTAAGGGGCTAAGAAGTGTATTGAGCTTCGTGTGGAGTATGTTGAATAAATTCCGAGTTTGGTCGCTGTAGCTTGTTTCGTTCCTGGTCGGGCTAAGGGCTTCTCAGCGCCCTTGTATTCCGAATCTAATGCACCTATCAAAGAGATATTAGAGTAATAGACTTAAGATTCGTTCGGCTAAAGTATACAGTGTTAGACTGAAATCATGTAGCTTCAGTTCTCCTATACAAGCTTCACGATGACCAACCGAAACGGTGCCTTTGTAGGCCTAATCGCAGAAAACAACATGTGAATTCTTCGTAATCTTCGATAATATTCTTGCTACAGAAAAGTGGAAGGAAAGCTGTATGCGCTAAATTCTGATTGGCTGTTTAATAATAAACTTCACACTGGAAATTTAAGAATATTTTCATAATCCCTGCAGGCCAAATTGGTATAGAATATGAGACTTTTAAAGACATATTGCCTTCATTATTCACGCTATTTATTTTTGTAATTTTTTACTAATGGCCATATTTTGGATCTAACAGGGAACCTTCTAAATATTAGACTAATGTGTCAGCCACAGTGTGACAGTGGCTGTATCATGAGTTAAGTATTCCTTGCATATGGTCCATTATTGGAAGCAGATTTGGTTGGAAGAAGACTATCGCAGTAGACTGCTCTGGTCGTCAATTGAATGGTTGAAATTGTGGTTAGAAGGACAGGCGGTGGCGCAGTTGGTTGAGGCTCTGCCCTACAAGCCGGAAGGACGCGGGTTCGATTCCTTATGGCTCTGGTGTCGACTCAGTCTCTAACAGAAATGACTACCAGAAATATTTCCTGGGGTGTAAAGGCGGCCGGTGCTTAGGGCTGACAACCTTACCACCTTCATGTGCCGATTGTCTTGAAATCTGGGAGTCTCAAACTTCTGGAAACCTTAGGGCCTGTCCTGGCCTGTAATTGAATTGCTTTACCTTTAATTGTGTTTAGAGGGCCTTACTACATTTTTCTTCACTCTTGTATTTAGTGACTCAACGAGGTAAATACTTAATACTTCTGTAACAACAGTAGACAAGTAAATTGACGATACACAAAAATTACTTTCTCTGTATCAAAACCAACGTGATATGTGTATATATCGTCAAAACACAACTATATTTATTATTAGTATAATGGGTATCTACTACATTAGGAACAACTACATGTTTCAGCCGCTAGTGCTGCCCATCTTCAGGTTGTACATGGACTTATCGATATATACACATATCATATTGGTTTTGTTATTCTGATAACACAAAGGAGATGACGCACCTCAAAATTACTTTCTCTGTTATCCAGTATAAACAATTCACATATCATTATCATCATCATCATCACCATCACCACATCATCTGTCGCCATCAAGAAGTTGAAACGACTTTCACACGACAGGCTAGGACACTGCTTCACGTTGCACTGTGGACACAACACTGGAACTTTCACTTTGCTTAGGGTTTGTAGTCACAGTATTAAGGAACTTTTGTTTAACACCCAATTAACTCCTGCGGTTGAAACTAAATGAAATTCTCTTTCAACCTGGATTCAGTGGAATGTAACATGTCAGTCCTTAGCGTATGGCCTTGTAATGGGGTTATAAAATTCAGCATCGAGCGTTGCGTAGCTTGGTGGGTAGCACAGATACTCGATGAAGTAAAATGAGTTTCATGATCAATCAGCTTGAAGGATCGATTAAAACAGTGCATAAATATGCCTCTATTCGTGGAGGATTTCCTCCTAACATTATAAAGAATAGGGACTCTGAGGATGTGGAGTGTCCACCCTTACACTGGTGTGTAAATTGTTATTGTCTTCACTCTTCGTAGCTCTTTTAGCTTCTGTGTACAGTACAGTGCAAATATTATCTTTCTTTGTAGAAGCAAGAACACCCGGAAGACACAATGCTGCTGAAAGCAACAGGAAGGGGCAATACATGTGAACATATTTTCCGAAAATCTGTTACTATAAAATATTTGATGATCCTGCATTGCGCAGATGCTAATATCAGCAGGACCTCAAATCTGTGCGGTAGTGATGTTGCTATTGGTTACTGGGCACTAAACATACATATGTGCATGCCATCTTGTGTTACGATTTTAATGCTGAATTTCATAGACGTACGTATATTGTTTCACTAGTTATTAGTTGGGAAGCACATACCTGGCCATATAAATAATCGGTGTTAACTAAATAAGAACTGCATACTTAATGTAAATATGTGCTACATCATTCTATATCTGTACTAGCTTTTAATCAAACGGATAAACTTAAGCACACAAGTCGTTGGTTCAAGTGTCCCTAGACATTAACTAACGCCTGTCCATATTGACTTATGTTTACTAGCAATATATCAGTAGCTGCAGTATAATGAATTCCGCCTGTAAGCTGGCTTGCAGAGTATGAAACAGCTTCATAATTTAAACGTCCATCCTTATGAGATATAGACCATAATACGTAGCATAACCGCTAGCAGAATAAGAAAGAAAGAAGTAAAGAAGGAAGAAAAGTAAAGGCAACGCACCAGATATACGACATTTGTCAAATGGAGACATAGAGGTCTCTGCAAATCGCAGCAGTGCATTGAGTACGGCTCTGTTGACCAAACCAGTCAAGCGTAATATGAGAAGCGTAGAGAGCTACTTTCAGAAATACACAATACATACATACATATAGTGGTTGATTTTTAATATAAATATTGTTAAAATAAAAAATATATTTTGTCCATTGTTGGTTGACATAAAAACTATATGCTGATAAGTCCTTAGCCCAACCAGGGAGAAAACAGCTCGGAAGCATATCAGGGACGCGAGCGATTTCAACATTATCGAGACGCGAGCTGTCATCAAGTTTATTTTTTTCCTGCAAGGCAAGGCGCCGAAGGAAATTCACGCTATTCTGACAGAAACATAGGCTTGTTTCCTTCCTGGTCGGGCTAAGGACTTATCAGCATCCCTGTATAAGATGCACGGTACATATATAAACATTGTTAATTTATATTTAATTTCTTCAGATCTCACGAATTAGGCTTCCTGTCTCTTCCGTGTCAGAGTACATCGTAATCAGCTCATAGTTAAATTAGTCTTGTATTTCGCAGTGGCCCATCGCAGGTTCCCTTCTTAAGCATAAAACCCAAACACCGAATAGCTCTGATGTATGCCTATACCTATAACGAACGCGAGACTCAGAGATGATATCTGTTTTCGAGCGATCCAACGTAACTCATACGCTTATATGTACAAGGATTAAGGAAAATAAGATAACGAATACTCTGATCCCGAGAATTTATCGTGACTTCGAAGTAGGCTGGCTATACATGGCTCATGAGAAGCAGATGATACACACCAGACATGACGATTAGTCATTGACTTTTAAAATTTTGCCCTAATGGCTTCTTTACAGGAGTCCGCCAGTTGTTCCCACAATAAACGTGATTGAATACCGTCAGTACATACACATCCAAGTCCAAGAACCATTTTTATATTATCCTACCATTTAAGTCTAGGAATTTAAAGTGGTCCATTTCCTTCAGTTTGTTCCTACTGAAATGTCACACACATTTCTCATCTCACCTATGCTTACTGTATGTTCCTTGCCCATGTCGACTTTTGTTTTACTCATATATATATATATATATATATATATATATATATATGAAACCTTGTGCACTTTTTTGTTATGCGACATTTTGCAATCTCTTGGGTCGAGATATTTTCCTCAGCAGTATGATCTAAAAAAATATGTGTACATTATTTGCGTAATGTTAAGTTTCACATGCGTAACAACAACAACAGACATAGTTGTAGAGTGGAAACGGAATCTGGTGGCACACGGCGACGCACGGGAGGAGAAGTGAAGAGGAAAGAGGTGAATGGAGTGGGTAGCCAGCAGTCTTCAGCTTGACTCGGAACAGTCCTTCCAGTGTTACTACAATCGTTCTCCTCCTACCCGCACTCCAAGAAAGCCAATACTCGACTGAACTGAGACCCACGCCGATATAAATGGACTCGTCCGTTTCGCTGGAAGACAGAATCTGGTTTCTGCTCGCGTGCCACCACATTCCGTTTTCACTCTACCTATTCATACTGCATATTTCAAACTGAATTTCTTTAAGGAGACGAAACACAGTGTTATTCCTTAATTAAACCGATATTTGCCTTTTATTTTGTTCGTGTGCTGACTGTAACACGACCTTTCACTCTTCAATTATCTCAAATCTCAACCCTCCCCTCCACTGGTCATTCAGAATGTACGTTTGAAAGTGAATTCGTTAAGTCTGCTTGCTGTATTCAAACCGCTGGATTTCCAGCTGTCTCATTCTCTCGGTGCCTGTGTTACGTAACATTTTGGGTTATGTATTCGTAGTCTGCTCATTTCGCATCAAGATCGATATTGCATAATTCGATGTGTAAAGGTAAACACTGCTAGATCTGGTGTGAAATCCAGGATTTAAATCTGAAGAAAAAGCAAATCATTGATTTTAACTGAAGCAGGCAGAGGAAAGAACAAGTAGATATTCTGGATTTCCGTCGAAAGAGACGGTTTTGTTAAGGCATGATTTCTATTTGCTGTTTAATGTCTTTTTTTAAAAAATAGGTTGAATATCAACTAGTTGGCAGAAAAAATCGACTTATTATAAATTATAAAACGTATTCCCCGATATAATAGTCATTTTTTTGAAACTGTTGGCATTGAGAGAAATAAGTGTTAGTTCTAATAAGTGTCCACTGCGAACAATGTCAAGAGCTTTCTCTGTAGTGCATATTGAGATATGTACAAAAATATATACTACCACGTCTATTTGACCTTGCGTGAATGAAATGTGCTATTTGTCGTACTCAATATAAAATTCAGTTAATAAGTGACCAAACTGCGCAAGAGATGTGCGTGTAGGTGAAACAGGTCCTTAAGGTAAGTACCCCTAAAACATATTTTAAAGTGATTAAATTCATAAAATTAAACTGGTGAAAGGAAATTTGAGTACGCATATCGGCTGAAGTCTGTCAAGTGAGTCAAATAATACGGTAAATGTAAAGAGAAATTCACGTGAACTCTTCAACAAAGGCGCCTTTATTGCTAAGCAAATGCAATAAAAATTATAATGCTTTCTCAAAGTAAGCAGTAGGTGTGGTGACAAACCAGTGGACAGACAGACAGACAGACTGTTTGAGGGCTGTAAATTTGGGACAGACAGAGGGACGGACACAGGCAAAATGATAGGTGATGTTAATAAATATCCAACCAGATGCAACAGTATGCAGATATTTATTTACTGCAAAGTCACTCTACATGTTTCGGGTGTCACAGCACCCATCATCAGGAGTGCTAAAAACTGTAACCGCAGTCTCCGGTACAGGCCATACTACCGATATTATGACCTGTACCGGAGGATGCGGTTACAGTTTTTAGTACTCCTGATGATGGGTGCTGTGACACCCGAAATATGTAGAGTGACTTTGCAGTAAATAAATATCTGCATACTGTTGCATCTGGTTGGATTTTTATTAACATTTAATTATGATGCACGTAAACATGAGCTTAAGATTACTCATAGATGATCTTTGATCTGTTTTTGACACGCATATGAAGTGAAAAGATATTGCAATAATACACATCTACTCTAGCGTACGTAAATAACTTTTCAAACATTTTTGCATACGAGCAATCACCCGAAAAGCACATGGTTGTTAAGCACTATATGACAGCTTGTTACTGTGAATCCTCTTTGATTAACTCATTATATATAGATATATATACATGCTAATAATTGTCCAACTAGATGCAACACAAAGCAGACTATTTATTATTCTGCAAGTTCACTCTACATGTTTCGGGTTTCAACCGCACCCATTATCAGGAGTACATAAAACTGTAACTACAGCCTCCGGTACTGGCCGTATTTTTGTGCAGCTAACTCCCTCCAACGTGGCCAAGATAACTTGGCCACGTTGGAGGGAGGTAGCTGCACAAAAATATGACCAGTACCGGTGGCTGTAGTTACAGTTTTGTGTAATCCTATATATATATATATAATTAACTCACTTTTGTAGGGCCTGTCTTCAGCTCTTGTTGCTGCTATGACATTATTATTTGTTTCTTATTACAGGAACAAAGGAATCATTTTCAACACAAAAATCCCCTCACTGAATTCCACTTTGAATCAGTGCACAGTCTACTTCTAAGGCCTGTCGTAATATCTTTCTCGTATTCTGCACGTTCCGTCACATCATTCTGGATTTAAACACTTGCCGACAAAGATATTAAAGCCTACTTTTATCTCTTTATATGTGTACAAAATGAAGGCTATATAAAGACAATTACTGCAGAATGTTTTAGAGAAAGGAGTCTGTTCTTCAGTCGCTGTTTTATTGCCTTTGCCTGGTCTTTAAAATGCGGCAAATAATAAAGTCGATATAAGGATAATATTTCACTTAGCACATTCTGTGTGTATCCCGCGACTAGGGTCAACACTCCTGTCTTCGTGTTTAACTATCTACTAATCAGTGTCTTGTTAAGTCTTAGACTTCACAGACCAGTTCGGCCTTGAACCATCCGATTGGAAACTGAGAACTATCCGTTTAAATGAAACGCTGTGGCTCTTAGACAACTGTTACTGCTTTAGAGTGTTGCAGGTTGCAGTTTGCACTTTTGCCGGCTACATTCTCACTCGCCCTGTTATAGCGTATCCAAACAGTTTAACCTTTTGGCGCCGGAATTATTTTTTAAATTTTAACACACCCTGTATATAAAATGTGAAGAAAATAGGAACCAAATAAGTTATAATTATGAAGCAAACTGCAATTTGAAGAGAAAAAGTGGAGATTATATACCATTTTTAAAATATTAATACCTGTATTTGTTGAATAAATATAGAAAAGGCAACGTTTAGAGGTTAGCGGTGCATAACGACCACTATAGTGGTCGTTAGGCGTCAAAGGGTTAATTCATCCCTGCGACATCAAGCGTAGGTTCTAGGTGTCTTGGAATTGAAGCTCTATGCATTCCTCATCCCTTTGCCCATTTCCTTATTTCCATCTGCCCACTAAATTAGTTCGCCGTACCGGTTTGAGTGGGAACTGGGCAAGTCCCGAAACGGTTTTGGCGTGTTGTCGAAAAGGAACATACCTTACACGGTACTTTTTACTGTCTTGTTATTTTACCGACCGTAAATGCCAACAGTCCTCAGCTGCCGGCACATCAGAATTTCAACTATGGTGTGGGACGCAGATAAAAATCAGAAATTGTTCTGTCGTGACAAAAACGTTGTAATACTCTAATCTAGCACATAGTCAGTCCCACTTTTTCTTTGAAAAATTGGGGTCTACAAAGTCTCAGCCGTAGCGGGGATTAAGTGCGGAGTAAACCTCTGGAGCTAAAAAGAGAAAGAACGAGAAGAAATACTGAAAAATGTGAAACTGATGTACGATATAACTCAGCAAATATTTATCGAATGCGCCTGAGGCTTTTGCAGAAATGCATGCAATCCTTCACGTGCAGTACCCCTTGGTATTTCCCGGTTTTATCCAAAACTGGAATATATCAGAAACATTCTAATAGATCTCGTATATATTGAATTATAATTTAAAAATCGGTCAGCGGCTCTTGAGTTCTTATATGCGTTGAGGGATCTTAATATGCTGTCCATACGGATAACGGCACACCTACAAAACAAAATAGATTTAAATGCATATTTATGCTATGAGTTTATGTCATAAGAATTTCTTCGAAACATTTCAGTCCAATTTCATATTTTATCACAAACATTTTCTGCCCTTAATCCACACTTACGTCGAAGTAAAAGTTCAACCTATAACCTGCCACGAAGACCCAGAGGGGAAGTAGAGGTACAGTTCTATTCTCTTTCACCTCAGTGCTAAAGGAGGTGGGTGGTTAACCCCACGCTCCAGCCGCTTTATCCTCAGTGACCCGAAGGCTGGGTGGGCCCCAGGGCCGAAAATCTATAAGTTGTTATCAACAATTCGAATTGAAGATGCGAGCTATAAAACTGTTCACGTGTGACCAGCTCAGCGTGAAACAGTGAGGTTTCCTTTTCTAAAAGAAGGTCCTAAATTGAAGGTAAAGTTTTAAATTAAAAGGCGAACACTTAGAGCACTTAGCGAGAATGAGCTGCACTAGCTGAATTCCAAACTTCAGCACAGTGGCTCACAGTATGGAATATCACTACCGTCGTTCACACCTGGATAAAAGGTGAGACACTCTTGTCATTGTCTTTTCTTTTTAGTCTTTTGTTTAAATCTGTAATGCACAACGTGTGGTTCTGTCATTAATTTCCTTCATAGTGACGTGAAATACAGGTTTCTACAAGGTGGTTACAGTCACCACCAACACAACCATTTATTGCCTTTTATAAGACAATTTACATGGCTACATGTTTCGATCACTAAGTGTTCAACTTCGGACCACGAAATAGTACAATTAACTTAACAATTTTACTTGCGATTACGTATATATTTTAATGCCCGGAAGTTGACAACTTAGTGTTGGAAGCATATAACCGTGTAACTCGTCTGATAAAACGTAATAAATCGTTGTGTTGGTGGTGACCTCGTAATTTATACAACACAACGGGATGTCCAAGGTGAAGAAAAACAGTCTTTTTTTTAAACTGCTTGTAACTTTAATGCACATAGTCTACACGTATTTACAACTCCTAGTTTAAAAAATTCGTAAAACTATATTTATACACAATGTGTCATCTCGAATGTGTAGTAGTATACCAAGTGGACTGAGGTAAGACGTAATGTTGGCAGCTATTCCAAATATTCTCGTGAATTTAGCACCTCATATCTGTCAATATTAGACTTACTCCACACATCAACAAACAAACTGAGACACAAAATATTTACGTATTTTTTTGACAGCATACATCGAGAATCGTCGAGTTATTCTTGGTTTCGAATCTGGGCCAAGATATTCTGACAGATATTGTACGTGCTTTTCTTCGACACTTGCAAGAAATGTCGGAAAATAACCTGAAATTAGGCTAGAACAATTTCTTTCCATATTCTTTTCAATTCGTTACTCCCAAATTAGCCCTTCACTCCGCAGACTAATGAAAACTGTGCTAAATATGTTACAAATAATTAAATAAATAAATACATATAAATAAAAGCTACTAAATATAGTACTTCTTACTGAACCATAACACGGTTTTCTGAAATATATTCTGCCCCTAATTCAGTCGTCAATATAATGAAGCCCGAATACAGTACATGAAGATTTAGTTTTACCATTTTACCACATTATTCCACTGTTTAATCATAAACTAGAAGTTTCATATTTTATCAAGTTTTAACGAAACGAAATGGGATCCCACTGAGTACTATTTTTACTGTACCTTAATATTGTTCTTATTTGGCCTGAAGATGGCCGGTTACGGCCGAAACATGCAGCCAAACATAACCTAATTTTAATTATTGCATCTTGTCTTGATGTATGTTGTGTATTGACGGTATATAATACATTACACAAATATAACTCTCATTTTAATGTACTTGCATTTCACTTTATTATTTCCAGATTGCCAATGCATTTGTCACTATTACTTTTTTTTAGGTTTCTCTGTGAATTTGTGTTAACATATGTATATAGTAATTGCTTTGGAGCAAAAACAAGACGAGAATGTCGCCCCCTTTCAATCAATGTAGTTCTGCATAACAGAAATCCTGCACCGCCCACGGCCTTCTCTTGGATACCGGTTCCAGTGGCTTCTGATGAAAGGGAAATTGAACCACGAACACAGTTCCACTTCGGTACGGCCCTTGCTGTTCATCTGGAGGTATTAGTCGATTATCTTACTTAACCCCATGACCAGGTTCAAACAAAATGCTTCCTCATCCGATCGTTTAAATCGATTACAGTTGCCATGAAGTCCCTCTGTTGTCCCTACAACGATTGAGTAGCATCTACTCAACGCCATCTAATTCTATTTCTGCATTACAGCTACGTCAAAGTGGGAGTGATAGAAAATCCTTGTAAGGTCGTTTTCGTCTTTCTGTCCCGTCGATCTTATTCTGCTTAATTTAATTACCCTAAAATATTTAATGGCCGATCCCAGCTGTCGCGCGGTCTAAGGCGTGGGTCTGCGGCATCCTGCTTGCTGGGATTGCGGGTTCGAATTCCATCAGGGGAATAGATATCCGTCTCTTGTGACTGTTGTGTGTTGTCATGTAGAGGTTTCTGCAAGAGCCTATCACTCATCCAGAGAATTTCCACCGAGTGTGGTGTGTCTGAGTGTGTTCATGAAGCCTCGATAAAGAGGAGGCCCTGGCGACTAGGGGCTGTTACGTCAATGAGGAAAAATAATACTATGTAAAGATCACAAAGTATTGGGATTCTTGTTACGCAATTATTTCTACTCACCTCAATCATTCTGTGTTGTGTTCATATACTAGGTTGAATGTTCAGCTGATATTCTTTGTATTTAGAAGATCCTGGTTTTAAGTACCTGTCCGGAGACCGGCTTAACTGAGGTCCCCCCACCTTTCCCCCGATGCAAATGCCTTACAGTTCTTCCAGTTACACCACGACCGATTTCTGCCCTGTGTCTTCCAGTTCATTCTTTAATCGTCCTACCATTCGAGGCTATGTAGTCTGAGCTACTGACAGCATCACTCAATACACAACAGTAAACCTGAGTGCTTTGTTCTTAAACTTTCTCAACCTCCCTTAAGTCCTCCTGTAAAAATGTCTATCAGATAAAATGTAAAGTGATCCCGTTACAGGCCCGGTGTGGCCCAGAGGGTGGGTAGAGGTATAGCTCTACTCTTCCATGACTGCGGCACTAGAAGGGGTGAGTGGTCAGTAGCACGCCCCGGCCGCACTTTAACCCCAGGAAAGACTCTGTACCCATTTTACAGGAGGTTGCGTGGGCCGGTCAGGACGGACGGAAAATCTCGTCCCCACCGGGATTCGATCCCGGACCGTCCAGCCCGCAGTTAGTCGCTATACTGACTGAGCTACCCGGCCCATGTCTATTGGATAAAGTTAAGAAATTTCCGTTAACCCGACATTTCGATGAAAGTTCGGAAGCTAAGCTATACTTAATATTCCTGTAGAAATTACAACTTAAACGTTAAATTATAATTATATTTATAATTTACGTAGTAGATGCAAACTTTTTTGAGCCCGTAGCTCGCTGTACTGTAAATAATAGAACTTCTATATCAGATAGCCTTTGATTACAAATTTAGTGGAATTTTTTACGTGGAATAGGCTTAAAATATTTTCCTTGAAATCTAAATGTACCGACTAACATTATTTCCACCCACCAAGTATACTATTCCTGACTCTTACCACCCACGCAGCCTTATGTAAAACTTGACTCATGTAATAAATATTTGATTTAAACTGATGTTGACCTCCAATGAAGCAACAAGGTTCTGCCCTTAATAAATTGTCTACAGACATGTGCTAACGGTATTCTTTGCCTACAGATTTTCAATGCGAATGTACTAAAATCCCAGAAAAAGAATTTTACGGAACACGGAAACAGTTGTAATGACATTAATTGTTTTATTATTTGCCTTTAAATAAATTAATTGTGCTTGGTCACACATAAACTATTTCCTCTGTATCCAGTTCTGTAGGACTGTATATTAATGACAAGCGGGGTGACTGCACGTGTTCTTCACTGGCAAAACACTGCTTTGTAATTGTGTGTAAATCAACACAAAATATCTAATTGTATCCGCTACTAGCGTAATGTCCGTCGAAGCCTGCTGTGATTCCGTAACCCACGCCAAGGTTTCCGTGTTCGCCGTCACTGTAGCCCACCAAAACTCTTTCATGGCCACCCACACCCTCGTAGCCACCAACCAGACCACTGTGCTCCTGAAGAACCGGCACTGATTTGCTTAGTATTATGGGCTGAGGGACAGGGACTGGATGAATAACATGCACAGGCACGGGGTAGGGTTGAGGTACAGGTACAGCTTGAGGGACGGGGACAGCCACTTTGACAGGGACCTTTACGGGATACGGAACAATTTTCTCAACGGGGTACGGCACTTTCTTCTCTACAGGGACGGGGTAAGGTTTGGGTACAGGTACTGGGTAGTGCTTAACAACAGGAACAGGAATGGGAACGTGGACGGGGTAAGGAACGGTCTTTTCTACAGGGACAGGGTAGGGGTGAGGGACTGGAACTCTCACTTCTTTGGTGATGACAATGCTCTTGATGCGGCTGGTGGGAATCAAGCTGTGGGCACCGTACCCCAGCAGGCTCAGACTCTGCTGGTCCCCCAGCTCGTACCCCGCTATCCCGTGTTCATAGCTGCCCGCGTATCTACCGATCAACTCGTGGTCTTCACCTCCCACAGGGACGTCCAACAGTTCCTCAGCACCGCGCTTCTCCGTTTTACTGGTTGAAGTTTTCTTCGCAGGTTCTTCCACATTTTTCTTCTCCTTCTCTTCCTTCGTTGCGAAGGCCGAAGCGAAGAGCACAGCCAATACCAATACCTAACGGT
>Ga0123355_10005206_pt1 | contig 18983 bp, 6 predicted proteins | sample TergutEmb28metaG_3_FD_89872 | JGI IMG/M metagenome (GOLD analysis project Ga0123355, IMG submission 89872) | Embiratermes neotenicus P1 segment gut microbial communities from Petit-Saut dam, French Guiana - Emb289 P1 | ecosystem: Host-associated > Arthropoda: Insects > Digestive system > Gut ... | reverse complement strand
TTTTTCCTTGCTAAAGTTATATTACGGTATTCACAATTCAATTCTTATTTGCAAACGAGGTGTTGTGGCAGCATATCATGTTGTGTGGGAATGTGTTGTGGAGCAGTAGCTAGGTGTGCGTCGCATGCAACTGGGCAGCTCACGTGAGCGGGTTGGGTCTATCATTCATGAAGATTTGAACATGCGGATGTTCTCCGCCAAGTGGATCCCGCAACGCCTGAACGTGGATCAAAAACGTCAACGGTGCCAGTCGTCTGAGCAACTTCGGAATTTTTTCGGCGCGGTCCAAATGATTTCCTGTCGGGACTGGTGACCATGGACGAAACCTGGTTATATCACTATGACCCGGAGACGAAGCAACAATCAATGGAGTGGTGACATATCGGCTTACACCACCCAAAAAATTCCGAGTGCAAAAATCCTATGGAAAAGTTCTCGCCTCGATTTTTTGGGATCAAGATGGCATCTTCCTCACCGAGAATTTTCCAAAGGGCCAAACAATCAACGCCGAGTATTACTCATCTCTGCTGGTGCAACTGAAGGACATTTGAAGGAAAACGCCGTGGAAAGGTCACCAAGGGGTCTTGTTCTTACACGACCGTGCCCCGGCTCACCGGGCACTTGCAACCCAGAAGAAACTGGCCTACCTGGGCTTCCAGTGCCTTGATAACCCACCCTACTCTCCGGATCTGTCCCCGTCGGACTACCACCTGTTCCCTGGACTGAAACAAAAATTGAAAATTCCCCATTTTTCTTCCGACGCGGAGGTTATTGCTGCCGCGGAGACCTGGTTGGACCGACAACTTTCTGGATTTTTTTTTTTTTTGAGTGGCTTGCAAAATTTGGATCAACGAGCTAAGAAGTGTATTGAGCTACGTTGGGAGTATGTTGAATAAATCCCGAGTTTGGTCACTGTAGCCTGTTTCCTTCCTGGTTGGGCTAAGGACTTATTAGCACCCCCTCGTATGTATGTTCTGTAATAGTTACGTCATGCGTTTAATTATCTGAGGGAATTACCGTTCAAAAGGTCGCTGACTCAAGTATACCGCACGTGGACTCAAATATCTGCCAGATCATGAAGCTGCAGTCACCAAACTGGATGTAAGTTTGTAATTGTCTTTTTTTTAACGTCATATCAAACAGGCCTATTCATTGCTTTTCACCAAATCAATGCCTTTCAAACTGAGGGGGCAGGTTGCAGATAACGTCATTCAAAATAATGAGCATTACTACTGTGTAACGATAATTGAAGTTTAATGTAGTAATACTTAGCGTTACTCTAATAACAAGTGACTAGGTTACGGGCTGCGAGTACGAGAGAATCTGGTTCGATTCCCAGCAGAGGCAAGATTTTTTCCGTTCTCCAAAGCATGCAGACCGGTTATGGGACCCGCCCAACTTTCAATAGGTACTGGGTACATCATAAAGACACTAATCTCCTTCAGTGACCAGCAGAAAAAGTTTCGTAAGTTTGAACATGGAAGCAAAGCTAGGATCCTATACATTGCGTTTAGTCAACGCACACCAGAAAATGCCCAGGATATTTTCTTGTTACTAGCACTCTGCCGTCAAACACTGCAGCCGTGTCAGCAGTACGAGATATAACTTAACGATATATGTTCATTTCGACGCCCTGTACTGAACTCTGTAGGATTAAGGCTACATCTGTATTCACGTCTTGTGCATGCGTCAGCAGCAACAGCTTGGGTTGGACATCTGGAAGCCCAAGGCGCTGATATTGAGAAATATTATCCTAACGTGCACGTGAATAATGCGCCGTGCACTCACCTTTAGACTGCCCTCTGTTACACGGGTTTCAATCCCATTTCGTGCGTCCTCCTTTGATTCCTGAACGTAGGGGATGAACTGACTGTATCACGAAGGACTAAAAATATTATTTACGTGGTGTTTCTCAGCCATTCCAAACAATCGCAGGGATATTTCCTTGAAAGAGGACACAGAAATCCCACAGTGTCTATAACCAAACGCTTTTGCTCTCATTTCGTGGTATAGAAGGGTTCGGATAGAAAGGGAAATCTGCTAACTTTTGGTAACAGAGGTTAAGCAAAAATTATATATGTATAGTACATATACAGAAATTCAGTACCTCCCGCATACAGAACACAACTTTGTCCTTTATAAAACCTTTCCTTTTATGCTGTTCAAGAAAATAATCGATTTTCATTGAGACAACAATGTGAAACACATAAACACACTCTGTGGCAAAATTCGGGGTTTCTTAGTATTACGATATATGGTACACATAGTTACCACAAGGATTTAAAAGATTACAACCCCCAAGAATTAAAATCTCGATCCATATGATCGTTGGCTAAACGCTGTATTCGCTTTTGCAACTTAAGCTGTAATGAGATTGAGGCACCATTTTTGTGCAACATCCTGCAATTTTGCTTCTGCATATTTCTTTACCGATCTGGCAGCAGAATACTGTTTGAGTGTACAACAAGTTTGTTAATTGAAGTTAATTCCCTGAAAGAAATATGAATGATAATGTGGAAAGCAAGGGGCTCTGTCAATAGTTTTTTCCCAACTAATATAATTCGCATTTTTAGATAGTAACTGAGAAGTCAGCAGCCGTATGATACACAATTAAAGTAGATTACTACACGTAAAATATCGAGTTCGTCACCAGTCTACTTAGTAAATATTTAACCTTTACACTTCAACATATACTACCCGACAGACGCTTCTGTTTTATAGAAAAATGTAGGGAAAAAACGAAGTGAAAACGAAAGGGTTCAAAAAAGAAGAGGACAAAATCAATTTCTAAAGTAATTTCCTATCAACTGCTTTTAGATAAGGAGGAAAAGAACAGAAATTTAGTAAACTTCGAATTGGACTACGTCGTATATGGGTTAATTCCGATCTAACTTCCACTGACGTAAACACTAAATCACATTAGTTGAGTAAAGAGAAACCAACTTGATGCCAAATATTTTATTATTTTATTCAATGCTCAACATGTTTCGGCCGTTATTACGACCATCTTCAGGAGCCTGCGACTAATTGGTTGTTATTTCACGGGTTGTATCTGGTTCGGTATGTGTTGGCGTTCCGTTTCAGTGTGGCTATGGCGGTGTGGTGTCCTTTATGCAGTCTGAATAACGGCCGAAACATGTTGAGCATTGAATAAAATAATAAAATAAGTGGCATCAAGTTGGTTTCTCTTTACTCAACTATCAAGATGATGCACGGTCCCATAAACATAAGATTCACTAAATCACATTAGTATTTAAGTATAGTATTTATTTATAGTATTTATGACTTATAAATTATCTGACAGTTTTGTATCATTCTCTCTGTAATTTCTCCATTCCTAATTAACATTTTCAAAATATTTTTTTCCCCATGGCTCGAAAGCCATTGTGGGCCCACGTCACATTTTCGAGGCTTCGCAATCACACTCAGACACGCCACGCTCTGGAAGAGTGATCGGACCGACGCAAATATCTGTACCTGACTATCTGACAACACACAACACTCACAAGAGACAGACGTTCATACTTGCAGCGGGATTCGAACCCGCAATCCCAGCAAGCGAGAGGCCACAGACCCACGCCTTAGACCGCGCGACCATCGGGATCGGTTTCCTAAAAATATAAATATTCCGTATTCTATAAATCAATATACCTCATTATTAGTAACCACAAATATTTGCAGTCAACAATGAAATGGTGGAAGGCCATTGTGGTGAGTAAACCTAGGCAAAATGACAGACTGTGAGTACGAAGGATCGCGGCTAGAATTTCGGTCCTTCTTAAATCCTTCAGTTCTTCGAGACAGATATTATGATGTGATAAGAGTAATATTATTACTAAGGCACTTACAATATACTCCACACACACACCATCCGTCATAAATTAACATTTCCTGGCCGATTCTACGACAAATGAACCTTGCAATTGCGACAAAAACTACAGACGAAAAACTAGGAGGGAAGTTTGTCTTCCGTAAGGTGTTTGTAGTGAAATGACAGCCTGTTTCTACGTATTAAGGCAATTCAACTTGAAACTACCTGCCTCTGGCAACTTATAACACCTCAAAGACATGCCTCATGCTGAGCAGGTATCTAATGTCGGCGTGGGCACTGCAAAGATTTGTTCACAAATTCCGAGAACTGCATCTCATTTCCGACTAACCGTTCTGTGATAAAAGAATGTCTATCTCTGGACATGACAGAACGTCCACTCCTTAGAGTTGTTAGTTTAAATAGTACTACGTGGGTATGCACATCACCAGACCAAATTAAATTTATAATGAAATAACAGACATATTACCACTAAATATTTTCAGAATTCTCGAACTGATGATACTCAAATTCAACGGCAAATTTAGAAGCCTTCTTCATGATTCCTACTTTATTTGATAAGAAGGTTTAACTGCTAAATTTGCCTACCTTCGCAAGGAAGCAGCTGGTAACTTTCTCACTCCTTACCGTCCCCTCACTGCGGCACAGCAATTTAATTGCATTGATACACAGCAGGTAAACTTAGTTTTTAGTTAGATATTGTTTATCTTTATGTTTGCAATTTAGAGTTTAGATTGTAAATTAATCTGAATTCACTGACCACAAACATTTTATTTCTTTTCACCGCCTTTGGTATTAATTTATATGTTGTACTAATGTGACATTGTGTGGACCCGGTAGCTCAGTCGGTATGGCGACTGGCTACGGGCTGGACGATTTGGGATCGAATCCCGGTGGGGACGAGATTTTCCGCCTGTCCAGACCGGCCTTGGGGTCCACCCAGCCTCCTGTACAATGGGTATCGAGTCTTTCCCAGGCGTAAAGTGCGGCCGGGGCGTGCTGCTGACTCCTCACCCCCTTCTAGTGCCGCGGTCATGGAAAAGTATAGCTATAACTCTACCTACCCTCTGGGCCACACCGGGCCTGTAACGGGATCACAGTACGTTTAATATGACATTATGCCACATAAAGCCACTTGTTACAGGAGACTACGTTGGATACGGAGGCAGTAAACTCCCCAGCAATGTCAGTAATATTTACTAATATGGTAAAGGTGAAGGTAAAGCAATCCCATTACAGGCCTGGACAGGCCCTGAGGGTTCCAGGAGGTTGAGGCCCCCAGATTTCAAGACAATCGGCACATGAAGGTGGTAAGGTTTTCAGCCCTACGCACCGGCCGCCTTTACCCCTCAGGAAATATTCCTGGTACTCTTTCTCTGTTAGAGGCTGAGTCGACACCAGGGCCATAGTGCGGCCGGAAGGATTATGTCAATGAAAAATTCCAACGACACGCGACCTTCCGGCTTGTAGCGCAATACCTCAACGAACTACACCACCGCGTGCCCCCTTACTAATACGGTATTATTCGAATATTTTATATAACTGGAATTCTAAATAACTATTGTTCAATCAATCTCTTTTCCTAAATTACGATCAGCATCCTCCATTACCATTCGCCATTCTGATATTCAGTATTCAAAAAACTGAGAAGCAGAACACTTAAAACTTTGTCAAATGCATCACGTTACTTGAAGTTAGAGCCCTGGACATTCTGATGCAACTCATGTTATGTATACACGTAAAAATGACAGCAGCAGCAGCAGCAGCAGCTAGGCTGAACAACTACTGTAACACTTTTCTACCAGTATGACAGCAGTCTTAGTACTTATTTCCAAAGAACATGTATGCTTGCTTTTGCTTTTCCGTTAGCTGTTGTTTTGGGTGTGAAGGATTATGTCAAGCCGTTGCAACTGCAACTTAAGTACAGTATCTGCAGCTCATTTATTCTGCAGTTTAACAACTATGGTTTAGCCAGTTCAGTTACTTTTTTTTTTTTTGTAACAAAATATTCACTTTGACTGTCGTTCGTCCATTTCCCCAGGCTTATACCAAGACGTGTTTATCCTTTCACATGGTTTTGGCATTTTTTCAGCACATCCCGTTGTGTTTTAATTACATACACATACACAGACAGGGAGAGACACAAACAGACAGACAGAGACACACAAATATGTATGTATGTATATAACTCGAAATTTGGGTATTAGAGTAGGTCTTTAGGTAGGTTTTAACTAGGTATGTTGATTTACGTGTATATACGTGTATCTGTGGCTGGAGAGATGGATGGACAGACACATACACGCAAACATGTATACTTGAACGCTTCCATACATACACACACAATCAGGTACACATGTACATGTAGACACGTACTTAAGTAACTAATACATAGATACGTACGTATATAATACATACATACCTACACACACACACGCGCGCGCGCACGTAATACATACATACATATACACACAAACATACACACACAAATACATATACACACATACATAATACATACATACATACATACATACATACATACATACACACATACATACATACATACACACATTACACGTACGTAGTACATACATACTACATTCATACATACATACATACATACACACACATACATATATATATACACACGTACATACATACAATATATACATATATACATACAGACATACACACATACAATACATACACACGTACATAATACAATACATACATATATATACATACATACACACATACATACATACAATACATATATACATATATATATACATACATACATACATACATACATACATACATACATACATACATACATACATACATACATACATACATACACACGTGCATACATACAATACATACATATACATACATACACATATACATATACCTTCTTTAGAACAACACAGGACAGTGCATATTTCGTTCTATTCTCCCTATTATTACACTTATTACTAAACTTCAGAGCTCTTTCCAACAAATTGTGGTTATTTAGCGTCAAACAATAGGACTTTTGCGAACAATGAAATGGAATTATTGTTCAAAGACGGAGTCATGTTCTGTTTAAAAATTCCCTAATTAATCCTGCTTCCATTACAACAGCTGACGAAAATGACGCACACTTCCTCGTGATGTCGTGCCTGCATGTCGGTAATTTTAAACGGAACTTCCAGATATCAAAGAAAGAGTGCCAAACCTGGCTGAAGAAGTTTAGAGTAGCGGCAGCGCGCTCTGGGTTTAGTAGGGAGCATGCTTTTCAGTAGCTGGACAAACTGTCGTCATTTTAAGAAGAAATGACTACAGCGTAAAGGTTCAGAAACTTTCCACAAAATATTCTTCAGTGAGTGACGCTTGTCTACCATTAGAATTCGTTGATCCGACAAATTATTTGCATACATTATTTTAAAATATATTCTGTGGCTGTATTAATCCTTTTGTTATTTAGCTCTTTCGAAGTAAACAAATTATATTACAGATAGACTCACATTGCATCGTACAAAAAGATAGTTTACTTTCATTTTAATTCCAATTAACAAATGCTCTATGTGGAAGCACCTACAATTTATTCTGAGAATCACACAAAACATGGGCGGAACACAGAGCTGATGTTTTAATCATGGCGGTACATGTACTAACCAATAATCTTTACAGCGTTATACACTTTTTTCAGCTACATTTATTTATGGTGAAATAAGAAAGCAGAGAGAATTTTAAGACTTTGAGAATGACAATGTCATAATTCCAAATAAATGCCCCGAAATTATTTTAGATGAAGTAGGAAACCCCGACAAAATTACAAATATTTAGTACTTCCAAAAGTTTAAACAGGGTAGGCAACATTTAGAAAGTAACTTAGAAGTTTGGTGTTCCTTTTTTGTCTAGTTCATCGATGTTATATGCGCCATATAAATTGCGTATGGTTTCATGCTGTGAGCCGGAAATCGTGTACGGGGAAGTAAAAGGACAACTCGGAAAGAAATTGTGATATATTTGAAGGTATTGACCCGAAATATGCCTGGAGAAACTAATGGAAACCAGGAAATAATCCTGTGCAACTCGACCGAGAATCGAAAGGGGTTACGTCGCAAAAGGAAAGTTTCAATTTCAACCAACATACTCTCTGATATTTGTTTCGTTTTTCGTTCTTCGAAGTTCTCTTTTTGTATGCGCTTATATTAAATCGGCACCCTTTTTATTCGGACAGCTATGTATAAAGAAGTGTGGCTAACTCGAATTAAATTAAACATAAGGCTGGAGAAGGTTAAACTAAATTCAGAATATTTTTTTCATTATAATATTTAAATTGCGTTTTCATGTACCGCGTGATCTGAATTATCAGTGGCATTTCCAGAGAATTGTAATTACGCCACCTGAAAAGCCTGATATCAGATTTCCAATTACAATAAATTTTAAACTGATTTTGGGGTTGGGTTAAAGAGAAGTATTTAAACAATAAAACACTCTCGAAATTCACTGCTCTTAAAAATTTCAAAAACAAATGTTGCCAAATGTTATAAACATACTTAACTTACATTCACAGAAGACACATCTTTTCTCCATCGCAAACACTGGTAGCTATTTATTTTCCGAGATGCCGTTGTTGATTATTCTATGAAATGTAAAAATATGTGGTGTGGGAAAAAATAGAGAGGACTTCATGTTCGAGCAGAAAGACATATGGTAACCACCGGAATTTAAAGGGCTTAACAGGAACTTGGAATTCCTTCAGCGAGCTGACCTCGTGTTTCCCAGGAAATTAAAACGTGTTTCATGGGCGAAAAGAGCAACGTCATCTTCAAACAGGAACGTGACAGAATACAAAAAAAAAGCAATTTTGACAAATGCCTGAGATGGTTTCACATATTTCTTTTGACCCTGAGAACTTTCCTACTTAAACCGCATTCTGTTACGGTAAAAGTATACTAAACTGTAAAACAGCGAATGTATCAGCTCAACGAATAAAAGAATTTATTGCTAGTCGCTCGAATAAGATGCTGCGGCTATCGCCACGTACCTCCTATGAAAGAGGTCTTCGCTGTTCTGAGATGTTATGTAGCGCTGATTGGTAATTAGTTGGGCTGTTATGAAATATCAGAGGTAATTCCCCATTAATGTGGAATCGGGCCTGGGTCGTGGATATCTGTCGCTTGTGATGCTGTGGGTTGTTAGATAGACGTCTCTGCGACGGGCTGATCACTAATCTAGAGGAGTCCCACCGAGTGTGGTGTATATGAGTGTTATATAGAAAACTCAGTAATGAGGAGGCCCAGGCTCAATAGGCCTGTTGAGCCAAGAAAAATAAATTAGCAATTAATAGAGGTCTGTGTGTTTTGAGTTATTAGACAAAAAGATTTTATCTTGAAGTTCATATTTTATAAATTACAGCGTTCAGAAAGCCATGAAATTGCTATAACTTTAACGCTAGCCTAAACAGGAACTTTAATAACGAAATCAATAAAAACAGAACGTAGAACGAGATTTATTTGGGAGAATGCTGGACACAATTCATTGCATATACTTCTGCTCCATCGTCTTGTGTCCAACAATGTAGAAAAATAGCGTAACGAGCTTTAATTTTAACTACAGCTTAATACATGTACTAGCTTCTGTCTTTCATTCTGAATATAACGTATCTAAGAACAACCTGCAGATCAAAACACGTGCAATAAAAAGAATTAGAACGACATTTGTGGAGCGAACTACTTGATGAGGGAATTCATAGTTTGTATAGTCCACAAAATGTGTTACGGAATCAAGGGGGAAGAACTGCTCTCCTATCTGTTCTCTCGAATAACTATCCCAATAATGCGCTGCTGTATGTGTGTAGTATCTTGCCATTGCCACTAGCTCATGAGCGACCTCTGTCCTATCTGCATTATCGTACCTTTAGCTCAATAATACTCCATACACCAGTCTGCAATACCGTCATGCGAGCTCAGTAGTGCTGTAATGTCCTATTTTTATATTTGTAGTATCGTAACACTGGCTGAATAGTGGTTTAGACTCTTGTGTCACGCATTACCACTAGGGCATTGCTGCTCTGCTCTTCTGCCTTTAACAACAGACCATTACCTCCACAGCGCTCTGCTTTCCTATTTGTAGTACTGCACTTTTAACTAAAGACCTCGGCTTTCTAGCATAACACCGTTACCTGAACAGCCCTCGGCTTTCCCATTTGTAATAAAGTACCATTACCTCCATAGTGTTCGGCTTACCCATTTGTAATATAGCACCGTTCCCTAAACAGTCCTCGGCTTTTTTTTTTGTAATATAGAAACATTACCTCAAAAGCGCTCGGCTTTCCCATTTGTAGTACAGAAACCTTAGCTCAAAAGTTTTCGGCTTCCCCATTCGTAGTACAATACTATTACTTAAACAGTACTCGGCTTTCCCATTTGTATTATAGCACCATTACTTAAATAGTGTTCGACTTTCTCATTTGATTAGAATGTAACTACCTCAATAGTGCTCGGTTTTCCAATTTGTAGTACACACGTAGTACTATTGTCTGAATAATGCTGGGCCTTCCCATTGGTAGTACAGTTCCATTACATCGAAATCATATCATAGTACAGCTGGTGATTACATCTCACATCGTCAGTCAACAAACTGGATTATGTCATATGTAAGATCACAAAACTCCACTATCAATAATTTGATAGTTTCGTGTAACAGAAAGAATTCCTGGCGTTTAATTTGCTTGTGACTGAGATAAAAACACGTCTGTGTTTGCTTTTCGATGTGTAAATACAGACTTCTTGCAATGCCAACTTCTTAGAACTCCTTAACATAAATGGACCTGTCACGTACGGTACAAAATATGTAATGTCTCGTTATACCAAGCAGCATGTGCAAATTATAATAAGATTCGTTTTGCTCAGTCTATAAAGTGATAATTTGATAAAATTCATCCCTTTGTCCTATGGAACATTCAATAACAAACCTTTAAATAGATACCACAGAGTTAAATCTGAATGACGAATTTACATGTTATAGGATTTACCTCCTTTTAAGTATTGTATGATAGCCCCATGACGGTCAGTTACAGCTGTTCTTTTGAAAAAGTTAATTGTGTTGGACAGACAATTTTAAACATCTGTTATTGTACGGACCACACACTGACTGCTGAGCTTCAGAATCTCGGGTTTTAAATTTCTTTTTGTTAAATTAATTCTTTTTCACCACAGCCAAATAGTCTGCGTTCCACAACTCCTAATCAAACTCATATCGAAGGCATTTAATCAGTTCTGTCAAAGTCTAGTCTGTGATTGACTTCCCAATCTCCGTACTCCTGACCACATGGTCGAACGTTCTATAACGCGCACATTTTCCATAGTGAGCCTGTTCTTTTAATATTCTCCTCTGGAAAAAAAAAATCAGTTACTTCTCTGAATATAGTTGTTTTCTATTTTAGTCCTTTTTGTGACAATTATATGCTTTATTTTTGCCTTATTTCCGAAGTTGTTGAAATCTTTACAATCTCAAAACGGAATCAATAAGGCCCATAATTATTCGACATTTTCACTCACAAAGACGAAAACTTCAGACAAAGTGATGGTTAGAAAAATAACTGCTGTTTATTCTGAGCCCACATCTACATAGTTCTGTCACTAAATAATATAACCAACCGCTATGAAACCTTGAATTCTTTAATATTTTCCAATGAAATCTGTCCCTTGCTACAAAGGCATTGCGTGTCCTCAGGGTGCTAATAGAACATGCGGTCATAAGACGTAAGAGGGTAAGCGTAGCTGCAAAAATATTAAACACGTAGTTGCTATGTCCAGGTTGAAAATTAGATTTTGAGAAATACTGATACATTCATTTGTTATTTTTATTAATTCTACGCAATTTCTGAAAAAGATTTGTATAGACTATTCCAAAACAAACAACCTCAGAATATAGCAGTAAAATTGGTACCCTATGCAGAACGTTCTGAGAGAACTGTATATATATATATATATATAGGTCTCCATTGTTTATTTCCAAATTAATCAATAACGCTGCCAGTTTCTGAGACAAATGGTGTTCAGTATAGGCTGATTAACAGATAGCGAATATTGAAACATGTAGAAGAAAATGGTCACAGCACAGCTTATTACCCGGAATTTAATTTGAATTGCCGCAGATCATCACAAAACACAATAGTCAGGATAGTCGGTGACCTGAAAAAAACAGATCATCTTCCGAATACAAAACACCGCTTCAGTCAGGCTGCCCTAAGCAGTGACGTCATTGTTACTGCGTTTGAAGATGTCACATTTAATGTATTTACATGACAGTAATATTTAACAAATCAAAAACATAAGTGTGACAAGATTAATCAAGTATAGTGAATAATTTGCTAACATTAGCCACCTTCAAAAGACTCAGAATTAGACCAAACAGTATTTTAAACACATCGTTGGTGATAGAAACTACATTGGACGTGCATGGGGCCCCTGCTTGACGTCACCATCTGACCTGTTTTCATCGACTGCATTGCACCAAAAGCACACCTTTTCCTGCGACATTACACACACTACATACACGTCCGTCCAGTGGCGGTAAATTTCTTCCGGTGCGCAAACCTTCACAAACAAAAATCGAATAACATAGCATGCTTCGACATCTGACCATCAGTGCAGTAGACCTACCACGTTTAAACCGTTTCTAATGCAATGAAACAAGCTTGAGGCTCCCTCTGATAGTTTTGCGGCTGCACCAATGATTTACACCTGCCACTTGCGCGGAGAAATCCGGTGTTCTTTCACGTCAGACTGGTTGTTATCCTATATTTCGCAACTTCCTTTTATATTTCAATACGTGTACTTGTTCAGGAAGAGGAATGAAGTGATTACAAAACGTATGCAGCCATTTTCTCCATCTTCTTGTTACATCCATTAAATGTCAGGTACAGCCTCCTGCTTTGTGCTCTTTGCCGCGTATCTTTAATCAGTTCGGCAGCCGCATACGTGATTGTTGTAGGATATTTGCAGGCTTAATTATGGAATCTTCTAATGCATTCAGGAATACTTACGACAAAGTTTTTATTTAATACTAAAATCTTCCATATACAATCTTATTTTGCCTATGAATCCAATTATTATAGGATCCGAAATAGCGTAGTCAGTAAAATCAACAGGCTACGGGCTAGACGGTACGGGGTTCAAATTCCGGTGTGGAAAAGAAGTCTTTCTCTTCCTCTAAATGTCCACACCGGCTGTCGAACTCATCCAGGCTCCTATTTAATGGGTACCTGGCTTCGTTCCCAGGAGTAAGGCAACCAGACTGTGAAGATAACCACTCACCTCCATCTAGTGCCAAGGTTACGAATGAGAGGAGTTATACCTCTACTCCCCCAATATTTCTTCATGGCGTGAAAAGGAAAACTTTAATTTTTTTACCTTATTAGCAATAATATTTCTTTCCGGTTCTGAAAAATTACATTAAATTAAAGTAAATTTCATGCCAATCCTTATATAGTAAATACATGTAGCCTAATTATGAGCAGCGTAATCTGTCTTTAGTGACATTAATTGATTTGATGCTACGGACAGAGTGGGGATGTTATGTCTCTCTTCATTACCATTGGCGTTCTTTCTCACAGTGGATCAGCAACAACGGTATTTCTGTCATGGCGATTCATGACTCGTATAATACGCACTGACGTCGGCTGTCGTATTTGTTTTGGACCGCAACGAATCGGGAGCTTTTACGAAAGTTCCAATCTCATCTAAATGATGAATGTACCCAATCGTGCAGTTGAGGACAACGTTCACACTTGTAAGGCGGTAAACACGTACAACACATTACATGCATCTCAAACGGAAATTCATTAAGTACACTGAGTTTTTAATAAACATATCTAAAAAAGAATATGAAAAGAGTGTTTCTATTAAACGAAAGAGGCGTGAAATTAGAGTAATTTAAATTTACACGCGAAATATTTGTAGTTTTTCAGCTGTCCTGTTTCTAGGAAGCCAGAATCAACACAATCATGTCAATAATCAGGAAGCCTTGTCTAATGCCTTCCGCTAAGCGCTTTTGTGTCGGAGTCAATTTTTGTGATTTGATTAATCGCTCGGACAGTCACTATAGTTTTCCCCTTTGTAAAAGCCGTGGCATCTTTCCCACATTCACAAACGCCCACACCTGAAGCTATTTCTCAGTGACATGATCCAGACCACACTCATATATCCTGTTCCTTTAAGAAGATTAAAGTTAATAAATTGTACTAGATACTGGAATATCAGATGTAATATTTCTGGCACAAATTTCGACGTTTGCTACTAAGATTTCTGGCACAGTTTATCCCTTGACACAATTCAATCCAGGATACAGAGATCTGTAATACATTTACGTCTACATCGCATAGACCATCTTACAGTTACCAGTATTTACTAGATGTAATTTGATTTCACATTTAAATAACTCTTAATTTTTCCACATACTATATTATGGCCTGCGTTTTTATATGAATTTTAGTCGTAAATATTATTTAGACAATTTGTGTTATTTCCGAGATGTTCAGTGTACTTTATATTTGAATTTTTTTAATATTTCCATAAAACTTAATTTTTCCCACAGAGGCTATTTATTTGTTTCGTATGGGCCACAGTCTTAAATATCATTCAGAAGAATGTTTAGTTTCTAAAGAGTTTACTGTATTCTTTAGCCACTTTCGTATCTTCCCTAGAAAGTCCATTCAACCAAAATACGGCTTCAAAAACAGCAGGCTTGGTAAGTACAATAAAGACAAGGTTTATGCAAAGTTTCATAACACTCTTCGAGCCACCGAAGTGCCTGTCCATCTGTTTCTTTAAGGTAAGTAGTAATTCTGGTCTTGTTAACATCGTGACGAAATAACATGCGTGTAAAACCCACAATGGAATTAAAGTGCCATATGCACTCATACTGTTCATCGCAATCATCGTGTCGGCTTTCTCAGCTTCTGTTTCCTTGTATGAATAAGACAAATACAGGGGATACACAAAAGAATGGAACAGTTTCAAAATTTAACAAGAAATTTATTTCTCACCTTACACGGGCACAACTTACACCGTCAGCAGCAACTGTCCAAGTTTCTCATGCGCTACCAGCAGTTCGCTTCTCAAGCTTACTGCAGGGCTGCGTGGCCAGTTTCCAAGATGGCGTCGCAGCAGGAAAAGGCCTTCTGTGTGCTCCGTTTTGAGGTGTCCAGATCTGTGATTGCAGTGCAAGAAACTCACGCTGCACTGTAATCACAAATCTGGACACCTCAAAACGGAGCACACAGAAAGCCTTTTCCTGTTGCGAAGCCATCTTGGAAACTGGCCCCGCAGCCCCGCATTAAGCATGAGAAGCGAACTGCTGGTAGCGCATGAGAAACTTGGAGAGTTGCTGCTGCTGATGGTGTAAGTTGTGCCCGTATAGGGTGAGAAATAAATTGCTTGTTAACTTTTGAAACCGCACCATTCTTTTGTGTATACCCTGTATAATAGTACTTTCTTGCGCGGACCAAGAAGATAAAAATGACGGTACATAATCATGAGATAGACAGACGTGGTAGAGAATGTGACTGTCTCTAACTACTGCAGGAACAGGAATGGTGGATTGCGAAGTAGCAAATATTGGAGGACTCAGTTTTAAACGATGCTGACTAGGTCGTGTTAATGTGAATTATTTTTGGAAACACTTCTATCTATATTATATTCTATATTCTATCTATTTGGAGATATCACTCTCTGGTGGTACAAAAGTAGATGCCGGACTGCTGGCTAGAAGTCAGTATTCGGAAGGTCCTGCGACGGGCCATCTCGACACAGGTTTTTCTTCGTTTCCCTTTGTCTAAAAGCAAATGCTGAGATGGTTCCCAAGATTCCAAGTTGCCACTACATGCTTTTCATGTAGCCCTCCCGACTTAAATTTAGTAGTAACCAATTTCATGTTTTGTTTACATGTAAAATAATCACTGACACCGGATAACAACCAAATTGCAGTAAATAAATATTATTATTATTTATTATTTCAAATTCACATTCTTTCCCCCTCCCTTTCCCAAATAAGAAAGACAACGGACCTATTTATGCAGACGTTGTTGGAATAAATACACAAGGCCAAGGGCAATATTTAAAGCACTAGAAAATTTTAAAATATCAGTTCATATAAACACATACGGCTTGAAGTGAACTTACACTAACAAATGCTACCTGCTGCTTCTCAAAGAGAAAGCAATTACTGCTTGCCGTACGTAGATACAAAACGTGGCATTCCAACTATTTTGATATTCTTTAACACAGATAATTTAAAAGGGTCGATTATTTCGCAAAATACGCGTAATTAAATTGCATTCTTATAATAAAACCAACTAGATGCACTAATTTCTCAAATTTATTTTTCGAATAAAATTCTACACGTTTCGGACAGTTTCTCTGTTCTGCGTCAGGAGTTTTTCACTACACACACAGCAGTAGTATATGTCATACAGGTTTGCTGACAGCTTGCGAGGAGGATCAGTACATTCCGTCCTGATCCTGCTCGCAAGCTGTATGACATATACCACTGCTGTGTGTACAGTGAAAAACTCTTGACGATGGACAGAGGAATTGTCCGAAACATGTAGATAATTATTCCAAAAATAAATTTGAAAAATGAGTGCTTCTAGTTGGTTTTATTATAGGAATTTATCACGATGCACGGTAACATGAACGTTAAATTACATTCATTCGTATGGATATAGAACTTACCTAGACTAATTAGTCACACGACGTCTATGACTTGAGTAAAAGACATTGTTTCTGTGGACATGGCAGAGAAAAAATGTGCCTACATTCCTAATTTTTTCTCCAGAGAATATATTTTTCTCAGCCCAGAACGGGTGGAAAAGGTACCACAGAAAACTCGTATGTGAAATTTTGTTCTCACTCTGATTATTTAAAACTATCTTAACGTTTTCATTGTTTTCCGTACATTACACAGTTACTAATGAGAGTCCAACAAAATACACTTGCTGTGACTTTGCATGTATTATTACATATTGTACCTGGTGATAGCTCAGAAAAGACCGCAACATGTACGAGATAAAATACATAATAACAATATACGCAAACTGACTGCAAGTGCATTTAGTTGGACTCGCATTAGTAAAGTGGGGTACGTGTTAGCGCAGTTGGTATAGGCACTGCGCTACAAGCCGGAAGGTCGCGGGTTCAATTCCCGATGATGTAATTGGAATTTTTCATTGACATAATCTATGGTCTTGGAGTCGACTCAATCTCTAACAGAATAGAGTAAAATAAAAAAAAAAAAGCAGTCCCTTTACAGACCTGGAGGTGCCCAGAGGGTACCGGGAAGTTAAGGTTCTCAGATTACGTTACAATGGCCCAGGATGGTGGTAAGGTTGTCAGTCTTACACACCGGCCGCTTTTACCCCCATGAAATACTCCTGGTACTCATTTCTGTTAGAGGCTGAGTCGACCCCAAGACCATAGTGCGATCGGAAGGATTATGTCAATGAAAAATTCCAATGACATCATCGAGCTTCCGATTTGTAGCACAGCACCTTAACCACTGTGCTACCGCGCTCCCCAACAGAATAGAGTACCAGGAATATTTCTTGGGGAGGGATAAAGGCGGCCGGTGAGGAGGGCTGACAACCTTGCCACGTTCATGTGTCGACTGTCTGGAAATACGGGATCCTCAGTCTCCTTGAATCCTCAGGGCCTGTTCAGGTCCATACAGGGACTGCTCTACCTTTTAATACTAGTAATGTAAAGGTACAGTACATTCCGTACATGCAGAAGTGTTCATGATGGAATCGACCCCTTATATATCATTTAAAAACGCCTAGGTAAAGAAGGTGTGGAGCTATACATCTATTTCTTACCCCTAGGGCCTTCGTGGCATGTTACAGGGTGAACTTTATCTTACCATAAAATTTAGAATCCAATTACTCTGTCACAGGAAGACCACTGACTCTCCGTTAAAAATGCAAACTTGTGAACAATGTTCAGAGAAATAATTGTTTTGTCTAATAGGAGACACGCTGCAGTAGCAAAATGAAAATGTTTTTAACGTACCGGTACTTTTAAAAGCCAGCGGCACTCACTGTAACAACTGCGCGACTGTGAACACGCATACATTGGTCAGCTTCCGCAGCCTCATCAGTAGCATTTCTTGTCGACATGCTACAGTTTCCACCACGACACTCGGCGACCGCAAAAGCATTGACATGATTTAAAAGCACTGAATACTAAAACATCGACAAACAGGATTAAATAAATTAATTGTTCTTTATTTACGATTTAGCTGAATGCGTTAGACCGTTATCTGACTTGACAATGATTTAAGCATTCAAGTTACTTTCAAACGTACAGCTACAACATCTGTATGTTAGAGTGCTAAAGAATATAATTGTAGTGTGTCGTACAACAACTCAAATAGATGCATCACTCGATTTATTCCAGGACGATGTAAAACATTTCCTCTTACGGCAGATAAGCACTTTGGACGAACTCCAAATAACGTAGAGTACAGGGATCCCCATGAAACATAACAAACGCCCGACTAGAATTAACCCTTTAAAGACGAAACGCAGTCTGCTTTATTTAAAGACCCAGTTCGTACCGCGCTGTAAACACTTTTCATCTTGGTTATAAAAACCGATCTGCTTATAGTGTAAGTGGCACAAGTCGTTGTTTGTTCTGAGATGAATACAAAACATATAAATACAGTGTGGGCAAAGAGTACAATTCTTGAATGTTAAACACGTCGGTGCATCACATAACCAGTAGGCTTTAAAAGGTTACGAAGTGTGACGTTTTAAGGATAACGTAGAAGTATATCACATAGTCAGGCCAAAGAAATCTTCCCGGCATCTGACAGTAACTGAGAATTTCAAGAAATTCCTTGCCGTCTTTCTAACTTCAAATTTCTACCGTATTTACAGAAACACCCCAGCAGATTTCATTATGAACTGAGTCACGTTTATACCTTCACAACCTGTTTATATAGAAATAGTTCTTATGTACATTGGACCGTGCATCATTGTGAGAGTTGAAGAATAAGAGACCAACTTGATGTCACTATTTATTAAGTTTTATTTCACTTCTATACTCAACATGTTTCGGACATTAATACATCCATCATCAGGAGCTTGTGGCTTTTCTATTATATC
>Ga0123355_10005205_pt1 | contig 18983 bp, 17 predicted proteins | sample TergutEmb28metaG_3_FD_89872 | JGI IMG/M metagenome (GOLD analysis project Ga0123355, IMG submission 89872) | Embiratermes neotenicus P1 segment gut microbial communities from Petit-Saut dam, French Guiana - Emb289 P1 | ecosystem: Host-associated > Arthropoda: Insects > Digestive system > Gut ... | reverse complement strand
TTGCGAGCAAAGCGAAGCAATCCAAAAGGTTTGATTTGCTGGATTGCTTCGTCGCTTCGCTCCTCAACGCTTTTATGTTGACGAGGCACGTGCATAATTATTCATAAAAATGCTTAACGAGACAACCCCGGTTCGACTACAACTTTGATACAATGATAGACGACTAAAAAACGCTGAATTTCTTGGCTTTCTGCGTTCCGACAAGTAACTTTTGACCATTTGTTGCGGTTCGAAAAGGCAGCAGTAAGTATCATCGCCCACCAACGCGCACCCCTCTATCACACATGAACACAGCATTAACACTTTACTCGGATATAAATCAAGTAACCGAGTTCATGTATGGCTTTTCTTGTCATGCATGAACTCAGTTCCCGTAGATGTGATTGTAAGCAATTTCGTCAATCACCCGTACTTTCCTTTTCTTAGAGGGCATCCATTTCACATCGTTGATAGCTTCGTCTACAGATTCGTACTGCAAATGCAAGATATTTGCCAAATCACAATGAATATAACTCTCTTGCTTTATCATAGGCGGTTTTTGTGATATGACCTTGGTATTTGTAAAGAACATACAATTTCCTAATAAAACAACAAAATTCCTATGTTGCACCAGGGCAAATATCAAATCATTGTTTAGCAGGCAATGTTCCAAGAATGAACAGTCTTCCAATTTGAGAGAAACCGAGTTGCGCCCCATATCAATGTATTGAGGGTCAATAATATGCGATAAATCGTGTTTATCTATTTCTGTGTTGATACGCTCTAATAGAGACTTTTTCTTGCCAAAGCCTGGAGCTGGAATGGACATATACTCCATTTTTCCTTTTTCCCAAAATGAGAGGTGGATTTGCTGCACCGCGCTTTTATAGTACCCTGTACAGAATGCGTTTACTATGTCGCAATATGGTATTTTTTTATCAACTATGCGTTTATTAACTTTCCCTTTTATATGCAAATGCTGTGACTCAAGAACGTACATAGCAATCCCACCCCACAAGAAAGGGATTAGAGAGACCGTAGTTAACAACATGCCGCCTACACCTATTATAATACCGCGGTACCAATCAACTCGATGTAAAGCAGAAAATAATACAAGAGCAAACACCGCATAGGATATCGTTAAAGAGACAATCAAGCCTGCGGGTATAGCTCGCTTATACGTCATATAGCATACCTCCGTTAATCATTACCGCTCGAAGTCTGCTTTGAAACCCAATTTCAACCAAGAACGGCCAATTTCTCCTTCAAAAAATCCACCGCCAGCTTAATGTCCACCTCAGGATTATCCCCGACTTCCCGTTCAATTGTAAGGAAGCCGTCAAATCCTATTGCCTTAAGTGCCTTGAGATATTCATCCCAATTAACGCCCCCTTGGCCCAGAGGCACCTCCTGCCATTTGAGCGGATTTGCTGAGAGCTGCAATCCATCCTTTGCATGGGTATGGACGATGTAATCAGAAAGGGTATGCACCCCAGCTACCGGGTCATCGGCCACAACCATTACCAGGTTGGCGGGGTCATAGTTAACCCTCACACCTTTTGCACCAAGGCTATCCAGGAAATCCTTAAGCAGTAACGCGCTTTCCGGCCCGGTTTCCACAGCGAAATAGGAACCAATGGAGTCGGCATACAATGCCAATTCCCTACATGCGGCTCGCATGATTTCCTTTTTCTCGCATTCTTCAGCAGGTACGGTGCCGATATGGGTGGTTACCACATTACATTCAAGCTTCTTTGCCAAATCCATAATTTCCTTGGAGCGTTTGACTCGCCATACATTTTCCTCGGCGATTTCAAAGCCGCTACCTACATGGTCCGGGGTCGCACCCAAGTCACCGCAGATTGCGGAAAATACCATGTTATGGCTCTTGACCAAGTCTAGCCATTCACGGATTTTTGTGTCGGCCATATTCTCCGGGGCCAACTCCCCATCTACCGCATAGGCCTGTATACCCTGGGCACCCAATGCAGCTGCTTTCGCCAATCCTTCTTTAAGGTCACATCTAAAACCTTCTAATAAAACTCCGATTTTCATGTCAGCCTCCTTGTTTCCTTGATTTTACGTGAATGATAGCATAAAATCACTCCATTATGAAGAAAAACGAGTATCCGACAATCCCAGCAAAAACAATAGTCCGCAGCACACAAAGCCCCGACCAATGGTTTGGGGTAAATTGCAATATGAATATCTACCGTGGCTGTCCTCATGGCTGCATCTACTGTGACAGCCGTAGTGACTGCTTTAGAAATCCCGAGTTCGATACGGTGATGGTCAAAGAAAACGCCTTGGAAATCATCCGAAATGAGCTCCGGCGAAAGGTCAAAACCGGAGTAATCGGCACCGGTGCCATGAGTGACCCATACAATCCACTGGAGGCTGAGCTAAAACTAACTCGCAATTCCCTAGAACTTATGAACGCCTTTGGATTTGGGGTGTCTTTGGTCACGAAATCAGATTTGATTGCCCGCGATGGTGATATCTTGGCGGATATACAAAGCCATTCCCCGGTAATCGCGAAATTTTCAGTCATTACAGCGGATGACGAGCTATGTAAAAAAATAGAGCCGAATGTGGCTCTTTCATCTGAAAGATTCGAGGCAATGAGCAAACTTGCTGCACAAGGTATATTTACCGGTACAATGATTGTTCCCCTACTTCCATATGTCAGTGACACGGATAAAAACATCAGGGACATCTGCCAGATGACCAAGGAGGCTGGTGGAAAGTTCATCTACACATATATGGGCATGACACTGCGGCAGGGTAGCCGGGAGTATTACTATAGTAAATTGGACGATGTCCTTCCTGGGGTAAAAGAGAAATATATGAAGCGGTTTGGCATCAGATACAATCATACATCACCCCGCTCGAGAAAATTATGGGATGTATTTACAAAGGAATGTGAAAGACTGGGCCTGGTGTATGATATGAGGGCAATAATTCATAGTTACAAATCCGGCTATGACTCAGGGCAATTGACGTTGTTTTAATGGCTCAGCCGGAAGAAAAAATCCTTTACCAAAAACGACAAAACTGAGAAAAGCCTTGTTTTACAAGTAATATTCGAATCAAAAGCCTTTGTCAAAAATGACAAATCCGGAAGAAAAGCACTATGTGCCAAAGCAGCATGTCCACGATATGCAAAAACGCCCCATTACAGGGGCGTTTCCATTTGACGAACCAGAAGGGGCTCGAACCCTCGACCTCCGGCGTGACAGGCCGGCACTCTAACCAGCTGAGCTACTGGTCCAACGGGGGAAATTATATATATATTGGAGCGGTGTGTCAAGAGAAAATTTTAAGGTAAGAAAATTTTAAGGTTTGCCATTACTGATAGATAGGAAAATAATTCGACCGCATCTTGCATAGTATTGGAATATGTGGCATAGTACATTATAGCAAATAGTGCTATCTTATTGTGCATATTGAAGTCCACATAACACATTATGAGATTAATGATTTTTAGCTGAAAGAGGAGTTATATGTCTAGAAAAAACACTGGCAGAGAGCTGGAGAATTATGTGTATTTGGCGATAAAAGATTTAATTATGCAAAGAAAATTCATGGTTGAGTTTCCACATGTATCTATTAAGCAACAAAAAAAATATTACTCTAAAGACAGAGATGATTACATAACAACCGATATCTCTGTAGAAAAATATTTAGAAAATCCTGAAGCAAATCCTAACATCAACCCTTCTCTCATTATAATAATAGAGTGTAAAGATTATAAAACCTCAATCCCTGTAGATGACGTTGAGGAGTTTCATGCAAAGCTTCAACAGATTGGAGCACATAAAGGGATGATTTTTACAAGGCATGGTTCGTTTCAGAAATCTGCATTATCATATGCAAAATCTAAAGGAATTGGGTTAGCAAGAATAATGCCGGATGAACAAGTCAAACAAACTGAATTTATCATGCATATGATGTACGATTTGTCTATGTCTATGTCTTTTGATGTCAAGTCGACAGTTAATGAACTGCTTAATGCACTGACAAACACAATGCATACATCTAGCAAACATTTTTTTAGCTTAGATGGATTTAATGACCTCGATGATTATATAGAATCTTGTTTAGAACTATAGTCTTTATTCACTATCATTCGCATGATGGAAAAATATACAAACTTAATTTGCCAAACCCCAAAATATCCTATAAAATACCACCGAAAAGGCCATTGGCAAGGAATTTTCTCCAAGCCATAACATAAGCAAGAACTGCGGAACCATTGGTGTTACCAGCACCAACGGGCCCGAAGGGATGGTCAACCTCACCGTCCTCCAGACACAGGCAAGCCTGCTACCGCAGCCCCGGAAGTATATAACATTAACCCCCTCTCTTCAAGGCGTATCCCCTACCCTTGGGGCGTTGATGTTATTATTCCCAGTTGCAAAGCACGGCCAATCGGTGTCAGTTGTTAAATTTGAATCCACGATTTTTCAGCGCGGAGGCGGTGGTGATGTACTCGTACATCATCTCCCTTCGCGCTTTTACTTGCCATTGGCCTTTATTACAAAGCCAAAGGAGCAAGCACAATGACATTAGACTACACACGCAAAATCGACGAGCTGGGCAGGATAGTCATACCCCAGTCATTAAGGCAGACCCTAGGATGGGAAATGGGCGATACCCTATCCCTGTATTGCACAGATGACGCAACTGCGTTATGCATTATGAAAGTTGATAAAAAACCGGAATGTATAGCAAACACGACGGAGAAATATATAGCGAATGACATTGAGAAACGCGATTGAAGGAGGTCAGAGTAGCGGTTCACGATTTCGAAAGTCGTTCGCTATAATTGAGGGAGGTTGGCTACAGAAATTCAAGGTCAATCCAAGCTGATATATCCTTGCTGAAATTTACAATGGAATCATCCAACGGGATATAGAACCCACGACAGCCTTTTTCACAGGGTTTGCAGAACCTATTGCCTTCGCAGCCGTAACCGTTATCAATGATTTTTTGCAATAACGGGGAAAGCACTACAGTTTTTTCATGATATAAATGATTGTTGGGTGCTTTGATGAAGATGCGGTAGCCATTGGCAATGGATGATGACAGCTCCCATATGACGTTTTTTCCCTGCGTGTAAAGAAATGAATTTTTCAGACCGGTTTTTACTGTGCAATTTAATCCTTTTTCTAAGCATCTCTGATGCAAATGTAAAATATATTCTCGGACTTCGGGAGAAAACGGGCTGATATAGTTCCTTATCGCATTGGTAACATCTGTTTCATCCTTTGTTATGGCACGGTAATCGCAGCGCAGGAAAATTTCATCATTTGTTTTCCATCGAAAATCCCGTTGTGCAATCGCCATAATTTTTAACCCCATGAGTACAGCGGGATTATCGGGGTATGTTACCTCGACAAATCTTTCGCTTGCGACAATGTGTTTTTTTGCATCAAGGTCAAGTCCTTCAAAGTACATGCCACATTCATTTAAAAACCCCAGGCAGTTAATCAATTTCGGAATGGAGATTTTTGTTGTTGCCTCCATGCCTTCGCAGCATATGATGGGAGCAAGTGTTTTTATTCTACTGAATATCAATACGTCACCGTTTAATATGCTATGGTATCCTATGTTAAGCAATACGCTTTTTGCATGATAGATAAACGGATAATCCACGGCAAGACTTGGGTTCCTGTCTGCTTTATTATTTATTGAGTTCGGCTTTTCGTATTTCTTGCCGTCTTCAATAAGCAAATCGTAAAACAGGCACATTAAATCCCTTAAGGCAAGGATGCCGTTCCGTATGTTTTCTTCGCTTTCGATACTTGTAAACATGGGCTTAATGGAATAATTGGGAGGAATCTCCGCCGGCAGCAATTTTTTTAAGTAGCGTGCCATATCGCTGAATGTTTTTACCTTCGATGAATCATTATTAGAACCGGATTTGTAATTATCCATAGAAACGCATCCACCTGTCGACGAGGGAGTCCCTAGAGCAAGCCCGGGTGACGACTCACGAGAATCTAGTTATATATGCAATGTATAGCCATAGAAAAAAGCGAGTAAGAATTAAGTGAAGTCTAAGTCAACCTGCCCGCTTGCGCCCTCTCGGTGAAACATCTCAACAGCATAATGGCTCGGGTCCTGCCTATCTACATAAATCATAGCACCTAGGGCATCTTGCTTATCTCCCCATCTGTTCCACATAAATAATCGGCTCTTGACTCGGCATCGCTGGCCAGATTGATTAGTGTAAACGCATTCCGCATAGACCGCTGGGTTATGGTTAATTACCACGGAGTTTGAAGACACGAGGACAACCTCCTCGGCTTCGTAACGGTCACCATAGTCCTTGAGGTCGGCCAGTTTTCTTGCGGCTTTACGGCATATAGCGGTAAAAATCAGTCCTAAGACAAAGAATATTACTCCTAGTCCACCTACTACCGCCAGTGCGATTATACTTCCTAACCTTGCTTCAGGGGTATCAATGGTCCCTACTCCCAGATATACTACTATCCCTACTATAGCTTTAAATATTCCAATACATAAAAATACAATCCCAACAATTCTTAATGGATTAGTAAACCTGATTGTCTTTGATGTCATGACTTTCTCCCTTCATCTACTCCAACATTGCTATTAAATCCTCTGCGCTTGTCCGATTCGTAATCGTAAAACGATTAAGGCCCAACAACGACTGGGGCATACCCATAATTATCGTGTTGCCGCCGGATTCCACGCCCATTGTAACCCTTACCCCCATATCCAGCAATATAACCCGGCTTAGCAGGTCATAAATGCCATGGGGATATGCGATTGCGATAACATTTTCGCCAAGTTCGGTATAAACCAAATCACTAATCCGGCGGTGGTCTTCTCGCAAAACTGCGATATAATCCGCCTCCGGCTCATCAGGCCATCTGAGAATATTCTCACGAGCGCGGCCTTCTTCCAAGAAAGCCGCCTGATGCATATCATAGCTATGACTTTGAATCGATACTACCCCTGCCATTCTCCTGGCCTGCTGGAAGCAAAACTTTGGTATCGTCGGATACCCCGTATCTTTGTAGGTATCGGTGCCCACAGCTTCACCAATCACAAATGCCACGGCATTAAGCCCATATCGCTCCAGCACCGGGAAGGCATATTCATACACACTAAGATACCCGTCGTCAAAGGTGATAACCACAGGCTGTTCCGGCAATGGTACCCCTCGGTCCACAAAATCCAGCAATTGGTCAAGGGTAATAGCCGTAAACCCATTCTCATACAAGGCCCGCATTTGAGCCTCAAAGGTCTCCGGGGTTACAATCATATCATTGGCAGCGTATTCGTCTATATGATGATACATCAAAATCGGCAGGTTGACCGTATTAGTCTCAAGTGGCATAGGCTCTACGTAAGGAAGGCTCAATACACGCTCCAACGCGTTTTCCGGCGTTACAAAAACACCAAAATCCTCCGGGATATAAATACTATCGTCATCAAAAATCCGCGCCAATATCATATCCCCCAAAGCCTGACGAAAATGGGTCGGGTCATAGAAAAATCGCGGGTCAAAGCTTAGGGCATTCATGGTAAAGCACCAAAAGGGAACTGCATCTGCAAGCCCAACAAAGAACTCATTAAAATCATCCCGATTAAAATAATCAAAATGCCTGTAAAACAGGGGATTAAAGATAATTATCAGATTAACCCCAGCCGCCTCACACATATCCCGTATCCTGACAAGGCTGTCCAAGGTGTTCTCGATTTGCAACATACGGACATCATTATAATATGGAAAGCTCGCAAACTCGGGATAAGTCATGTGATACTCTTCCATGCAGCCAATACGCTGAGCCCCACGGCCCCGTTTATCAAAGGCACCGGTGGTCATATCAAACCAATCCGAAGCACCTGGCAAATACGTTCTATTACGAAAAGCCACAATTTTATCGATAGAATACTGGGGATTCATCCATAGATACCGACCGAAAAACCCAATCCTGCTCCCCCCGGCGGCACTGACATGCATACTATGCATCTTAGGGTTTTCCCGCTGTCGATCTTGATCAAAATACACGCCGTTAGTAATTGATATCCCGATAACAATGTTTTCGACAGTGAAATTTTCGATTAGATACCTTGCGGTATCTTCCACGTTATGCATATCTGCGCCAAGGAAATGGAAATTAAAGAAATTCGCATCCATGTACCCATTAAGCCTGTTTACACAAAACGCACTAGATCCCGATGCCCCAAGAACATAAGAGTCAAATTGCTCATGATTTCTATCTATGAATGTAAATTTAGCGACACGGGTATTCTGAGTAAGGCTATAGGAATACCAATCAAAAAGCGGGTCGCCAAAAACCCCAAAGGGGTCAACTAACACATTAAACAACGCCAACGAGGACGCAGCCAAAATAATCGCTGAAAAGAACGCAACAAGCCACTTTTTAGAAGACATAAAACCACCCTAAATAAATACGAATACGAAACAATTAAAGCCCCCTTCCTTGGAAGGGGGAGCCGCGACAGCGGCGGGGGGTTGCCAGCGTGCGTAGTGTAATAGCTGAAAGCATTAGGCTTGCAGCCTGCGTACACAACCCCCTCGTCGCTTCGCGACATTTCCCCCTTCCTTCGGAAGGGGGCTTATCGCACCAATCATTTTCCTAAAACTGCATATAAATAAAATACTCCGCGTCGCCCCAAATCCCAAAAAAGAAAATCGCGGCAAATAACAAGAACATCGCAATCATTTGGAATATAAAGCACCGCTTTGCCAGTGACTCGCGAATTTCCACGCCCTTCTCCTGCCGGAACTCAATAAACAGCAACACCAGCACTCCCAAAGCTACAATTACCATATCCAAAGAAGTCAAGCCAAACTGCAACAGCGTACCGTCAAACAACGTTGAGAACTGGAAATTAGTAAAAGTACTGCGCCACATAGACAAAGTATACACAAGCCGTGGCGACCGAGTAATATACCGCCCCATAAAGACAATAAAAGCAGTCCGGGCAATAGAAACCACCCACCAGCATTTTGATTTGTCATTTATACGAAGCTTTGCCTTTATCCAAGTGAAATTACCCGCCATCAACAACGATGACGTAATAATCGTAGCATTCCATATCCCAAACGCAACCCAACGGAAATTAGCACCATGCCATACCCCAATCAAGAAATACACGGTAAAGGTGCATATCGCCGTCGGGATGACCTTGCCCAGTGTACCTCCGATTTTCCTACGGGTAAACTTCCCGATACGGATAATAGGCCGGGACAATGCCATGGAATAAAATAAATAATCCTTAAGCCATGCCCCAAGGGTAATATGCCAACGCCGCCAAAAATCCGCAAGAGAAATCGCAAAAATAGGCCGGCGAAAGTTTATCGCAAGGTCAATCCCAAACATCTTGGCAACCCCACGGGTAATATCAATCCCTCCAGAAAAATCACCATAAAGCTGGATGCAATAAAAAAACACAGCAAAGGCAATAACCGCTCCACTGTGTATCGTAATATTTTCAAATATATAATTAACCGCAACAGCAGTGCGGTCGGCGATAACAAGCTTCTTAAAATATCCCCACATAATAAGCTGAATGCCATACTTGATATTTGTAAAATCAAAAGCATTGCCATCTAGCTGAGGTGACAACTCATGAAACCGGCTGATTGGCCCCTGTATTATCTGGGGGAAAAATGAAACAAACAACGCGTACTTGACTAGATTACCCTCGGGAGAATGCTTACCCCGATACACATCAATTACATAGCCCACGGATTGAAAAATAAAAAAGGAAACCCCAAGAGGGATTAGAAGATTAAGCCCAAACTGCTCCATCCAACGGTCAGAGCCGATTAACTCCAATGTAAAATTCCAGTACCGCAGTACAAACAACATCCCAAAGCAAATAAGTATAGTCAATGAAACTATGTATTTCTTAAGCTTCTTAATTCTAATAGCTTCCGCATCTTTACCTGGAAGACCGGCAAGCTTTGTATTAAGCCTACCAAGCAACTGTGCGGCACAAAAGGTTAAAACTGTCGTGAACACAATATAAAAAACCGTAGTCCATCCGCCAACCATATAAAACACATAACTGGCCAGCAGCAAAGCAATCCAACGAAATCTCAAGGGCACAACATAGTAAAACAGCAGTGCACCCACAATAAAGAAAATAAAATTAATAGAGGTAAAGGGCATCCTAATTCAACCTCCGCTGAATTAAGTTCATCATAGCTTCAATAGAATTAAAATTCTCCGGGACAAGATCCTCAACGCCAATTTCTACGTTAAATGTCCCTGCAATTTCAGAAACAATCGTGACCACATCCATAGAATCAAGAATTTCGTTATCAATTAATGCCGTTTCATTCTCAAACTCAACCCCAGGGCAAGATGTATGCAAAATTTCAAGTAGTTCCGACTTTGGACTAGCTGGATTCATTAAAGTACTCCTCTTTCAGTTTGACTCGGTCAATCTTATCATTGGCATTCCGGGGCAGACTATCTTTTTTGATAAATATATTTGGGTACATATATTTAGGAAGCATATCCCGGATATCCGCAAGTATTTCCTTCGGTTGGGTTTCACCTGCATAGGCGCATACTATTTTATCCCGCTCTTTATCAAAGAAGCAAGCCAGTTCCCGTATTTTAGGCAGAGACGCAAGATGCGCCTCGATTTCACCAAGTTCTATACGATAACCCATATGCTTAATTTGGTCGTCCCGCCTGGACGCGAAACAGAACAGCCCTTCCTCGTTCAGTATACCAATATCCCCCGTTCGGTATATTTTGTCCGGATAATGTGGGTTAAAGGGATTTTGAACAAAAGCTATGTCGGTTTTCTCATTATCGCCATAATAACCGTGGGCAAGCCCTGTTCCCCGCACACATATCTCACCAGGCTGGCCAGACGGCACAGGCTGTAGGTCCTCATCAAGAAGCATGACCTCTTTGTTTTCGCAGGGGATTCCTATGGGGATTACCTCGTCGTCTTGATACCTGCGGTCGATTTTATAGTAGGTGCAGTCAACAGTGACTTCCGTCGGGCCATAAAGATTTACATAATTCACATCAGGCAGGGCATGCCGCCATATATTAAGCTGTTTCGCATACATGGCTTCGCCGCCAAGGATTATCTTGTTAAGACTTTGCGGTGCAATTTTATCCAACGCACCGGAGTTGGCTAAGAGATGAAAGGCAGCAGTGGCCCATACTAGAGATGTGGCTTTCACATCATCAATAAATTGTACCAATACCAAAGGTGTCATAAACAGCTTCTTTGGAATGATATGAGTAGTCGCGGCACATTTTAATGTAAGATAAATGTCCTTGACGGATAAATCAAAGTAATATGGAGCTTGGTTGGCCAGCACATCACTTTCGGTAAAATCAAATGTATCAGCCATCCAATCAGTAAAGTCGATAAGACTGCGATGGGATATAACAATACCCTTGGGTGTGCCAGTAGAGCCTGACGTAAAGATTACATATACAGGGTCGATATCCAATACTCTGGCAACACGTGATTTTACAATTACGATGTCAGGTTCAGTAGAAAATCCTTCCTCTGCCGATATGATAGGACAAGAAAGCTGCTCTGCCAAAGTACGGGTTTTATTTGAATGAACGACAAACAAAGGGTTGAGTCGAGCCAATATATCTTTAAGACGTTCTACCGGCATTTGACTGTCAAGAGGTACATAGTAATTGCCGCTATAAAGAACAGCAAAAAAAGCTGCCAAGGTTGCGGCTGTGCGTTCTACCAAAACAGCGATAGGGCGGTTGATATGCTTGGTTTTTTTTGCAATATGTGTAGCCAGAGCTTGCCCACGAGATTCAAGCTGGGCAAAGGTCAACGCCTCGTCGCTATCTGCAAAGGCAATTTTATCTGGGAAACGAGCTACCGAAGCTTGTAAATATTCCAAAGCATTTCTCTGCAAAGCAAAAAACCCCCGTTATAGTGATTCTCCTTGAAAACAAGCTCGCTTGTTTTTCAAGAGGAATCACTATAATCGTTCATCTTTAAAATGAGCAAGCTCATTTAAAGGGGAACGACTATAAATAAGAACTATGGCACTATAGCAATATTCTACATGCATTGTCAAACAAAGGGGTGGCATAAAAAAAAACCCCGACACCGTCGAGGTATGCGGAACATAGCCCGCTAAACATGAAATAAAGGAGGGGAAATATCGAATATATCAGGAATTTTCATTGGATAGATGCCTGGAGTACTACCTCCAGATTTATTAGTTCCTCACCTTCACGCAATACCCTTACTTCAACCACATCACCAATCCGGCGCATAAGAATTGCGTCAACCAATTCTTCCATCAAAAATACCGGCTCACCATCAAAGGCGGTGATTATATCATTCGGCAACATACCGGCCATATCAGCAGCACCGCCGGGGTTAACAGTAGTTACCCAGACGCCCATTGCAGGTATCCCACCAAAAAGAGCGGCAACCTCATCATTTACAGTTCTGCCTGTAATACCAAGAGCAGGCCTATCGGGGCAAATTATTGAGTCCAAAACAGGTATAGCAACATTTGATGCAATACTATAGCCTATCCCTTCAATAGGAGCAGAGCCAAACAGCATCATAGCCCTATCAATATTTATACCGATAACCTCGCCCCTAAGATTTATAAGAGGTCCGCCGCTACTACCGTAGTTTATTGCCGCATCAGTTTGTAGGACAGTAAGAGTATATTCAGGGAAAACAAGATCCTGTTTCCCGGCACTTACAATACCCCGGGTAACAGAAATTCCTTCGTTGCGCGCATTACCAATGGCAAAGACTACATCCCCCACTTGCATCATGGATGAATCCCCAAAGGTGGCAATTGTATAGCTATCTATACCAGCGTCGGTAAGGAGAGACTTATACACAGATATTACTGCAAGCCCGTTCTGCCTGTTGCTGTTTACAAAACGAGCTGTAATGGGCCTGCTTCCTGATATCCGCACATGGATTATCCCGTCCAAGGGTACAACATAGTGACCTGTTGCAATAAAAATACGATCCTCACTATCGCCAAAAATTGTGCCTGACCCAGCTATAGGTGCGCGAGCACCGGCTTCGAAGCGTGTGGTAATGCTTACAACTGCCGGTTCAAGAAGCTCTACCATGTCTGCTACAGTGCCCGTTTGCATCTCCCCAATATCAAAGGTGTACCGATTGCTTGTGATTGTAGGGGGTACACTGTCATCAGTAACTGTTTCCGGGGCAGGTGTGTAACCCATTCGATTAGTGGCCCATATATAAGCCGCGCCTATACCGAAGCCCAAACTGCCCATACCAAATATGCATATAAGCAAAATAGCGGCAATTGTCTTGGGCCAGGAACGCGTCTTCGAAGGTAGCACCTTTATTGTCTCTTTGTAAAACCCAGGCGAAACAAAACTAGCAGATACATCAGCGTCTACCGCCGGAGAATCCGTTGATACCAATTGAGTATCTTCTGTAAGTCGAGTTTCATGTGGGGGCCACATGGTGGAACCCTCAGTTTCTGTATAATCCCACTTTGATGTGTGGGATGGCCTTTCCAGGTCTTTTTCTATTTCTGCCTGGATTTCAGCTTGAATCATACTGATGTCTGTCAGCCATGAAAAATCCTGCTTTGGCTCAGTGGCTGTTGGTTTATATTGCAAACCAGCTTGATTCAGGTGGGAGTTTTGCATTGTATTTCCTCCTCTATTCATATTATAGCTGTTATTTTGCATAAACATGTAAACAAAATGTAAATTTTTGAATTATAATGATTCCCCTTTAATCAATTCACTATTTCATCAAGCAATGTCAATGCCTGATCTACCATATCCATATCCGGGTCGTAGTCTATATCTGCCGGTATCCCTGTCATATGGATGTTTTCTCCATCCGGCCCATGCACCAGTAAAACCGTCGCTCTTACGGCATAGCCTCCGGTTAGAGGTATAGTCACTTGGCCGATTCCCTTGCCAAATGTAGTTGAGCCTATGGAGACGATATTGGGCATATGATATTGTAGGGCCATAATAAGCCCTTCTGCCGCGCTGGCTGTTCGGCCATTTTGCAGAATAATAATATTTTCGAATTCAAAAAACGGGTCGTTGCGGGAGGTGATTGTACGTGAGAGTAAACTCATTCGGGTTTCTTCAATAGAAAGCACCGCCCCTCTAGGCACAAATAAATCCGCTATACGATGAAAATCTGATAGCCATCCCCCTGAGTTGCCTCGTAGGTCCAATATCAGGTTAGGATACCGGGCCAGCTCTTCCTTATTATCAATAACAAACTCCCGAGCTATACGAGACAGGTTTGGGACAAAAAGCATAACCGTATCATCAGTAAGCGGAGTAACAGCAGCCGTTCTTGCGCGGGCAACTTCTCGCTCCCGCACGGCAACATGCTCTTGAGGGGAGTAAAGATACGTATAACGGTCATTATTAATGGCGGTCAGGTAGCCGGTTACAACAGAAATAACAACCCTGTCAAAATCCCTATGGAAGCCTTGACGGTTTTCTTCTCTGATATGAGTGGCGTACATTTCCTCCAGGGCGTCTGTAAGGATATAATTGTTGGCAATAAGCAGCTTAAACACCCAGTAATCATAATTGAAATACACGGTAAAGCCAAAGCCAATAATAAGCAATATAAAGCTTATCTGGAAAAACCGGTATCGCCTGCGCTGCCTGCGATATTTTTTTGTGGGGATGGTTGTGGTTTCTTCTATGGGGGCATCGGCCTGTTGGTTTGTCGAAGCGTCAATGATTTCGTCGTTTCCGTTAATAATTACGTTGGTATCATCGCTAAGTTCGCCACTTGTTATTTCATTTGTCACTGCTACACCTTCCTAAACTAGCAAATTTAGCGATTTCAACTGTGAGTGATGGTCTTTGTCACTCTCATACTGACTCCAATTAAAATCCTATCTGCCTATCGCGGCAAAACCGCTTGAAACGCTTGCTTCGCGTTTCAAGCAGCCGCTCTGTCAGACAGGTTTTAATTTGGAATCGGTATCAGTTGAAACGCTTTCTGAAACTATAGTAATTTCAATCCCACATTTTAGATTGAAATTACTATTTTATTCTGTGATGCTTTTACGCAGAAAATATTTGCGGTTTTTGCCATCGGCAAAAAAGTTTCCTTTTCTGCCAGATTACTACTATAATCAAGATACCCCATTAATAATGCCATGTAAACTACATCTTGGCCCTTTTCTAATATTTTTGTCAAAGGAAGATACTATGAAAAACGAAAAAAGCGAAAAGCTCGTTGCCCAAAATAAGAAAGCCTACCATGATTATTTTATCGATGAAACTTTTCAAGCAGGGATATCCTTGGTGGGTACCGAGGTCAAATCCATGCGAGCTGGCCGCTGCAACCTTAAGGAGAGCTATATCCGAATACATGAAGGCGAGGCCTTTATCGAAGGTATGCATATCAGCCCATATGACCACGGTAATATCTTTAATCAGGACCCTGTCCGCCGCCGTCGCCTTCTTCTTCATAAAAAAGAAATAAGAAGGCTCAAGGCCGCCGCCCAACAAGAAGGGTATACAATCGTACCCCTTAAGGTATACTTTTCCCGAAGCTTAGTAAAATTAGACATCGCCTTAGCCAAAGGCAAAAAACTCTATGATAAACGGGAGGCAATCGCAAAGAAAACCCAGGAGCGAGACGCAGCAAAGGAGTTTAGGCAAAAACTTAGATAAACTGCAGCCAGTGGATGCGTAGCTCTATTGGTATTCATAGGACTATTTCCCAATAGGAAAGATTAGGGTATAATTCTCAAAAATAAGGTAATCAAGGAGTTTATATGTTTGGAACAGATATCGGTATCGACCTAGGTACAGCTTCAGTTTTGGTATACATTCGCGGCAAGGGAACGGTTTTACAAGAGCCTTCAGTAGTAGCCATAGACCGCAACACAGATGAAATTATCGCCGTGGGCGAAGAGGCCAGGAGAATGCTGGGCCGTACCCCCGGCAATATTGTGGCAATCCGCCCAATGCGTGAAGGGGTTATCTCCGACTATAGAGTTACCCAGAGGATGCTTAAATATTTTATTGACAAAGCAGTAGGGCGGCCTCTGATGCGCAAGCCCCGTATTGCTGTATGTGTGCCCTCCAGCGTAACAGAAGTAGAACGCAAGGCCGTAAAGGATGCCGCCCGTCAAGCAGGCGCGCGTCAGGCCCTTATAATAGAAGAGCCGATTGCGGCTGCTATCGGCGCGGGGATTGATATTGCCAGGGCCTGCGGCTCTATGGTTGTAGATATAGGGGGAGGCACAACCGACGTTGCGGTTATATCGCTGGGCAATACTGTGGTAAGTACTTCGATTAAGGTAGCCGGCGATAATTTTGACGATGCCATAATCAGATATATGCGCAAAAAGCATAATGTCCTGATAGGAGAGCGTTCCGCCGAGGATTTGAAAATCAATATTGGAACAGCCTTTCCCAGAACCATGTCCCAGACAATGGATGTACGGGGGCGCAACTTGGTAACGGGCTTGCCAAAGACCATAAATGTCAGCACGGAAGAGATGCAAGAGGCACTCCATGAAGCCGCAACGGCAGTGGTAGACGCTGTTCACTCTGTATTAGAAAGAACCCCACCTGAGCTGGCGGCAGACATTGCGGACAGAGGCATAGTAATGACCGGGGGAGGCAGCTTGCTATACGGCCTGGATAAATTACTAAAAGACCGTACCGGTATCAATACCCTGATAGCGGAAGAAGCGGTAAGCTGTGTGGCCATTGGGACGGGTAGGTTTATAGAGTTTGTGTCTAGTGGGAAGATAAATCCTGCGGATTATGATTCGGATAGGTAGAGGTTAATAATTGAGAATAGGCGAATGAAGTAAGAAAGCCTTTGACCAAAATGACAAAACTAGAAAAGTAACAAAGCTATACCCAATCACCGTCGTAATATTGGTGTTGGGTATAGCTTTTTAAATGGTGAATGTTACTTTTCCGGTTTTTCCATTATCATCAAAACCGTCCCCCGTCCCGCCACAAACCGGCTATTGCCTTATATTGCTGGATTGTCGGGCACATGAGTATTGAGAATGACCGGAAGAAAAACGCCTTTGGCCCCATCATCAAAACCGGATTTGACCTTATATTGCTGGGTTCTACATATCAATGACACAAAGGTTTACCGGAAGAAAAATCCTTTATCCAAAACGACAAAACCAGAAAAGTAACACATCAAGAGAAGCTGGGGACAACAGACCATTACAAAACATGGTGTTTTGTAACAGCCTGCCATCCCCATATCACCCCGGCTTAAATTTCAACTTATGAGCGATTATACTCCTCTAGGTCATCTGAGTTAGGGTATTTATTTGCGAATTTCTCCACAAGCTCATATGATTTTGCGATAACAAGCAAAAGTGTAGAGTCCCATGGGACTATCTCAATTTTAGCTAATGGATTTTGGATAGTGATTTCCGGCTTCCAAAAAGCTGTGTTTCCATCTGCAAAAGGAAGTGGGTAGCGTAATACTTCTTCATGCTTGATATCTTTCGGATATGCTGTTGCTACCCCCCAAATAAACTGTATTTGATACTCTTTCAAAATACTTACGAGTTCACTTCCGGTAAGCCACGCGAAGCGTCCGCCAAAAGGTATTTTTGTAGATGGATAGATACTACACTCATAGTCACTTATAAGCCAATTATATCCCAATGCTATATCTCCAAGAACATCAATAGCTTCCCTTAAGCATGGGACATATTTTTTATCTATGCTATGAATAATCAAGCCATACATGCTTTTCCTCCTTTACTGCATATTCATAGGTAAATCTGGGCCACGTGGGTTGGAAGGATTGGACCAATCCCAATGATGTTGATGTGGTACATGTGGGTGATTCCTAGGATTGCCGTGATCTGTATGATCTATATCTCTGATTGGACGCTTATCCGGTCCATAATGCCTCTCAGTGATTAGCCTTCCATTTTTATCAACTTTACGCGTAATTGATCCTGGTTCACCGGTATCAGGAACACGTTGGTCGGTTATCGTGCGGTCCCCAGGATGGGAGGGACGCTCAGCCTTATCTTGAGCCTTAGGCGAAGTCTGCTCGGCACTAGTCCGAATGGTATCAATAGCAATATCGGCAGCAAGCGCAAAGCCTATCCCAGTCAAGAAAGCAGTAATGGGTCTTGGTGCATTTCTTGACATGACATTAGGCGTTGGGGCTGGTGTATGGCTAAAAGGGTCGTTATTGCCTAAAGCGTTATTTATGGCTATCCCTAACAAATCACGAATGATATCAGTCGCAGCAGCAAGTTCTGCCTGGCTAGGCCTATCACCAGGAACAGGCACAGGAATAACGATAGGGACAACTCCGGAAATGCCCATTACACTTCCACCACCTACAGGAACACGCATCTGCTCAAAGGGCCCAGACACTAGATTCTGTACTCTTGGGTTCATTGCACTTTCCACAGCCGCTTAAAATCATCATAGTTAGCGGCAATCATCAAGATAGTCCTGCTGATGATTTCCTCAACTTGATACACGCTCATATAGGGATGGTGATGCCATATTTCATTTGCCATCTCATCCCAGACTTCCGGCGGGAAGGTGTTGCTTATGGCGTTTTGTGCATCCCTCACCGTCGAGTTGTTACGCGGGGTACTGTTGGGTGCCGGGGGAGCTGCCGCTGGTGGGGGTGGTCGTAGGAAGTTGTTGAGTGCATTACCATCCACCTGCATCCTGTTGCCGGTAATATGCGTACCACCCTGTCCATCCGTAAAAGTCGTAGTCCGGCCATCAACGGTTGCCGTGGCCGTCCTTGAGCTTGCACACCAGCTTACATTGCCGCCTGCGTTTTCTACTGCATCTCGTAGGCCTACTGGGGTTAGGCCCCATGGGTCTATGAAGTTGAGTGGGGAGTTAAGGACGTAGGTGTAGAGATTCAAGCTTTGTGGGTTGAAGATATTGCCACGGATAGGGTCAGGAGCCTGGAATCGCTTCGCATCCGGGTCGTACATCCGGAAGTGGGCGAAGTACATA
>Ga0123355_10005203_pt1 | contig 18990 bp, 15 predicted proteins | sample TergutEmb28metaG_3_FD_89872 | JGI IMG/M metagenome (GOLD analysis project Ga0123355, IMG submission 89872) | Embiratermes neotenicus P1 segment gut microbial communities from Petit-Saut dam, French Guiana - Emb289 P1 | ecosystem: Host-associated > Arthropoda: Insects > Digestive system > Gut ... | reverse complement strand
GTCCCCGATTCGCCGCGCTCGCGGTGTGCTCGCTCATCACCACCGCATCCGAACCCGGGGGCACGGGAGCTCCGGTCATGATCTCGACCGCCTGGCCTCGCTCGAGCCGCTTCGCCTGCGGGGTTCCTCCGGCCTTCGCCTCTCCGACAATTTCCAGTTCGGCCGGCGGGCGCCGAAGGTCCTCGGCCCGCACCGCGTAGCCGTCGCGCGTGGCTCGCGGGAAGGGGGGAAAATCGCGGTCGGCAAGGATCGCCTCCGCGAGCACGCGGCCGAAGGCCTCGAGCAGCCCGAGAAATTCCCGTCCTTCGGCACGGACGCGGGAAGCTTCGTCCTCTACCGCGCGCCGCGCTTCCTCAAAGCTCAGAATGCCGGCCTGTTCCCTCCCATCCGCCTGCTTGGCGCCCGGGTCTTCGCGGCCCTCGTTCCCGGGCGTTTTCGCCTTGGTCATCGCATCGCTCCCTCCGGAAGAGAATACAGAAAGGCCTCCCCGGGCCCCCGCCGCGCAGACAAAAATAAACGCCGCCGTTGGCCCGGCCTGCGGGTTCGCTCCTCGTTGAACGCGGCGAGTCCGAGCGCGGCGAGGAACCTTCGTGCCGAGACAACTTCGCCGCAGTGGTGTGAGATAATTTTTGTCAATCTCTTATTATCCAGGCGGTTGTGTTGACCTTCAAAGCGATCTTCCCTCTGTTGTTTCTGTTGTCTCTGGCGAGCGCGGCCGGCGAGTTGCCGACGGATGTTTCCAACCGCATCGACCACGAGTTGCGCGCCACCTACGATATTCCGGCATCTGTGAAGATCGCGATCTCGGCGCCGCAGGCAAGCGAGTTTCCCAATTATGAGGCCGTGACCGTTACCCTGACGGAAAATGCCAGCGCCAAGACTCTGGAGTTCCTGCTGTCCAAAGACCAGAAGACGCTCATTCGCACCAGCCGGCTCGACTTGAGCAAAGATCCCTACGCCGAAAACATGAAGAAGATCGATGTCAAGGGGCGTCCGGTCCGCGGCAATGCCGGGGCCAAGGTCGTAGTGGTCAGCTACGACGATTTTGAATGCCCCTTCTGCTCGCGCGCCCACCAGACTCTGTTCCCCGCCTTCCTCAAGGAATATGGCGACCGGGTGGCGTTCATCTACAAGGATTTTCCGCTTTCCGACATGCATCCCTGGGCGTTGCATGCCGCCGTCGACGCCAACTGCCTGGCTTCTGAGAGCGCCGAGGCCTATTGGGATTTTGCAGATTATATTCACCAGCCGGGCAATCAGTCCTCCGTCAATTCTGAGCACGGGCGGGACGGCCAGTTCGCGGCGCTCGACCGCATCATGCTCGCCGAAGCCGGAAAGTTCAAGGTAGACGCGGGCCCGCTCGAAGCCTGCATGAAGGCGCAAAAGGAAGATGCGGTGAGGGCGTCGCTCAAAGAGGGGCAGTCGCTCGGAATCGACGGCACCCCCACCATGTTTGTGAACGGAGAGAAGGTGAGCGGCGCGCTCCCGCCCGGCGAGTTGCGCGCCATGCTCGATAATGCCTTGAAGGAGGCTGGCGTCGAGCCTCCCCCGCACTCGGAGGCCCCGAAGCCGTCCCCCGGCCCCGACCAGAAGACCGGCAAGTAGCGTCGACCACCTGCGGAGAACTGTGCCTCAGAAACTGAACCTCGGCGCCGCCCTATCCGCTCTGGGCCTCGCGCTCGTTTTCGCCGCCACCGGCTGTCAGTCGAAGAAACCGGATCGGCCCGGCGTTGCCGCCACCGTGGACGGGGAAAACATCTATCGCGCCGACGTCGAGAAGTACTTTCGCAATCAGACGGCGGGTTCCACCCAGCCGCTCAGCGAAGAACAGGCGACCGGGCTGCGTCTCAGCATCCTCGACAATCTGATCGACAACCAGATCCTCCTTCACCGCGCCGGCAAGCTGGGTCTGCTGCCCACCGATGACGAGGTCGCGCGGCGGCTCAAAGAGATCAAGTCTCCCTACACCGACCAGGAATTCCTCGAGCGCCTCAAGGAGCGGAATCTCACGCTCGAGGACATGCAGGGCGAGGTCCGCCGTTCGCTGGCCGCGGACAAAGTCGTGAATCGCGAAATCACCTCAAGGATCAATGTCACCGATCAGGACATCGCCGCCTACTATAACCAGCACCGGTCGGAGTTCAATCTGATCGAGCCGCGCTATCATCTGGCGCACATTCTGGTCCTGACCGGGCCCGACCCTCGGGCCCCGAATCCCAACCAGGCGGCGAGCCCGGCCGAGGCCCGCAGGAAAATCGACGCCGTCTTTTCCCGGCTGCGGGCGGGCGAGGAATTCTCCACCCTGGCCATGACCTACTCGGAGGACAGCGCTACCTCGTCCAACGGAGGCGACCTGGGAATTGTGCCCGAGTCCGGATTAAAGCAGACCGACGCCGCCACCCGCGACAGCATCCTGAAGCTCAAGCCGGGAGAGTACACGCCCGTGATTCCCGTCGCCGGCCAGGCGCCGCGCCAGATCGCCGGCTTCCGGATCGTGAAGCTGCTTTCCGTTGAGCCGGCGGGCGTGCGCGAGCTCTCCGACCAGAGGGTTCAGCAGGACATCCGCCAGCAGCTCGAGGAACGGCGCGCGCAGCTGCTCAAGACCGCCTACTTTGAAGTCATGCGGAACGAAGCCAAGATCGAGAATTATTACGCTCGCGAGGTGCTCGCTTCGACGGGCGCGCCCCACTGACTCAGGCCGGCCGTCACTCAATGAGGGCCAGCACTTCTCCGGCGTTCACGTTTGCGCCTTCGGCCACCAGCAATTTCTTGAGCGCGCCGTCTTTCGGGGAGCGCACTTCGTTCTGCATTTTCATGGCCTCGATCACCAGGATTCCCTGTCCCAAGCGGACCGCTTCACCCGTCCGCGCAAGCACCCGCACCACGCGTCCGGGCATCGAAGCCGCGATCTTCTGCTCGCCGGCTTCGCTGGCCGGGACGCGCTCCCCGCCCGGTCGGGACCGCGGGTCGCCCAGGGCGTACCCGTAGGCCCGCCCTCCCAGGAAAATCTCTCCGCCCCGACCGCTGCGGGCAACGCGGACTGCAAGCGACCGGCCATCGAGGATCAGCGACAGGGTATCGCCGTCAATGCGCACGGACCGCACGCGAATGCGCCGTCCCTCGATCCGCACCTCCCACTCGCTCTCCCGAGCCGGACCCATGCCGCGAGGCGGCTCGACGCGCTCGACTTCCACGCGATAGGAGCGCAAGCCGACAGTCACCTCGCAGACCATCGGCTATCTCACGGCCTCGCTGCGCGCGGCCGCCTTCCAGACTGATTTTTGGGCGCCGGGCCCGCCCTGCCTGTCTCCCTCGCCGGGCGCAGCCGCCCACCAGAGGGCAGCGGCAATCGCGGCCAGCTCGGGTTCGGGCCTTTCGTCCTTCGATTCAAGGGCGAGGCGCGACAGATACCCGGTGTCGGCTCCTGCCGCCAGGAACTCCGGGTCCTCGAGAATTCGCCGGAACAGCGGGAGGTTCGTCTTCACCCCGCCGACGATGTACTCGTCCAAGGCCCGCCGCAGCCTTCCGATCGCCATCTGGCGGTCTCCCCCAAAGGCCACCAGCTTGGCCAGCAGCGGGTCGTAGTCGACCGGGACATTCCATCCCGGATAGATGCCGCTGTCCAGCCGGATGCCGGGCCCGCTTGGTTCGTTGAGCAGGGTGATCTCCCCGGGGCTCGGAAAGAAATTGTTTTCCGGATCTTCCGCATAGACGCGGCACTCGATGGCGTGGCCGCGAACCGCAATGTCCTGCTGGCGAAACGGCAGCGTCTCGCCGGCGGCAATGCGTATCTGCAGGTGGACCAGGTCGAGTCCGGTGACGAGCTCGGTGACAGGGTGTTCCACCTGCAGGCGGGTGTTCATTTCGAGGAAATAGAAATCGCCGCGGGCATCCACCAGAAACTCGACGGTGCCGGCGTTCGTGTAGCGGGCGGCCTCGGCGGCGCGCAGGGCCGTCTCCCCCATGCGCGTGCGCATCTGGGGGGTGAGGGCGGCCGAAGGAGACTCTTCGAGCACCTTCTGGTGCCGCCGCTGAATCGAACATTCGCGCTCGCCGAGGTAAACCGCGTTGCCGTGCTCGTCGGCGAGAATCTGCATTTCAACATGGCGGGGGCGCACAATCGCCTTTTCGAGATAGACTTCGTCATCCCCAAAGGCCCGCCGCGCCTCGCTGCGGGCTGTCTCGAAGGCGGAAACGAGCTCGGGCTCGCTTTCGACCAGCCGCATTCCCTTCCCCCCTCCGCCCGCCGCCGCCTTCAGCATGACCGGATATCCGAACTTGGCCGCCAGCCGGAGCGCCTCGGGGAGCGAATTCAACCCGCGGGAGGAACCGGGCACCAGCGGAACTCCGGCCTTCTCGATCGCTCGCCGCGCGCGGGTTTTCGATCCCATGAGCGCGATCGACTTCGCAGAGGGGCCGATGAACTTGATCCCGGCGCGTCTCGAGGCCTCGGCGAAGTCCTCATTTTCCGAGAGGAATCCATAACCGGGATGAATGGCATCGGCTCCGCATTGTTTGGCGGTTTCGACGATTCTCGAGATGTTCAGGTACGACTCCTGCGGGGGAGAAGGTCCGATGGGATAGGCCTCATCGGCCGTGAGCACATGCAGGGATGCGCGGTCCGCGTCCGAATAGACTGCCGCCGCCCGAATCTGAAGCTCGCGGCAGGCGCGGATCAGCCGCACCGCAATCTCCCCGCGGTTGGCGATCAGGATCTTTCTGAACAATCGGCTCACGATATCGATCGAGGCCTCGCCCGCTCCGCCGGCTCTTTTCGGGCCGAACTTCGTACTATAAGCATTCTTCCCCGGCTTCGCCAAACCGGATGAAGACCGATCGCCCGGAGGCTTGCGCGCAAGCCGGGCTCAGGTTCGCCGCGCTGTCGAGCAGCGCGCCGGGCCCGAACTGCCGGCCGGGAGAGCTGCGATCGGTTTCCGGTATGATGCCGGAGGCAGGACGGAGGCAGGACAAGGTGCGATGCGTGCCGCCCTCTGCAATAGTGGGCATGACGGCAAGTGAAATGGAAATCTCCCGGGACGGGATTGCGTCTCAATTTCGGCATTGTTTTTAGGCCCGGTGGGAATTTCGCCGGGTCGCAACGGGTTGTATCTTATGTGCAGGTAGCGTCGGCACCTTCTCCCACGACGGGCTCGGCGGATGTTCGACAAGAGACATCAGTTCCGGTTGGCGCTCTGCGGTCATAAAGCCATCGAAGCTGGAGGCGTGTGTCTCCTGCTGATGGTGCAGGGCGATCTCCTGGCTCTGACACCAGCGCATTTTCTGCTGGCCAGCAAGACGGGTCTGTTGTCCGTCCTCCCGGCAATCGCCATCTCCTTTACACCGTTTGCACGTCACCTGGTCAACCGATGGACTTCGTCCGCATTGCTCGGCATCTGTACGTTTTTTGCGGACGCAGCCGTCCACGCGTCGCATTATCCCGGCCGATTCACCGAGGCTGCCTTGACCGGGGCGGGAGCTTTCGTGTTCTCACTCGCTGTTTCCTATACTTCCGCCGGCAAATACATCGATCGACTCGGCCATAGTTTTTCAGCATAGCCGAAAGGTCGGACCGGTGTTTGCGACATCCAGGCGAGGTGGGGCGGAATACGGCTCCAGCGCTCCAGCGCATTCGGGGAATTCCGGGCCGTTCGCCCCCGACTCCGGCGTCCAAATTCGTAGTTGTCGAGCATCCGCGGGCGGGGGCCGCCAGGGCGAGAGGAGTGGGGATCGCGGCGCGGCCCGGATTCGGCGGCGCGCCGCCCGCTTGCCCCCGACCTGATTTAGGGGTTCGGGGGGCAAGCGCTAGGCAGAAGTGGATCGCCGGCAGCAGCCCAAAGAGGGGCGGGTTTCCGTTTGCCGATCGAAAACTGAAGCGGACCCCGGGCTATTTCGACTGGTCCAGGGTGATGCCTTGCGGGTTGTTTGCCGCCTTTTCGGCCTTGGCCTTCTTTGCGGCCATGGCCTTGTCCACCCAGTCGTCGGCGGTTTTCAGGTCAGCGGTGCGCTGGTCCGGCTGGTCGCATTCGCGGTCGGCTTTTTCGCGATACAACAGGTTCATGTAGGCCATGGCGTCGTCGTAATCTTCGCGCAGTTGCAGGGCGTGGTTCAGATTGTCGATTCCGTCCTGGATCACGCCGCTCCCCGCCTCCCGCAGCTGGGCGCAAACCTTCTTGTCCTTGAGCGGCTCATCCGGGCGGAGTCCAAGCTTGGCGCGGGCCTCCATGCGCGGCTGGTAGGCTTGCGTCCAATTGATGACCCCGACGGAATAGTAGGCTTCGGGATCATTGGGGTCGATTTCGATGGCCTTGTGGTAGAACTGTTTGGCGTCGTCGAACTTCTTCATCTGCAGGTAAAGAAACGCGATGCCCTTGATGCTGGTTATGTTCTTGGGATCCTGTTCGAGCACCGCCTTGTACTGCTCGATGGCCGCATTGGCGTTCTGGAGGTTCTCCGGCGAGTCTACACCGGGAATGTATTGCGCCAGATATGCCGTCGCCAGATAAATCTTGGCGTTCTGCAGGTTGGGATCGAGCTCGACGGCGTTCTTGAAATGCTCGATCGCCTGCTCATAGCGCGCATTCTTGTAAAAAGTGACCCCTTTGTTGAGCTGGTCGCGCGCGCGCAGCTTGTCGCAACCCGTGCCTGACAGGGCGAGTGCGGCTGCCGCCGCCAGCGCCAGAACTCGTAAACTTGATCTCATGAAAGTTTCATTCTCCCCTTGGGCAAGCCGCAAAAATTCCAGCCGCCCACGATAACACAAAACCCCGGCGAAGGAGGCAAGTCCCAGGTGCAGGACCGGCAAGCGGACGGAAGCGGTCGAGTGTTGCCCGCCGCGCCTGTCCAGCCGGGGACCCGCGTCCCCCGCGTAATTCTTCTATTGTCCGGCTTCGATCTTCGCCGTGATCAGGCCGACCTTGTCCACGCCCGAGGCGTGTGCGACATCGATCACATTGGCGATGTCGGCAAAGGGAATATTGTCGTCGCCCTTCACGAACATCACTTTCTCGGCCCGGGTCTTAAAGATGTCGGTCAGACGCCCCTGCAGTCCGTCCCAGGTGGTATCGTCCTGGTTGATCCGGACCCCGGGAGCCTGCCCCGGCCCTTTGTCGATCACCTGCACTACGATGGTGCGGTCGGGCTGCTGCTGCTTGGGCTGGTCCTTCGGAGGCGGCTGCGGTACGAGCGCGTCCAGCCCCTTCGGCGTAAGCGGCGTGATCACCATGAAAATGATGAGCAGCACTAGCAAGACATCGATGAGCGGCGTCACGTTAATGTCCGCCGCCGGCCCGCCTTTCCCACCACCCATTGCCATTGCCATAGGAATACCTCGAGAATTTTATTCGGAGCCGCTTGCACCGGACGCCGGCTTCGGCGCTCCCGGCGCGCCGGGACCGTTCGTCTGCTTCTTCTGCTCGGTCAGCAGACCCAGATCGTCGACGCCCGCGGCGCGGACGTTGTCGACCACTTCGACGACAGCCTTGTATTTCGCCCGCTGGTCGGCGCGCACGTAGACGCGCTTGTCCACCCGGTTGGCGATGCGGTCCTTGATTTTATTGGTTAGTTGATCGGGCGCGATGCGGTCGTTTCCGAAGAAGACGTCGCCGTTGCGCATAATGGCGACGATCAGGGCGTCTTCTTTGTCGGCGTCCGGCATCTGCTCCGGGTTGTTTACCTTCGCCAGGTCAACGGTCACGCCCTTCTGCAACATGGGCGTAATCACCATGAAAATGATGAGAAGCACCAACATCACGTCCACCATCGGCGTGACGTTGATGTTCGAGTTGACCTTCGCGCCTTCGTCTCTTTTTGAGATGGCCATAACTTATCTCCTGCCCGGACTGGGGAGCGAGGCCCGGCGGGAAGCGTGATTCCCCCCAGCCGGACCTCAAGCAACTCACTCACGTTCCGGGCCGCGGGCGCTCTTGCCCGCTTCCCTTCGTTCTTGGTTTACCTCCGCACCGTGCTGCCGCGGCGCTTCAGGAAGTAATCGATCAGTTCGCTCGAAGAGTTGTCCATCTCGACATCGAAGGCTTCCACGCGGCTGGTGAGGTAGTTGAACATCATCACCGCCGGGATGGCGACCAGCAGTCCGAACGCCGTGGTCACGAGCGCCTCGGCGATGCCGCCCGCGACGGCGGCAAGACCGGTCGCCTTTTCCTGAGAAATGCCTTTGAAGGCGTTGAGAATGCCCATCACGGTTCCGAACAGCCCGACGAACGGGGCGGTCGAACCGATGGTGGCCAGTCCGCTCAGTCCGCGCTTGAGCTCGGCGTGAACGATGGCTTCGGTGCGCTCGAGCGCGCGCTTGGACGCTTCGATGGTCTCGCCCGGTATGTCGGTGCTCTCCTGATGGGCGCGGAATTCCATCAAGCCCGCGGTCACCACCTTGGCCAGGTGGCTCTTCTTGTTGCGTTCGGCCACCTTAATGGCCTCGTCGATCTTGCCGTCCCGCAGCGCGCCTGCCACTGCCGGAGCAAAGGCCCGCGATTGCTTGCGGGCGGCGCTGAATGCCATCCAGCGGTCGATCATCACGCCGAACGACCAGCCCGACATGATGAACAGAATGATGACCACCGCCTTCGCGACCCATCCCATCTGCTTCCAGAGCGAGATCGGGTCCCACTGCGGCGCGCCGGCCTCCTGCAAAAGCCAGGTGGCCGAGGTTGAAATATGTGCTGCCAGGTGTGTTGCTGCATGAGCTGCCAACATGAGTTGCTGTCCTCCTCAGGATCTTCCTGCTTCGAAAAATCAGATGCTTCGAATTCTCGGCGAAGTTGTTCTCCGCCCGCGCCATAACGGCCCCATTCCTGCCGGAGGCCGCCCAAGGCCTTGCCTTCGCCCGCGCAGGGGAAACAAGCTCCCCGCCGGCGTCACGTTCGACTATCCGCCGGAGAGGGTGAAGTTCACCGTCACCTGCGTATCCACTTCGACCGGTTCGCCGTTCAGAATGTAGGGGCGATACCGCCACTGCTTGACCGCATCGAGCGCCGCCTGGGTCAGCAGCGGGTGTCCGCTCAGCACGTGCAGGTTCTGAATCGTGCCGTCCTTGCCGATGACAGCGGCCAGCACCACGCTCCCCTGCACGCGCGCCGTGCGCGCAAGCGGCGGGTAGGTGGGCTGCACTTTGTGCAGCACCATGCCCTGGGTTACACCCTGCGAAACCCGCACCCGCTGCGGCGCGGCCACTTTCGGCACGGCCACCGGCGTGTTGCCGATAATGCCGCCGATTACGCCGCCCATCTGGCCGCCGGGCACGCCGCCGGGCACGCCGCCCACAACTCCGGACACCGGAGGCGGGGTATCTTCTTCCTTGACGATTTCGATTTTCTTGGGAATCTTGGTGGGCGTGCGCAACTGGCCGTTCACGATATCGGTCTGCACCTGCTTGACGACATGAACGACGGCAGGCGGCGGAGGAGGCGGAGGCGGAGGCGGAGGCGCCACCAGCGCCATCATCAGCTGCGCCTTGGGAAGCGCCTCGGTAAACAGCAGCGGAATCAGCACCAGGATCCCGATGATGACGGCCTCGAGAAGGAAGGACACGGTCGTCGTCCTTCCGCGGCTCGTCTTTAATTTTCCACCTGATTCGATCAGGCTGTCTTCAAACATAGATTTTCTCCCTGCATGGGCCCTGCGATTATTTAGACACCGTACGCCGCTTGTTTGCTCCCGGCCGAGAACATGAAAGTTCCCGTTTCTGGCACAAGACGGGCCGTCCGGCTACTCGGGCGCGAGCACGTCCGCGGCCACACCCAGGGCAACAGTTTCTACAGCGAAACAGAAACAACTCTCTGCTTCAAGACCAGTTTGCGCTTTTGCCGCCCGCCAGAGAGCCGCTTCGGCAGGCGCGTCATGCTTAAACCTTGGCTCTTACCTTTTCCGCCCGGCCCGAGCCTCCGGCAGAAGCCATCGCCCCCGGCCGCTTCGCCCGCGTGGTCTGCCAATCGCGATATGCCACCAGGATCGGGGCTGCGATGGCAATCGACGAATAGGTCCCGATTAAGATGCCGATGACCAGGGCAAAGGAAAACCAGTGCAACACCTCGCCCCCGAAAAGGAACAAAGCGAGCACCGTCAAGAATGTTAAACCCGCCGTCAAGATGGTCCGGCTCAAAGTCTGATTGATGCTGCGGTTGACGATGTCAGAGAGCTTTTCCCGCCGCATCAGCTTCAGGTTCTCGCGAATCCGGTCAAAGACCACGATGGTGTCGTTGTTCGAGTAGCCGATCAGGGTCAGGATGGCGGCGATCACCGTCAGCGAGATGGGCTTATTGAGCAGTGAAAATGCGCCTACCGTGATGAGGGTATCGTGGAAGACCGTGATGACGGCAGCGACGCCGTAAATCCACTCAAAACGGAACGCCAGGTAGACCAGCATCCCCGCGAGCGAGTAGAGGGTCGCCCAAAGTGCCTGATGCTGCAACTGTTTTCCCACCTGCGGCCCTACAATTTCTACCTGATAGACACCAAAATCGGAGAGAAAGAAGCCATCCTCAATGGCGGAGACGACGGCAGGCTCGGCGACTCCCTTCAGCGCATCCATGCTCGAGAGCACTCCGCCCCGGGTCTTGTCGCGATAGTTGGTGATGGCCTGGGCGATCTGCGCATAGCGCGGCCCGGCCTCGGCGCCAAGGTGCAGCGGGTCTCGTTCGGCGAGGAAGGATGCGAGGTTGAGGCTGCTCGAATTGTTCAAGTCCTGCTTGCCCGCGGGAACGTTGGTCTGCAGCGCCTTCACGATCTGTTCCTTGCCCTGGTCGAGCGCCTGCTGGCTGCTCTCTTCAAGCGGCAGGTCGATCAGAATTTCGTTGCTGGCCGCGCCGCCCAGGCTCTGCAGGCGCGCATTGTGCAGACCGACGCGGTCCATCTGGCGGCGCACCGAGTTGAGATCGGGCGTATGGGTGTACTTCACGTAAACCAGCGTGCCGCCGCGGAAGTCGATGCCGAGCGGAATCCCGTGCCAGAACAGCATCGAGAGCACCCCGGCGACGCTGAACACGAGCGAAAAGGCGATAAAGTACCACTTCTTGCTTAAGAAATCTATGTTCGGATTGCGAAAAAATTCCACGAAACGTCCCAGCCTCTCAATCTTTGTCTAATCTAGCGCCCTTCCCATGGAGCGCCACGAGTCCTGCGGCCACTGCTCGGCCCGCCGCACAACCGTCCCTTCAAATACTCAACGCCTCTCCCACTTTCTTCCGGCTCAGCACCCAGTCGAAGATCGCCCGCGACACAAACACCGCGGTGAACAGATTGGCCAGCAATCCAAAGGTGAGCGTCACCGCGAAGCCCTTCACCGGTCCGGTGCCAAACAGGAACAGAATGGCCGCCGAAACGATCGTGGTCACGTGGGTGTCGACAATGGTGACCCAGGCATGCTTGAACCCTTGTTCGACCGCCGAGGGCGGCGTCTTTCCGTTTCGCAGCTCCTCGCGAATGCGCTCAAAGATCAGCACGTTCGAGTCGACGCCCATGCCGACCGTCAGAATCACGCCGGCAATGCCCGGCAGAGTCAGCGTTGCTCCGGTGAATCCGAGGAAGCCGAGCAGAATAATCAGGTTCAGGATCAAAGCCACGTCGGCATTGACTCCGGCGGCGCGGTAGTAAACCAGCATGAAAATCAGCACCGCCGCCATGCCCACAACCGCCGCCCGCACGCCCGCGCGAATCGAATCCGAGCCGAGCGAAGGCCCCACGGTCCGCTCCTCCAGATATTTGATCCCCGCCGGCAGCGCGCCCGAGCGCAGAATCATCGCCTGGTCTTTCACCTCCTGCTCGGTGAAGCGGCCCTTGATGATTCCCTGGTCGTGAATCGCGTCCTCGATGGTGGCGACGCTTTGCACCTTGCCGTCGAGGATCACGCCCAGCTGGTCTTTTATGTGGGCGGAGGTAAAGGCGTAAAACTTTCGCCCCCCTTCGGCGGTGAGCGTGAAACTGACTGCCGGCTGGCCGTTTTCGTCCGCCCCCGGCTCGGCCGTGCGCAGGTCCTTTCCGGTCACCGCCGGGACCCGGGAGACAAAATACCAGGTCTGGGTGCCGTCGGGGTTTGTCTTCCCCGGCATGAGCATGGAATCTTCCGGCATCACTCCGCCCTTGTCCTGGAGCGCGGCGTCCTGGCTCGGGTACGGTCCTCCGATCACCTGCCGGATTTCGAGCATGGCCGTCGACTGCATGACCTCCTTGACGCGCGCCGGATCGTCGATTCCCGGCAGCTGCACCAGAATCTGGTACTGCCCAAGCCCGTGCTCCTCGATGATCGGCTCGCTCACTCCGAGCTGGTCGATGCGGTTCCGGATGGTCTCAATCGCCTGCCCCACCGCCCGGTTCTTGAGGTCCGCGAGGTTGGTCGGCTTCATGGTGACCGTATAGCTGTTGTTCGCACCCGAGGCGAGGTCGTACTCCGGCAGCCGGTCTTGCACAATCGTGCGCAGATCGGCGCTCGATTCGGGCGGGACCCCTTTGAGGACGATCTGCTCGGGGCGATTGGCGGGATCGGGCTTCGAGATATCCACGTTTGCGACCTTCGCATTCCGCAAGGCCGTCTTCAACGTTTGCATGGCGTTGTCGGTGTCGATGTTGACGGCGTCGTTCACCTGCACCTGCAGAATGAGGTGCGTTCCCCCTTTGAGGTCCAGCCCGAGGTGAATCCCGTTACGCATCGCCGACGGGTTCACCAGCCCGCTGGCGAGCGCCGCTCCCGAAAGCCCTCCGGGAATGCCGAAGATGCCGTAGGCAAAGACCAGCACCGCTACCACAATGATGACAAATTTCCAGACTAAATCCTTATTCATAAGCACCAATTCATAAATTCACCAGCACCGCGATCCATCCCTATCAAAATCCTGTAATCCCCAAAATCATCTGGTTCGCCGGCGGCCCATGGAGGAGGCGCTTTTCGCTACCCGGCACAGCCAGAGGCGAAAACACCAGACCGCCCGTTCGATCCGACTTACTTCGCCGCCGGCTCCTCGGGCGTGGTCACCGAGGAAATTGCCGACCGGCTTATCTCGAGCCGCAGGTTGTCCGGGGGGACGCGAAGATGCACCGCATCATCTTTCAACGCGACAATCGTCCCTCGTATTCCACCGCTGGTGGTGACCTTGTCCCCGGTCTTCAACTGCCCGAGCATCGTCTGCCATTTTTTCTGGCGCCGCTGCTGGGGCACGATCAAAAACAGATAAAAAATGGCGAAGATGAAGATGAGCGGCGCAATTCCCAGCCACCCGGGCGCATTCCCGATCTGCAATACGATGGAGCCGTATATGTATATCATTTAGATGCTGAATGGCGGAAATTACTGCTCACAACCGGCAAACCGGGAGCGTTTTTCGGGAACCTCGCGAATCCTTTTGCGCGCTCTCGGGCGAAGCTTTGTTCCAGCCGCTCCACCGCGGCGAGATCACTCAGGAAAGGCGTTACCCTAAAAGGCTGACTGCCGCACCGTGCGGCAGAAAGGAAATCTGCACACTCCCAATTCAAATAGAATGCCGGACGGTTCGCATAGTGTCAAGGTAGTAGCTAAGGTTGTGGACGGTATTCAGCACTTGCGCCAGGATCTCGTTCGCCGCGTAAAGGTGACGCAAGTAGGCCCGCGAATATCTGCGGCAGACGCGGCATGAGCAATTCGGATCGAGCGCTCGATCGTCTCCGGCGTATCTTGCCTGCTTGATGGAGATTTTTCCTTCCGAGGTGAAAAGCAGGCCGTGCCGTGCCGCCCGCGTCGGCAGCACGCAGTCCATCATGTCGACGCCGAGCTTGGCGTATTCCACGATCTCCTCGGGCGTCCCCACTCCCATCAGATAGCGGGGCTTGTCCCTCGGCAGGTGCTCGAGCGTGGACTCGGCGATTTCCCGGGTTAGCGCCCGCGGTTCGCCGACGCTCAGGCCCCCGATGGCGTATCCGTCGAATCCGGTTTCGATGGTCCGCTCCGCCGATTCCTGGCGCAGGAGCCGGTCCATCCCCCCCTGAACAATGCCGAACAATGCCGGACTCCGCTCCTCGACAGGCCGCCCGGCATCGGCAGCGGCGCCGGACGGGAAGCCGTCGCCCGCGGCCGAGCCCCGACGGGCGCCCCAGGGCACCTCGTTCGTATGCTCCTCGAAATACCTCTTGGACCGCTCGGCCCACCGCAGCGTCATCTCCATCGACTCCCGCAATCGCGATCGGTCCGCGGGATACTCCGTGCACTCATCGAAGGCCATGATGATGTCCGAGCCGAGGTCGATCTGCGCCGCGATGGATTTTTCCGGCGACAGAAAATGCGACGAGCCATCGAGGTGCGAGCGAAACGTCACTCCCGCTTCCTTGACCTGGCGCAGCTCGGTCAAGCTGAAAACCTGAAAGCCTCCCGAATCGGTCAGAATCGCGCGCGGCCACGACATGAACCGGTGCAGCCCGCCCAGGCGAGCGATCTCGCCCGAGCCCGGCCTCAAGTAAAGGTGATAGGTGTTGCCGAGCAGGATCTGGACCCCCAGCTGTTCGAGCAGGTCCTGCGCGACGCCCTTGACCGTGGCCTGGGTGCCGACCGGCATGAACACGGGGGTCTCCACTTCGGCGTGGGCCGTCTCGAGACGCCCGCGCCGGGCCGAGCCGCCGGCTTTTTCAATGGCGAAGCGCAAAGGCAGAGGCCAAAGACAAAGACAAAGACTAAAGACACTCAGCGCGATTCTAATGGAACAGCGGAACCTGAAGGCCGTGCTCCCGCCAGCCTTGCAGCAGACGCTGTCCCGAAGACTCCCGAAAAACCACAACTCAAGGACCGTCAGCGAACGAGCTCGACGATTTCGCCCCGCACCTTGCCCCCGCCGACCGTCAACCTTCCGATGGTTACCGGCAGATCGACCCGCTTCGGCCCTGCGCTTCCGGGATTGAAATAGAGCACGCCGTCTTTCGCCTCCTTATGGGGGACATGGCTGTGTCCATAGACGACGGCGCTGATACCGGCGGCTTCCGGCACAAGATCGAGCTTCGAGAGAATGTGCAGGACGTAAAGGGAAACTCCCTCCACCTCGAGATACTCGGTCTCGGGAAGCTTCACAGCCCAGGCGCCATGATCGGCATTGCCGCGCACGGCGGCAACCGGGGCAATGTCCCGCAGGCGGTCCAAAATCACGGCGTCGCCAATGTCGCCGGCGTGGAGGATCTCGTCGGAACCCTCGAGCGCGGCGATCGCCTCCCGGCGAAGCAGCCCGTGCGTATCGGCAATCACCCCGATGGTTGTCATGCTCCCCCGGCCGGCCGAGCCCTCCAGGGTTCGAAGCCTCTCGAAGCATCTTAACCGTTCGGCCGCCCGGTAATTCACGGCAGAGCGGAGAGCGCCTACTTTTCGGGCACCACCGGCAAGATCAGCGCCGAGGGATGATCGGCGTCATGCAGGACGACGTTGGTGGCCGTCACCCATTGAGCTCCCGGCGGCTCCGCGCTGCTTCTCACAGACCCGAACTCCCCGGTATTCAGATTGCGATCAAAGCGCGGGAAGTTGCTGCTTGAGACTTCGAGCCGCAGCACATGCCCTTTCTTGAACAGGTTGCTCGTGGCCCACAGATCGATGGTGAGTTTATAAACCTGCCCGGGATTGATGAGCGCCGGCTTCTCGCGCGAGTCGCGGTAGCGCGCGCGCAGAATGCCTTCGGTCAGATTCTGGGCAAAGCCGTCCGGCCAGACGTCGACCAGCTTGGCGGTGAAATCGGTATCGGCCGCCGACGATCTGGCATACAGTTCGAGCGAAACCGGTCCGGTCACTTCCGTGTCTTCGGCCATCGCCGGAGTCGAATACACGAGCACGTCCCGCCGGGCCTCAACCGAACGCTGGTCCCGGGGGCCGGGCTGCCACCGCGACGGTTCGCAGCACAGCGGCCCGCCGACCGTCGGGGCGGGGTTCCGAGGATCATAGACATATTCGTCGGAAGGCTCCCGCTCCGGACGGGAGACCGACAGGCGCCCATCGCCTTCGAGCGAATTCGCCTTCCCGCCCGAATGCAGGAAATACCGCGTCTCCTTCGCCCGCGGGGGCGGCCAATCGTCCTCCTCGCGCCACTCGTTTCTTCCCATGACGAAGATCTTCACCGGCTTCGCCGAGCGAAATTCGTTGTGCGCGCCTTTGAAGAGATAGTCGTAATAATCCAGTTCATAGGGATCGGCCGCCTCCTGCGCCGCCGGGCCAAAATCCACGTCGCCCACCTTGCGGCCCGATCCGGAATGCCCCCCGATCTCGACCACCAGCTGCTGTCCCTTGCGCGCGTCCTCGCTCCCGCCGCGCTCCTTGATGCCCCGGTAGTTCGCGAGCGACCCGCCGAGAAACAGGTCATACCAGGCGGCCACATGCAGGGCCGGGACCTTGATGTCGGGGAAATGCTCTTCGATCGAGATGGCCTTCCAGTAATCGTCGTAGCTGGGGTGGGCGAGCCAATCCAGGAAATAAGGGGCGACCGATCGGTTTCGCCTGAGGTCCGGGCGGTTCTCCAGATTGAGGACCGGATAGTCGGTGAGCGGCAGCTTCCAGATGCCGGCCACCGGGTCCTTTTCGTCGTCCACCAGCCGCTCGTAGGTGTTGCCGGCCAGGCCCGAGGTCCAATCCTGGTTGAACCACTGCGCAAAGGCGCCGCCCGTGTAGGTCCAGTTCTCGTGATAATTGCTGGCGGTCACGACCGGGCAGATTCCCGCCAGATGGGGCGGATGGGCGATGGCGGCGAGCATCTGGGTCGCTCCCACATACGATGCGCCGAACATGCCGACCCGGCCATCGGAATAGGGAAGCGCCGCCGCCCACTCGACCGTGTCGTATCCATCGTTCGGCTCGTTCTTGAACGGGTACCACTCGCCTTCTGAAGCATAGCGGCCGCGGACATCCTGGACGATGACGACGAAGCCGCGTGACGCGGCCTTGATTCCGAACTTCACGCCGTCGCCTTTGTTGTAGGGAGTGCGTTCGAGGAGCACGGGAAACCTGCCGCTCGCCTCCGGCCGATAGATATCCGCCCGCAATTTGACTCCGTCCCGCATGGCGGCCACCACGTCGTGCTCATAGGAAACCGCGTACCGGTCGGCGGCCGGGGCCGGGATCGCGCGGCCGCAAAGGCCGACCATCGCAAAAAGTAGGACCGAGGTTTTTCGCATTCGCTCGCCTTCTCAGACGCGAGAGAGCTTAGCAGAGTTACGGGGTCGCCGGGTGCGCGAACTGCGGACAAGAGTCTCGAGGCCGAAAACACTCGGAAAGGACAAAGACCCTCGCTGCATTTTCTTCCTGCCCGCCCTCGATGGGCGTTATTGGTCCTCTTGCTTTACTCTTGTCTTCGCGTATCTTTGGCCGGGCAAGGAGTTTCCTCGAACGACCAACTATGCGTAACGGCTCCCGCCCCCTTCGGGTTGAGGCGAATGGTTCGCGCTGGTCGCGCGCTACTCGTCTTCTTCCTTCACCTCGCCCCGTTCCGCCTTCGCCTTGTCAATAATTTTCTCCTGCAGCTGTCCGGGGACGATGTCGTAATGGTGCATCTCCATATTGAAGCTGCCGCGCCCCTGGGTCATCGATGTCAGGTCGGCGCCGTAGGTGAGCATCTCGGCCATGGGCACTTCGGCTTTAATGACGGTGTTGCCGCCTTTGTTGTCCATCCCCTGAATGCGCCCGCGGCGCGAGTTCAGGTCGCCCATGATCGAGCCCGCAAACTCATCGGGCACCGTGATCTCCGCGGTCATAACCGGTTCGAGCAGCGTGGGCTTGGCCTGTTCCATGGCCTTTTTGAAGGCGATGCGCCCGGCGAGCTGGAAGGACAGATCGTTTGAATCCACCTCGTGATAGGAGCCGTCGTAGAGCACCACCTTGAAATCGACGACCGGATAGCCCGCGAGATATCCGCGCGAGGCGGCGTCCCGGATTCCTTTTTCTACCGCGGGAATAAAGTTTTTCGGAATGGCGCCCCCGAAAATGTCGTTCACAAACTCGAACTCCGAGCCGCGCGCCAGCGGCTCCATTTTGATCTTGCAGTCGCCGAACTGCCCGTGGCCCCCGGTCTGCTTCTTGTGACGGCCCTGCACGTCGGCCCGCCCGCGAATGGTCTCGCGATAGGGCACCTTCGGCGCTTTCAGATTTACTTCCGTGTGGTAGCGCTTCCTGAGCTTCGAGACCGTGACTTCGATGTGCTGCTGGCCCGTGCCCGCAATCAAGAATTCCTTGGTCTGGGGATCGCGGAAAAAGCGCAGCATGGCGTCTTCTTCGAGCAGCTTGTGAATGCCGGTGCCCAGCTTGTCTTCATCGGCGCGCGTCTTGGGCTCGATGGCGAAGGTGATCGCCGGCTCGGGCAGCTTCACCCGGGGATACTGAATGGGAGCCGATTTGTCGCCGAGCGTGTCTCCGGTGAGCGTGTCCTTCAGCTTCGCGACCGCGCCGATATCGCCCGCGTGCAACTCGTTTACCGGGACCGAGGTCTTGCCCTGCAGGACCGAGATATGCGCCAGCTTCTCCTGGGATGCGCGGGAAAAGTTGGCGAGCGAGGCGTCGTTCCTGAGCACTCCGGAAAACACCTTGAAGTAGGAGATGCGTCCGGCGAAGGGATCGGAGACGGTCTTGAAGGCATACAAAGACACCGGCTCCGAGTCCGATTCCCGGCGCGAAGGCGGCTCGCCATTGCCCGACGTCACCTCCCCGCGAATCGACTCGTGCTCGGTGGCCGCGGGCGTGAACTCGACGATGAAGTCGAGCAGCCGGTCGGTCGACACATTGCCGAGACCGGAAGCGAACAGCACCGGGAAGATCCTGTCTTCACGAATGGCGTTGTGCAGCGCGGGAATCAGGTCTTCCTCGGAAAGGGTCCCGGCCGCGAAAAACTTCTCCATAAGCGCGTCGTCGCCTTCGGCGACCAGCTCCACCAGCTTCTCGTGGGCCTCCTGCGCGGCGTCTTTCATGGATGCGGGGATTTCGCCGGCCTTGCCTTTCCCGTTTCCACCGAGCTCGTAGGTGTAGGCCTTCATCGCCACCAGATCGACCACGCCCGCAAGACT
>Ga0123355_10005202_pt1 | contig 18990 bp, 19 predicted proteins | sample TergutEmb28metaG_3_FD_89872 | JGI IMG/M metagenome (GOLD analysis project Ga0123355, IMG submission 89872) | Embiratermes neotenicus P1 segment gut microbial communities from Petit-Saut dam, French Guiana - Emb289 P1 | ecosystem: Host-associated > Arthropoda: Insects > Digestive system > Gut ... | reverse complement strand
TTTTTTATTTCTGTTACTATGTCCAATTCTCCATATAATTGCCTCGCTTCTTCATTTGTTCTGCTCCTCCAGTATCCTGCTACACATATTGGACCAAATATTTTTCTCAGCACCTTCCTTTCCGAAATATGCAAATTTTTCTCATCATTTGCCGTTAAGCACCATGCTTCTGAGCCATACAGCACCACTGGTCTTATTAATGTTTTGTACATTCTTATTTTTGTTGTCCTGGATACAGCTTTTGATCTCAACAGGGGCAATACAGAGTAATAACTCCTATTTCTGGCCATTATTCTTGCCTTTATCTCCGTGTTATTATCACTATTTTCTGTTATCATTGACCCTAAGTACTTGAACTCTCCCACTCTTTCAAATTCATAGTTATATATTTGTAGATGTTTCTCATCCCTAAAACGTACTTTATTTCTTGTATTTATCATGTACTTAGTTTTCTCTTCATTTATTCTCAGCCCCACTTCGTTGGCTCCCTCTTCCATTTATACCACTGCATCATTCAGCCATCCAGTACTTTTACCTATTAAGTTTACATCATCTGCATATGCCAGGATTTGCAATGTTCAATGTAAAGGGAGTGTTCCATAGTTTTGGCACTATATCCAGAATATATTTACTCTTTGTAATCTTTTCTGTGTTGGTACTGTTTTAATGAAATTGTAGCAGAAATGGTCCAAGTAAGGGGTGAAACACACTCTGAGATCTGTGAACTTCACTAGTTCTGTTTGGCATAAAGATGAACTGCCTCATCAATGGAAACAGTCTGTTAAGGTGCCTGTTTATTAGAAGGTTGATGAAGTTGGTGGTAATGATTATCAGGGCATATAAGTGGTATCGTTTATGCAAGATTTCAGGTTTCTGACAGAGTGTAGTTGAGGCCTTCACTCTTTTGCTCTTCTGGGATGTTAGTTGAAGTAACGCCCCTCAAGAGTGAAGGCCTGATGTGTCGTCAACTACATGTGAATATGTCCAGCGTTCTTCTTTCACAGTTAAATCCACTTACAATGAAATTATCGGGCATCATTTGTGTGGATATCAGTGTCATATATCAACTACTGATTAGATACTGTGCATTTACTAGATTTACAAGATATAATATGAATTTAAGAGGGGAAGGTAACAGGAGACGGGAGAATAATTGCATATTGACAAGCTTTATGAGTTGTATGTTTCACCAAATAATACCAATGTGATGAAATCTAAGAAAGTGAGATGAGCAGGGCATTTGGCATTCATGGTAGAGAGGAGATGCATAGATAGTTACACTTGGAAATATGAAAACCTCAAGTAAAGAGGCAACTTGGAAGATTTGGGTGTAAATGGAAGGATAATGTTAAAATGGATTCTTATGAAATGCAGTGGGAGGGTGTGGAATTAATCAATCTGGCCATGAATGGGGACATTTTAAGCTTTTGCGAATGTGGTTATGAATGTTGTGTTCTGTAAGATGCATGTAATTTCTTGATGAACTGAGCAGCCATTACCTTTTAAATTAGACTGTTCCATATGGAGTTAGTGTGAATCATGCGAATTCACACAACACACTTGTTGACTAGCGAGTAAAAGCATTCTTGCCATGTGTCAGTACAGATCAGAATTATGGTCTGTAGGGCATTCTTTTCTGATTATTACAAACTGTGGGGAGTTGTTTGTACCATCTGGCCTTGAATTTACTGTCTTGATTGCACTCATAAATTTTGTTTTTAGTCCATATAATTCCCATGTAATTGGGATATTTTGGCACTGTTGGGGTCTTGTGTATTAGAAGACATCAATTCAGGTAAAGAAACTTATCAATTGTTAACGGTATTTATAAAATTTGACTACTTGGAAATTAGAATGCAGTCACATTGGGTGCGCGAGAGAAAAAAGGACAGTGCACAATGTTGCAGCAGCAGGTTGTGATGCATTAATAATTACTGTTTATCAGTTGAATTTGAAACTGGTCACAGCTGTGCTTAACCGCGTTGTGTGATGTGTGTTGCTATTTTATTGTATTTTAACCCTTTACAGGTGATGTCCAGCTATATCCAAAAAGCATGTTCTTTGTACGAGGATAACATTTCAGTTCAAATTTACCACCACCAGATTTAAGTAGAATATTGTCTGCTGTGAATTGTAACATTTAGATACACTAGGTGGCAGACTATTTAGAATTTAAGAGTTTCTAGTCTTTGATTTATGACAATTTAAAATTAAAATATACTCATAGGGGTTAGACAATTTATAATTAAAATATACGCACAGGGGTTAGATCTTGTCTGTATCCCTTATATGGCTGAGCACTAGATGCATGATATTGCCATTGTGTTTTTACTCTGTATTTGCTGTATTTATGACTGTCATGTCCTTCAAACTAATGCTGAACTTTTTTTTAAATTTGTGTAAATATTTAGCTACTGATATTGTGTTGCAAATCTGCTACATGTGCCAACATTTATGTTTTACCCATTATGTAACAAGCAGGAAAGTTTGACAAAATTGACATGATATGTTGTGAAATGTATTTTGTATATTCAGGTATGAAGTAGAGTGATGGTTTTGGGGCATTTGTGTTGCAGCAGTTCCAGTTGCTGCCCTAGGCCCTACTCCACAGCACCAGCAGCAGCAGACTGTAACAGGAGTGCAGGTGAAACAATCAGATGGTGTACAGAGGTTTTCTGTACCGGCTGGATTTGCCCAGCTGGTACAGACTTCAACAGGGCGCCACATTTTACTCACACCATCAACACAGGTGATTCAACCATTGGCACAGAATCCAGGAACAACTACAGGTAAGTGGAATATGCAAATCACTAGGGCACGTATCATTGAATGAAGGTTATTAAAGCAAAAAAAAAACAGATGTCATGTAGTTTATTATCCAGACCAACAAAAGCACAACATATATATATATGTGTGTGTGTGTGTGTTTTTGTGTGTGCGCGCGTGCGTATGCACGTGTGTGCGCGCGCGCATGTGTGTGTGGTGTGTGTGTGTGCGCGCGCCCTGCCCATCTCATTTTTCATAATTTTCCAGCCCGAACAGTATTGGGTGTGGGGTACAGATAATTAAGCTCATCATTATGTAGTTTTCTCCACTCCCCTGTTACCTGGTCCCTCTTAGGCTGAAATGTTCTCCTCAACAACCTATTCTCACACACACTCACCCTATGTTCCTCCCTCAAATGTGAGTGACCAAGTTCCACACCCACGCAAAACAACAGGCTATATTATAGTACTGTATGTCGTAATTTTTAAATTTGTGGATAGCAAACTGGAATACAAAAGATTCTGCCCTAGATGATAGCAAGCATTCCCCGACTTCAATCTGCTCTTAATTTCTTCCTGAATAGAATTTTGAATTGTTAAGGTTGTTCCCTAATATTTGAACTATTCCACCCTTTGATTCTTTAGATTATGACTTCGTCCTGCATTCTGATCTTGAGACATGACCATGTAGTCTTTTCGTCATTTACTACTAGTCCAATATCCTTACTAGCAACTACTAAATCTAATGCGTTTTTGCTTATAAGTGCAGTCAGTATAGTGACTCGCTACAGGCTGGAGAGTCTGGGGATCGAAACCCAGTCGGGGTGAGATTTGTCACACCCATCCAGACTGGCCCTGGGGCCTACCAAGCCTCTTATACAGTGGGTACCAGTTACCTGTTCTAGGGTGAACTTTCTTTTACCTTTACCTTTATGTACGCTTCCAATATAATATCATCAGTATAAACCAGAAGCTGATCTGTACCATTTAATTTCAATCCATCCTGGTATACCTGAACCCTCCTAATGACGTACTCTAAAGCAAAGTTGAAAAGCAGTGGTGATAAAGCATATTAACAAATATTAGCAACTAATCACCAGAAGTTAGGAGGCAGCCAGCTTTCAAGACTTCCTGTGCTGAGTATATTTGAGGCAATGGATAAATGGATCTGTAACTGATGTGATGAGTCAGCCATTCTCACTAATATTCCAATATCCTGAGTGAGATTTGAGGTTTTTATGGCAGTGACCACGAGGGTCACTGTCATGTGGGTTATGCAATGGAGTCTGTAGCTTGCTTCCAGTGCTTTGGGGGAATATTCTCTTCTGCTTCCATTGTCAGGGTAGAAGAACCCTGAAAATGGTGGTAACAGGTTTCTGTGAAGCATTGGTAATGCGGTACTGGATTGCATGGTATTCAGGGCAGGAGACAGTAATATTTAGAGAAATAAGTACCAGTGCCTGAGAATGAGTTCAATTTCAGTATAGCTGCATGTTGGTCAACATTATATAACGTAGCACATGGATACAACTTTTTTGTTTCAGTGATGACAGCTAGTGGACACCGGCTGACTGTGTTGCCAAAGTCGGTGACTGGCGTAGCATCAACTACAGTAACAACTGTGAATCGTATGATCCCATCCTGTCAGACCACCACATCCACATCAGTAGCTCGGCCGGTAATGAGGGTTCCTCCCCTCAACATGTCACTGGGAAGTCCGTCAACTTTGGGTCCACTCATAAACACAGTGGTAGCAGGAACTACTACAGTAACAACCACCACTACAGTGACATCCACCAAGACAAGTACCGCTGTCACCCAGCCTGTTTTGGCTGCCATAGTGCAGCAGTCTCAGAGGAACAATTCATTGTGCATGACATCACCATCAGTATCAAGTAACATAATGACACGAAATGAAACAAAAATAGCCGAAGAAAAGAAGCAGAAACAGGAGATGCAAGCAGAAGCACAGTCTGTTTTCTATTTGGTGAGTTTTTTCTGTGGGGGGTTGTGGGGTGTTGGAGGTGTCAAAAGTAGTGGGATTACAGGTATATGGCTACAAACAAAAGTTGGTATTGGTCTTACGGAGTCTTCAGTATGAAGGGTTCACAGGATGGCAATAATATATACAATAATGTATGTATATAATGTGTGTGTGTGTGTGTGTGTGTATATATACACACACACACACACACACACACACACACACACACACATACACAGAGTGTCCCGGGGTGAATGTGCCAGACTTCAGGAGAATGTTCCTTAAGTTATAGTATACCGATATAATCCAAAACACCTATATCCAAAGTTGAACAGTTACGGAGATAATGGCGATAGAAAAGTGTGGTCTTCTTGCGGTTCCACGTACGGTACTTGTGTCGCATGTATTACCTGTACACTGCGCGTGTCCATCCTTTAGCCTACAGCTGGGTCAAGCGCATTCATGCTGCGACTTAGTATAAAAAGTTGTCACTGTTACAGTTAATTGTGAGGAGTTGTAAAAATGCCTTTTGTGTTTTCTCATGTGGAATATTGTGACATGCATTTTGTGCATGGATTTTGTGATGGGAATGCACGTGCTGCTGTTGACGAATACCAAAGGCGTTTTCCCGCCCGCAGGATTCCATATAGGCGTGTATTTTCTCGTATTCACCAGACAATGCGTGAGACTGGTTGTCTTCTGAGTGTTGCTGTGCAGTCTGAAAGGGAGGTGGTACCATTGATTAACACACGATAGAACTTTCTTGAGATGATTCAGAGAAGTCCACGACTGTCCACTTGTAGAATCGCCTCACGCATCAGCGTGTCACGTATGCAGGTGTGGCGAACTCTACATGAGGAAGATTTACATCCTTATCATGATCACAGAGTACAACATCTGGAACCAGGGGACCCTGCTCGACATACGGATTTCTGCCACTGGATAACAGCACATCCTCAGCTGTTAAGCATCATTTTCTTCACTGATGAGGCATCTTTTACCTGGGACGGTATAAATAATTCACGAAATTTGCATACGTGGTCCCATGATAATCCACATGAAACAAGTGTATCCAAGTTCCAAAGGAGATTTTCAGTGAATGTGTGGTGTGGTTTGCTTGGTAACAAGTTTGTCTTTGACAGCAATTTAACAGGAAACACTTATGAAGTCTTCCTGCGGAATGAGTTACCAGGTTTGTTGGAAGACATCCCGTTAATGACAAGGAGCCATATGTACTTCCAACATGATGGGGCTCCCCCACATTACACTCGGCACGTGAGGGAGTACTTATGCGAATTTTTCCCTAACCGCTGGCTAGGTCGTGGTGGACCCGTTGCATGGCCACCAAGGTCGCCAGATCTTACACCTCTTGATTATTATCTCTGGGGCCACATGAAGACATTAGTGTATGAAACTAAGGTCGATTCACAAGCAGCACTGTGCCATCGAATTTTTGCAGAGGCAGGACACATACGCAACCATCCTGACAACGTTGCATCTGCTTGTCAGTCTCTATTGCTGTGTGCCGAAAACTGGAGGAGGGCACTTTGAACAGTTACTGTAAAGCAGGTACTGTATTTTAGTACAGGCAATTAGTAGGCTTATACTAAAATCACCAGTCAATAATGGTAAATCAGTACTTCAAAACTGCTGGATATTCATGTGCCATGTAAAGTGTTTGGAACCCTGAGGACAACAATGACATTAGTGGGGGTGTTTATGTAGGTGAATTGAACGGCTTTATGTGATGCAGATGTTAATTAGATGTTAATTACAGTTATTAACATTACAGAAACCACAAATTGCTACCAGATTTAATATGTATTTAGTAATCAATAAGTGTGTAACAGCTGTCATACTTTCAAACTTCTCTCGCCATTATCTCCATAACAGTTCACCTTCGGATATAGGTGTTTTGGGTTGTATCAGTGTACTTTAACTTAAGGAACATTCTCCCGAAGTCTGGCACATTCCCCCTGGGTCACCCAAGATATATCATAGCACATTGGACTGTTTTTTTCATGGTGACACTAATGCCCATTAATCTGTGAGTGAGGGAAAGAATGGAACACAATGGGATGCTTGGTGTGTGAATTCTAACTAATGTGTTATGGTTTGTATGTGTGAGGATGCAATCACTTGTAGTATATATGAATGATTACAGTATGTGGTCTTTGTCATGAGTTCATTAAATCTTATATTCTATGTTTTGCAAAGTTGCCTTTCTTCTTCTTTCATGTCCAAGCCTGAGTTAGAAGATAAGAAGCGGACAAGGAGAAAAGCAAAATTGGAGATGCTGCATCGATTCAATGTGCGTCGCTGTGCTGCATGCCCAATCTACGGTTCAGATCTTATAGAGGCTATGAGAATTGTGGACATGGTAGAAACTCACCCAGGGGACTTCAGATGGTCAGGTTATGTTCATTGCTTGTCAGCGCTGAAAGACAGCCACAAGCCAGACAGATACTGGACACAGACAAAGCACCTCACATCTCTGATTCATACTCCGCAGCATTATGTTAATGAACTTGGAGACATATTCTCAAGGTACATTTGTCTTTTAATGTTTTCTTCTTATTGGTGTTGAACAAAGTTTAGTAAGCCTCCTGTCCTAAAGCATCACAATGAACTGTTGCAATAAAGTAAGAATTTAGGAGTGTTCCTTCATAAGTATGTTAGCTGAATTCTGTTTTGAGTTACGGTTAACCTGTACAATATGAAGCTTAGGTTTTGACAGACACATGTTTTGAAGATTTTAACAATTGTTATAATGAAGAAAGAATTGTTGGGAGAATTCTAAGTATGTTAGCGAGCATCTGTATGGAGTTACACACAACCAGTATAAAACAAAGTGCCGGTTTTTACAGAATTCACTATACATCTCCTGAAGATAGAATGAAGTCTGATATATGTCAGTAAACTGCAACAGAAATTAAAAAAATAATAATTTAATGAAAGTAGGCAGCCAGTTTTTATCTTTTCTTCCTCTCTCCCCTGGTGACATATAGCAACAGTGGTTTACAGGATTGCTGGAAAAGTTAAGAAAAAGGAATGTCAACTGAAAATGTGTACTGATTGTTGACAGTCTAACGTGCTGAGTCCAAGTATTTGCAGTTGTAATTCCATATGAAGTCTACTCCATAAGCCATGGAGGCTTCCTCATCCTCCTCTTCTTTCCTTCCTTCCTTTCCTTCTTCCTTCCTTCCTTTCCTTCTTTCATTATTTCTTTCTCTCTTTTTCTCTTTCTTTCAAAGTGTGATAATACATTATGTGGAGTATATATGTTTGAAATCTTGTGACGTATTGTAAATGTTGAAATCAGAGCATATATACAGGAGTGCGTATATATTTCATGCGTAAACATTGTTATGTTGATGACCTTGTTCAGAAATGGGAGTTCATAAAGTTGAACAGTGTTCATTCATGCAAGTAGCAGTTCTGAATGACACAAATGCATGGTATTGGATGAATGTGCCTTGTCTTATGCAGCAGTTGCAAGGTAGGTACAGGCAGTCAGAAGTGGAAGAGTGTCAAGTGCCAATATGCATTGCAGTGGGTACTGTGTGTCCATTAACACAGACATGTCTATGGCCTTAATTGAACAGTGCATGGACTGTGTAGGAGTTTGCTTAATGTACAGGAATTTCTGGGTAACCTTTGAAGGTGATTAACTGTTTGTATGAGTTGTGTTCTACTGTTTTTTTTGTCTTCACTATGTATGCCACAATAAAACCATGACTTACAAAGCATGTGGTTTGCTTGCCTATTAGCAGTGGCTTCTGTACATGTACCTCGAAATTACTGTAATGTACAGAAGTACATGACAAATGCTTTCAAATGCATATACTCCATATTCTGTGCTTCCACTCTTTTGGCTAAAAAAAAAAAGCAATGTCCATGACTTAAGGAATGATTTTAATACAGTCTTTGGCGTGGCATTCTGTTGTGCTGCCTAAAGTAGATGAATGAGTAATAAGACTTGCTGCACACTAAACAATAAAACATAATCCAATTATAGTTGTGATTGATGTGTCTTATTAATTTTTCAACCTTCAGACATATTTTATGAAGAATTTGCGAATAACCATTCAGTGCCTAACATTCCTACTGGTTTTGCACAGTGTGGTGCTCAGAACACTGAAGGTGCCCTGTAGGCATCAGCAAGATATGGCCATTCTTGTACTTTCTATTTTAAATTCTGCATATCACATAAGGCATTTTATTCCTGTACCAAAGGTTAATATGGACCAAGTGTTTCGTGCATTGTATTTTGATTGAAGTAATTACTTGTATTAATGAAAGTTGCTTATATTCCTAGAAATATCATCCTAAGCAGGGGCTGCTAGACAATATTATGACACTTCATTTGTGTTATAGATATGAAGCTTTGTAGTCATAGAGTGATTTACCATGACAATTTGATTTAAAAATACCTGGCAGCAGGATGTGTCGAGTGAATAAAAATTTTGTTTATTGCATTTTAAGGCTCACTATTTACCTCAGTTTTTTATTTTTATTTTTTAATAGGTTCGTGTTGTGTGTGCCAGCCGTTTCAGCTCCCCAACCCAGGTTCCATGTTTCGCATCCTCCTCCCTCAAAGTTTTGGGAGAGAAGGAGAACTCAGGCCATGCTACAGCAAGAACTATCATCACGTTGTGCTTTACTGCATCCTATTGCAAGTGCAATGGTTACACAGTTTCCAGATCCTAGGCTTATTCAGTATGATTGTGGTGAGTTATTAATAACCAAAAATGCTAGGCATGGGGGATGGAAAAGTTCCGCACTGTAAACCAAATACCAGGTGCAGACATAAAACCTTGTACCAACCATGTCAAGTTTTGAATCCGTGAAGTAAGGCATACTACGCCAATATGAAAAGTTGTTGTCTTTGGTTGTGACGATTAAAAATGAATTGCTTGCATGGAACCAATATGCAGGCTGGAAAAAACCAGATAAACAGCAAAGCATTGTTGTGATAAAATCATTCACAGAAGCACAGTCAGTTGATAGGCAGTCTCTCTTAAGCATTTAACAAATAGGAAAGCAGTTGTGGTTGATCAGATGAGTCTGGTAGAAAGTGTTCACTTATCCATGTGGATATATGTGTTCTGTGATTGGAACCAGGTGTTGGAGAATTTGGAACTTGGTATGCAGTTTTACTGAAACTGTTGTTCACCAATGAAATAAATGATAAAATAGAAAGGATATTGTGCTGTTGTGCTGTGTCTTTTGATATCATTACATATGGAACAACTTTTTGCCATTGGCATTGAATTGCGTGCTCATTGCTCCTCATATGCTCTTATGAAGAGTGCTATTAATTGGGAGGAAGTTCACCTATAGCTATGAGGTTATTGACAAAGTGAAAATGTGGCTAACTAAGACATAAAATCATTTTTACCAGCAAAGAATGCTGTCTTCTGTTTAGTGAAGGTAAAGGCAGAGATATGAAGTTTTGTGCAAACCAGGAAAGCATGTGGGTCGAGATATCTATCTAGTTGTATGCATTTTCAATCTCAGCATTAGGTGACAAAAGAGCTATCAGCTTTGTGGAGGGTGTGAATATGTGCAAGTTATTGGAATTTTTATGGAAACATAATGCTGTGCATTGAAATACTGCTTGGGTGAAAGTGAATATTTTATCAGTACGATTGATAGAAGAAATTGGTTTGTTAATTTCGGTATGAGGCTTGTAGCACTGAAAGCCATTGGAGGATGCTCACATGTAAGAGTATTGCAACATTTAGAGAGAGTCTCCAGAGGAATTTGCATAGGAATCCCATTGATGTGTAAGTCATTGCTTTCTGTCTGCAAAGAATTCCTTGGACAGCTTCCTAAATGACTGTACTACAGCCGTCTGCACATCATCATCTGATGAGTATGTGCAGCTTTTGAGGACTTTTTTAATTGGTCCAAAGATGTGAAAATTGTATGTGTCAAGTCTGGGCTATATGTAGGATGCTGGAGCATTTCCTGCAACAGCATGGCATTCACTTAATCATGGAGTCTGTGGGCAGGAGGGACATTGTCATGTAGCAGGATGAGGCCCTCATTGAGTTTATCCCAGTGTTTGTTCCTGTTGTCAGTATGCAACTTTTGGAACGTGTGACAGTAACTGTATGGAATGTATGTTAGATGATTTGAAATCCAGAAGTAAGGGTCTTTCATTGTCCCTCTGTCCCTGTTGCGATGGATTGCCATGTGGTATGCCATCTTACGCTGTGCTCTGATGAAGCCTGCTAGCTACTTGCCCATACAGATGCACGACTGTGCCATCAAATGCACTGCCTGCCACCAGTGGCTTTCAGTTGCCCGTGCCTTATATAATATAAGGATTTATGTGCCCATATTTTCAGTGGTAATACTTGTTTCTGTTTCCAGTCCCAAACAAATATTATTTTACTTCATCCCCAGTCTGTTGTGTGGAATGCATTATGGTGTGTGTATGAAGGATGTAGTTATGACAACTGGCACAATTTTTATGCTTACAGGCAAACTGCAGGTGCTAGACCGACTACTTCGGCAACTAAAAGCAGATCACCACCGCGTACTGATCTTTACCCAGATGACGAGAATGTTGGATGTTTTAGAAGCTTTTCTCAATTTCCATGGCCATATTTATTTGCGTTTGGATGGTACAACTCGTATTGATCAGCGACAGGTGTGTGTGTGTTTGTGTGCATGATGTTACTTTCAACCTAAAATTAAAAAGAAAACATCTTATGAGAGTTTTATTAAGAAGAATTGCCAGATGTGAAGGACAAATGGCCCCAATCCCTAGCCAAAGTCTGTTTACCTGACATTGAGTTGTTGGCATTGTTGTCATTGTCTGTTCACAGTATTTAAGATGTCTTTTCAGCTTTGAAGCTTGTTTATGAGATGGCATCCAAACGTGAATATCACATTATTTTTCTATATCAGAAGATATTTAGGAGGAGTGGTGGGAGGTGGTGGTGGTGGTGGTGATGGTGATGACAACACCAACCGCAGCAACCACGACCACCACCACCACTGCCACAGCAACACACTTGATGATGGTGCTTCATCTCATCAGTTTTCTCCTCTGCTTCTCCCCTCCCATCACACCTACCTTGACTGTTGATGTGACAGCTAATTATAGTTTGTTGTTTGTTGTCTAGTAGGTATAACATTTGCTTGATGATGGCCGAGAACAGAAAGTAGTTAACTTAATGTCAGTACAGAAATTGCCACATTGAATTGTATGCGCCATCCACGTGAATACAAGATGGATCGGCCTCATTATACATGTACATATACACAACATATGTATATATAATCTGTGGGTCTGATTCATTTGGAAATGTCTGTGCAATAGAAGCATCATTCATTTATTAGTGCTCATAGAAGATTTCTTTACAGATAGAATAGCATGGTATAAAGCCTTTCACATGATGATGATTAACTATAAAGATAGGACAGACTGTTCAGATTTCTGTTATTCAGAGTGTACCACACAGTTTGAGATCTCTGGAAACTTTGGATAGGTAGTATGTGAAAGCATTGCCGACAATCTGTCTGAGTGTTTAGGATGGTGGTGTGGTGTGGGGGCCTTCACTAGGCACATCGTAAGGTGCCACTTGCTTAAATTCAGATTACATTGATTTATTTGCCTACATGCATTTCATTAATGCTTGAAAGTATTACTGCTTCTTGGACGTCTGATACAAGTTATAATTAATTGGTATTGTCCATTTGTCTCCAGATATTGATGGAACGTTTTAATGCTGATCGCCGTATTTTTTGCTTCATCTTGTCAACTCGTTCAGGTGGTATTGGTGTGAACCTTACTGGTGCAGACACTGTGATATTTTATGACAGTGATTGGAATCCTACGATGGATGCGCAGGCTCAAGATCGTTGTCATCGAATTGGTCAGACCAGGGATGTCCATATATATCGGTGAGTGTAACATGAAAGTTTTTCTGGTTTATACGGTTGTAGTCATAATTTTTCATAAGAAATGAGAACAGAACTGTTAAGGATTTGTTGCAGATGCCTCTCCTCCTCATGAAAGAATTGTTACCAACAAGGATGTATAAACTAAGATTCTGTGTGATAGTTGAGTAAAGAGAGACCAGCTTGATGTCACTTGCTTTATTATTTCTTTATTTAATGCTCAACATGTTACGGACGTTAATACAACCATCCTCAGGAGCTTGCAACTTGTGTGCTGAGTTATTTCATGGGTTGTATTGATCTGGTTCGATGTACGGATACCGCACCACCACAGCCATACCACAACGTAACACCAACACACATCGAACCAGATCAATACAACCCATGAAATAACTCAGCACACAAGTCGCAAGCTCCTGAGGATGGTCGTTTTAACATCTGAAACATGTTGAGCATTAAATAAAGAAAAATAAAGCAAGTGACATCAAGTTGGTCTTTCTTTACTCAACAATCAAGATGATGCCTGGTCCAATAAACATAAGATTCTGTGTGATGTTTGCACATAAGCATATAGGTATGTTAATGAGATATGGGGTGATTTGCACTTGGGCAGTATGCAGTTAGAATCTTGGCTAGTTCAATTTTCTGTACAAGTTTTTTTGTGGTGGTTGTCAGTCACATCAGGCAAGCACCAGGATAGCACCCTCCATTGAGTCATAACCTCTGAACTGTTCATGTTCGAGTCTTGATCGGGAGTATATAGTGTCAGTAATTCAGTTAGCACTAACATGTTTCCAGGGATCAGTTGATTTTAGATCTAATACTAGCTGTTAATTGGTTCCATTAAAGTTCTTGCTTTTCTGTGACACATTTTACGTAGTATTTCATGACCATACTGTCAAAGAACTTTGCATGAAGTATTTCTGAAGGCGTTGTTTTGGTACATTGTAATTTGACTTTAAACCAAAAAGCCTAATCGAAAGTGAATAAGAAGTCATCAAATATTGCCAGCATTATTCTTTTAACATATGTAATGTTCTTAGTGATGTTAACTGTACAATTGTCATATTGCATGTTTATTCAGATGCTAGATGTCCCTTAAAGGGGTGTGGACCCTGTTTTTTAGTAGGCAAAACTTCAATGGTTTTTTTAAATTGTGGTTTCCTTACCAAAACTTAACAGAATTTTTCCATTGTTTCGGATGTCTACCTAAGCTTCTTTTCATGTTTGGTTAATACTTTAAACCCGTTTTGGAATCCTCACAGTGCTATATGCTGTGAACATGTTAATTCCAATTTATTCTGTATTGTTTTATAAATTTGTTTGTGAAATGTGTAGCTGTCTCCTAATTTCTTAATTATCTTAGTCCTAAAGGGTTAATGTTTCAGTCTTCATAAACACGTTTGTTGATGTCATACCTCATCACAGTAACTCATTGCCCAACATGGTTTTGACTATATGCATTTGAAAATAATGAGATTTAAGGGGGGAAAACCTGTTAAGTGCTGCGAAATTTTAATACATGTGGTTAAACATAAGTGGTTATACGCTCTATGGCTGCTGAAGCTAGCATCATCAAATATGCAAGCACTGTGAAAATGCTTAATGTCCAAAAGGATATGCGTTTTTAAGTAATGGTTGGGGCATGAAGTGTATCATAAGCATCCACATTTACATGCCTCATTTTTCCCATGATCAGTTTGCACAGTACATTTTGCCCACTGTGCCATGCTTATTTGCACTAACCTCTGTGTGGGGTGAGAGATCACTGTAGTTTTTATTGTCCATGATTCGCTGCCATAAGGTCTGGCGAGTGCATTACAAGTTCATATTCGTATGTGCCTCATAATTGATGAGTGCTGTTGTGTTTTCTTACCAGGACACAAGAATTAAGTTGTTTGTGCTGCTAATGTTTTGTTTGCTGTATTTGCTCACACTGTGTGTATTTTTAGGTTGGTCAGTGAGATGACTGTTGAAGAGAATATCCTGAAGAAAGCAAACCAGAAAAGGCTTCTTGGTGATTTGGCAATTGAAGGAGGAAACTTCACAACTGCTTATTTCAAAAGTGTAAGTGTGTTCGTGTTCAGATTGCGTAGTACTGGCTTTGAAACCCTGTGTTGCTTTACACATTAGAGAGTAAGTGGACCCTTTTAAGGCAGCATACCAGAATATGTAGGAATGCTTTGTTATTGAGTATAAGCCTGTAAACTTGTAATTATTAATGTTTATTTATTTTGTTCTTAATTTACTGTTTCCAATTAATTGTTGTTTCATACTTCCAGTCAACTATTCAAGATCTTTTTAACATTGACATTGCTGAAAGTGATGCTTCAAGAAGAATGGCTGAAGTTCTGGACAGAGATAGTGAAAGAAGGCGACAGAAGGATGATAGTCAGGTATTTTCCTGCTTTTTCATTTTTATTTGTTTTCGATGATTTAGTTATTAAATATTATGTTGTTGATATGTGTAGGACAGAATTTGATGGTGTCTGCAGACAGTGGTTTTCGGATGTAAACACTCTATAAAGGTGGCTGTATGTGTATTGACTCATAATTACTTGTGATCAGTATCCGCCTACTTCTGGATTCATATTCTTTCAATCATGACAAATATTTAAAAATATTGGCTGTTTATGGTTAGTTACATTATTTGGTGGAGGAGCTTGGCCTCCTTTGTGGGCCAGTGCTGGGCTGCAGATAGTTTTCCTGAATGTCATTCCATTGTTGTGACAAAGTTGTCAGCTGTAATATTTAATAGTAATGACTCACCACCGAGTTGATTGTGGGTATGTATTTCTTTTCAGTTTTTTCTTCATGTTTGTTATAATGAAATGACATTTGTGTAAGGAACTGAACATAACAAGGAGACTTGTATTTACACAGCTTGTGGTGCCATTGTTAGCATATGTGTCCAGCTCCATCTGTTACTGGATTTGAGCAGACCTTATTGTTTACTTCAGCACCCAAATGTGATAGGATAAAGACTATTCTTAGTTTTGTGTTGTCATCGGCTGACATATGACACCATGTGGTATGGTATGCAAATGTTACAGAGGGGCTTACTGCCTTCGTCTTCTACCCTGAAGATGGAGGTAGTATGGTCCAAAATGTTGGTACTCACCTAGCATAATGCAGAAGGCCAAAATATGAATCTTCACTACTCTGAAAACCAGAAAGCTGAAGCACAGCATTTTTTTTTAATAATACAGTTGTACTGCTTGTACATAGAAACCCAATTTGTCCTCTTATACAAGCAGTTGCAGAGCCATGGAATCTTTTTTTGATGTAAATTGCATATTTGGTTTCAAGAACTTTTGGACTATAAATAATAATAAAAATTTTGAAGTTTCCTCACAAAACTTGAAAGGGTGGAAGTGCATGTTTAATAAAACACAAACAGTTTCTGGAACCATAAAATGCGTTATGTAGGCAGGGTCTCATTCCATGAGGTGTGGAATTAGCAACCCCACTTAAATAACAGCTTGACTGGGTTGAGAGTGATATGTGCAATTGCAAGAGAGGGGGGAAAGCCACATGAGAACCAGATGCTGTATTGGTATTTGTTGTACCTATTGCATTGTATTGGTCATTCAGACACATGTCCAACTGGGGAATTCTAGTGGTTGGCATTCCTGTTTCATATTCATGTCCAGGGATCGAATTTTGGTACCTCTAACCTGCTGTATGGCTTTATTTTCAAGTAGGTGAAGAAGGGTTTAATCCACATGTTTCAAATTCAGTGTTCTTGTTCATCCTGTCATTCAGTATTACAGAACCTGTTCAGTTTAGGAAGTATACCATTATATAAGAATTCAAGAGTCAGCCCTAGCCAGTATATCTGACATGGTTTTAAAGAGTTCAAAGATTCATGTCTTGTGGATATGATGCTGTCTCATGGGTTAAGTAGTTCCCAACATCTTGAAGGATTGTAGTACTTTTCAAATACTGGGAACTACATGCCAAATGACGCAGCATCACATCCACAAGACTTGAACTTTCCTCAGTGTTACTGTGAGAACAGTACAGTCTGGGATGTTAATGGTTGTAGTCTAAGGCTATAAGGGCCAAAAAACTGGGCTGTAAAATGGATATTTCTTGGATGTTGTGTTGTAATGTGTTTATAGCAGTTGCCATTGTCACCCAATGAAGACAAGGCAGCGTTGGGTGCCCTGGAGACAGCATTGGCAGCAGCAGAAGATGAAACTGATGTTCAGGCTGCAAGGACTGCCAAAGCAGAGGCGGCTGCAGATTTAGCAGAATTTGATGAAACGATTCCATTTGAAGATGGTGAAACTGGCACTGAACAAGAAATGAGCAAAGCGGAGTTGGAAGTCCATAACCTTATTCAGCAGGTATGCATTGTGAATACATATGCATTTTGCATACCAGTACATAATCGTGTAAAATAATTGACATTCTGGATAGATATACTCAAATTTGCACATTTCAAACAAATACTGTGCTGGGGTTGCGGAGAGGGGGCAGGGGGGTTGCTAATATTATTCTGGAATGTATTTTTCAGTGGTAAAATTTCATCACAGTGTAACACATTTTGATTATTTAAGGCAAAACAATACTGTAATGACATAACAGGTGCTATTGGATTAACACTAAGAAGTCTTCCATTTTATTCGCACGGTGTGTTTGTGTGTTCCATGTGATCCATGTAATAAACATCCATTGTTTGCCCATACAGCATTCACTGACTGGTCTTTCTGTTGGTTACAGACTGTTTTCTGTGAGGTATGAATTGAATTTCTGTCCATAACCTAGATTAGTATCAGTTTTTAGAAGACTGCACCATGAAGTTTAATTATAGAAGGTAATGGGAGTGGGGTTATCAGTGAAGGCCTTCTTTGCGTTTGTTTAGGAACTGCAGTTTGTTTCTAAGGTTGATACTATTGAACTCATTGTGTTACTTCTGTGCAGTGGAAGTGCAAACATAACTGAGGTGCAGAGACTGTTGTTTGTTTGCAGTAATGCTCTATTAGTATGCACAAATGTCTGTGCTTGAGATAAGGATTTCTGATGCGTACTGTGAAGCATGTGCCACTGACTGCCTGCATATGTGATGGGTATTGAAAGTCATGAAAATCATATTACATGGTAGCAACTTATTGTGGGAAAAACATTAAATGGTTGGTAGTGAAAACATATGTTACCTCCAACTTCAAATACAAGCCCAACTGCATTGTATCCACAAACCACTGCAACAAAATTACTGTCATTGATGTTCCATTTTGTCACCATACTGTTTAAATGTCTTGTAACAGATAGTAGTTTGGCTGCACACATGGTTGATAAACACTGTTCTGTGTATGGGGGTGTGTGCTTTGGTTTCCCAACATTGTGTGGCACTGGGTGAATCCCTTCAAGATGCCAACATTGATACTACTGATCTGCAGAACAGACATATACCAAGAACGTGAAGGAAGGAATGCAGTAAGCACATCAAATAATGAACAAGAAAGAAATTATATCAGCACATACTTGCAAGAGATGATTTTTGACGTAGTGATAGTAGACTGTTTGTTGAGGTTGGATTCACTGCTTAGTAGACATTGTGTATGCAGAGGACAGTACAACAAAATCTTTAGTCTATTTTTCTGTAACCTGCTAAATAGGCGGGTGTTACAGTGTTCCATGGCCCAAGTTGGTCACTGCATAGTATATGCTCAAGAACTTCTCACTTTTAAGGAAATGAAGTCCCTTGGGTTTTGATACTGTTATTGGATGAGTTGTTCCTGGCACTTAACAGTTTTGAGAGTGCGTTATGTTAGTACATCATTTGAGGCTGCAATTTCGTGTGGCAATAGGCCATTTGAAACTAGATCTCCCCTTTTTGCAAATTGGTGTCATGTACTTTGTTTGCGTGTCCTGGTATGCAGCTGTGTTAATAGTTTAATGTAGCTTGTAATTAAGTTTTGAAGAATGGCACTGGGTATCCCCACTGTTTGTCCTACAGCAGTTACACATTGAACTTCTTTATAGATTGGAATCATCTACTTCATGGTTTTTGTCCATTTTCATTTGTTAAGCGATAATAAAAATTAGTAAAATGCGTATTTAGCAATGACCCTGTCCGTGTGAAACATAGTGGTATATTTTTTTGTTACCTTTTAACATGATTCAGTGCACAAAACTTATAAAGTACAGGTTAATTCCATGTGTGATTTAACAGTGTCAAAATCTTAACAGAGTTACAGTAAAACCTGTCAAGTTGACCACCTTCATAAGGTGACCACCTGCTGATGTTGACCACATTTTGGTAGAACCAGCAAAGTCCTATGTAGTTTGCATATACGACCACCTCCGTAACTTTTC
>Ga0123355_10005201_pt1 | contig 18991 bp, 22 predicted proteins | sample TergutEmb28metaG_3_FD_89872 | JGI IMG/M metagenome (GOLD analysis project Ga0123355, IMG submission 89872) | Embiratermes neotenicus P1 segment gut microbial communities from Petit-Saut dam, French Guiana - Emb289 P1 | ecosystem: Host-associated > Arthropoda: Insects > Digestive system > Gut ... | reverse complement strand
CGTCCGTCGTCTCATCAGCCCGATCACGCGCTGCAGGGACTAACCCCGTAACCGCTATGCAGGGACAGACGACGGACGAGGCACCGGCTAAAGGCTTGACGCAGAATGACTCACGCTGATGTGCGTGCGTTGCCGGTGTCTACCAGACGCGTATATTTATGCAACGCCGAGCGACAGTAGTGTGGCGGCTGCCCCGATGGGCGACGGCTCGGCAAACCTTCACCTGCTGGTGCGGACTCAGGGGCTGCGAGGATCGGGGTGCGCCGGCAGTGGGTCCGCGGGTCCCGATCCAAGGTAGCGGAGGACGGCGAGTACGCGGCGGTGGTCGGTGTCTGACGGCGGGAGGCTGAGCTTGCTGAAGATGTTGGCTACGTGTTTCTCGACGGCCCGTTCGGAGATCACGAGCATGTCGGCGATCGCGCCATTCGATCTTCCCTCGGCCATCAGGGCGAGTACATCGTGTTCTCTGGCCGTGAGGGCACCGAGGCCGTCAGCGCGGCGGCTGGCGCGTAGCAGTTGCGTTACGACCTCTGGATCGAGGGCGGTGCCGCCGGCTGCCACCCGGCCCAGCGCCTCCACGAACTCGCTGACATCTCCGACCCGGTCCTTGAGCAGGTACCCGACGCCGGCGGCGCCGCTGCCGGATGCCGCGCCGAGAAGGTTGGCCGCGTGGCGGGTCTCGATGTACTGGGAGAAGACCAGCACGCCTGTGCCGGGATGGTCGCGGCGGATGGCAATCGCGGCGCGGATGCCCTCGTCGGTGTAGCCGGGCGGCATCCGTACGTCCACGACGGCGGCGTCCGGGTGGTGTTCCGCTACGGCGGATTGCAGGTCCTCGGCGTTGCCCACGGCGGCTACCACGACGTGTCCCCGGTCGGACAAGATCTCGGCGAGGCCCGCCCGGATGACTGCGGAGTCTTCGGCGATCACGATGCGCATTTTCAGGCTCCGGTCCGGTCAGGCATGGGAGGGCAGCTCGATGGTAACGACCGTGGGGCCCCCGGCCGGGCTGGCGACGTGCAGTCTGCCATCGACTGTCTTGACCCGGTCGGCGAGCCCGGCCAGGCCGCCGACGGCCTCGATGCGGGCGCCGCCGGTGCCATCGTCGCTGACCCGCAGCGTTACCAGGCCGGGATGGTGCGTCGCCTCCAGCGTGACGTGCCGGGCGCCGCTGTGCTTGGCCGCGTTGGTGAGCAGCTCTGCCGCGCAGAAGTAGGCAATGACCTCGATCGCGGCGGACGGGCGCTCGGGCAGGTCGAGGACCAGGTCGACCGGGAGGTCGGTGCGGGCGGCGAGGGCGCCGAGGGCGGTAGCGAGGCCTTCGTCCAGGGCCGGCGGATGGATGCCATGGGCCAGGTCGCGGAGCTCGGTGATCGCCGCCATCGCTCCGCGGTGGGCAGCGTCGACCAGCTCGAGGACCCGCTCCAGGCCGCCCTGCCCGCTCTCAGCGACCGCGCTTCCGAGATGGTCCCTGGCGAGCCCCAGCTTCATGACAACGGCGACCATCTGAGCCTGGGCCCCGTCGTGCAGATCCTGCTCGATGCGGCGCAGCCGCGCGGCCGCGTCGTCGACGACCAGCGCGCGAGATCGTTCCAGCTCACGAACACGCGGGCCGCTCTTCAGATCATCCAGGGCCCGCTTCCACCGCGGCATCAGGTACGCGAACCAGAGGTTCACTGCCGCGGGAACGAACCAGAGCGCTCCCCACCACTGCCCCGAAGCCCAGATGATGGACCCAGCGGTCACCATCCCGATAGCAATGAGCAGACGTGTGATCGCCACGCCCCTGACATGACGCCGGCCAAACTCCGTGGAAACGCTGCGGGCGATCCACGGAGCTGGCCTGGTCGGTGGTTTCATCTTCTCGTCGCCTTGCTGGCGCTTACGCCGTCACGGCTAGAGCTGGGCGCTCCCAGCATCGAGAGCCTGCTTCCAGCTTGGCATCAGGTAGGCGAACCAGAGGTTCACTGCCGCCGGAACGAACCAGAGCGCTCCCCACAAGTGCCCGGAAGCGCAGTAGAGGGACCCGGCGGTCACCATCGCGACAGCAACAAGCAGACGCGTGATCGCCACGCCCTTGACATGACGCCGGCCAAACTCCGTGGAGACGGCGCGGGCGATCAACGAAGCTGGCCTGGTCGGTGCTTGCCCGGTCTCGTCGCCTTGCTGACGTCCAGACCGTCCGGTTAGCTTGCTCATGGGATGCCTCCTGTGCTCGTCGGCGCCGGCTACTCCGGCTGCCTGCATCTCGATCCTGACCCGCGGCGAGCAAGGAATCGACCGTGGCCGCACCCGGATTCTGAGGTACGGCTAGCACGGTCCCTGCCGGGTGCCAGCACCCGGCAGGGCGCCTGACCAGGCACGGTGCGCGTTGAATCGCCATTGATCGTCCTCCCGGACGACGCATCGCCAGCTGGCGACCGAGTGTCCGCGGCATGGCAACGGGCAGCGAGCATGCAGATCGACTCGCCGGCAAGCTGCGCGACTGGATCAGAGTTAAGCCGAGCCTCGTATAACAGCGCGGATCGTGGCAGGAGCGGCCGTTCAGAGGACGGCAGGTATCGGCGTGGATGAGCCGGCGGGCCAGAGCAGCCGGTAGCGATGGGCGGCTGACAACGCGGCTTCCGCAGTTTCTCGGATTGCTGTGACCAGACGGCCGGGGCAGGGGTCAGATGATCGCCGGTCCTGGCCGGGACTGGCCCTCTAGTCAGTGGTGGACAGGCTGGCGAGAATGCCGGGCTCGTAGGTTCCGCCCTTCTGGTGCACGATCACCCCGAGCCGGTTGGCCGCGTTGATCATGGCGACCTCGGCTACCAGGGCGACGACCTGGTCGTCGTCGTAGTGGCTGCGCAGTTGGGCCCAGGTTTCGTCGGACACGCCCTGGTGGGCGTCGGCGAGGCGGGTTCCTTCCTCGGTCAGTGCCAGCGCTGCCTGTTCGGCCTGGGTGAATACGGTGGATTCGCGCCAGGCTGCGACGAGGTTGATCCGGACCGCGGTCTCGCCGGCCGCGGCGGCCTCCTTGGTGTGGATGTCGATGCAGTAGCCGCAGCCGTTGATCTGGCTGGCGCGCAGGCATACCAGTTCCTGGAGGGTCTTGGGGATCGTCGACTGGGCGATCACCAGGCTGGCGCTGGCGAACCGCTTGGAGAATCGGACGCCTAGGTCGCTGGCCATGAGGTTCATACGGGTTTCCATGACTTTCCTTGCTCGCGGAGTTCGTGCCGCGGGAGTCGTCCGCGGCGTCCGGCCGAACACGAGATGCCGGCGCCCCCGGTTTTGTGACAGCGGCTCCCCTGACGTGCACGGCGGCGGTGCACAAGGACCGTTACGGTCGGTGTGTCACAAAACGGCCGGGCCCGGCATCTGAATGAGTGACAGCGCCGAGGGTGGACAGGAGCCATTCATGACCGGCAGGCCGGGGACCGCACCGGGCGGCAGCGGCGGACGCAGCGAGGGCGGGGGCGACTGCGGCCGCCCTGATCCAGCCACTGAGGTGTTCGTCGCTCATCGCAACCTGCTGTTCACCGTCGCCTACGAGATGCTCGGCTCGGCCGCCGACGCCGAGGATGTCCTGCAGGAGACCTGGCTGCGGTGGGCCGGCGTGGACCTGAGCGCCGTCCACGACCAGCGCGCGTACCTGGTCCAGGTCACCACCCGGCAGGCGCTGGGCCGGCTGCGGACGCTCGGGCGCCGCAAGGAGACCTATGTCGGGCCCTGGCTGCCCGAGCCGCTGCTGACGGCGCCTGATGTGGCTGAGGATGTCGAGCTGGCTGACAGTGTTTCGATGGCGATGCTGGTGGTCCTGGAGACGCTCGCGCCAGCGGAGCGCGCGGTGTTCGTGCCGCGCGAGGTATTCGATCTGCCGTACGACGAGATCGCCGAAGCCGTCGGGAAGAGCCCGGCCGCTGTCCGCCAGATCGCCCGCCGGGCCCGGGCACACGTGGCGGCACGCCGGCCGCGCGGAGCGGTGTCCCCAGCCGGGGCGCGGGACGCGCTCACGGCATTCCAGCGGGCGATCGAGACCGGTGACCTGCAGCACCTCTTCGATGTGCTCGCGCCCGACGTTGTCTTCCTTGGTGACGGCGGCGGCGTTGTTCCGGCCGCGCTGGCGCCCGTCGCAGGAGCCGACAGCGTCGCCCGCGTACTGGCCCGGATCGCCGCCTCGGCGTCGCTGCATCCGGCCCAGGTCAACGGCTACCCCGCGCTGATCGTCCGGCTCAGGGGCGAAATCGACACCGTCATCGCCTTCCGCATCGACGACGGTCTCATTACCGGGCTCTATGCCGTGCGCAATCCGCAGAAGCTGTCGCACATGCGGCAGGAGACCCCCCTGGCCCGCTGATCCAGGAACCCAGTGAGCTGCCGGCGACGTACTCGCTACTCGGTAGTTTTGCGTCGCGGCACGCTGCTAGGTGCCAGAGGTTATTCCGTCGGGCCAGGGTCGGACACGCGCCCGGCAGCAGATATGTGCGCCCGTGGCGTGGAAAGGACAAGCCTCGCCCGCTCGTCGGCACGATCGCCAATTTCGGCGCTACGCACCGTCTGCGGCAAGACCGGACGTCGGCCGGACTCTGCCAGCTCCATTAATGGGTCGGGTCGTCCTCGTTGTCGGGGAGGGCCGCGGCCATGGACTGGATGGCGCGTTCGAGTTCTGGGAGGTCGTTGTCGACGGTGGCCTGCAGGATGGCGTGGGCTGTGTCGAAGTAGCGGTGGGCCAGGTGATCACGCATCCGGGTGATCTGGCTCCAGGGGATCGCGGGCTGGGTTTCGAGCAGCTGAGCGGGCAGCGCCTTGACGGCCTCGCCGATTTCCAGCAGCCGGATGCGGACCGCGTCGAAGACCAGCCCGTCGGCGAGTGTGCCTCGCTTCAGGTGTGAGCGGATCGCGTCGATGGCGGCCTGGATGTCGGCGAGCCGCTGCCGGTCCCGGTAGCTCACAAGGCCACCAGGTCACGGGCAGCGCGCTCGCGGACCTCGGGCTTCAGGCCCGCCGCGGGCACCAGGTCGACGCGGGTGCCGACGATGCCTTCCAGCTCGGCCTGCAGCCGCGCCAGGCCGAACAGGCTCATCCCGGCCGGCACGTCGGCGAGCAGGTCCACGTCGCTGTCGGGGCGGTCCTGCCCGCGCGCGACGCTGCCGAACACCCGCAGGCCGCTGACGCCATGAGCCGCGGCCGCCGCGACCAGGTCTCGGCGCCGCCGGCGCACCCTCCGGCCCACCGGCCCGGACAGCCTCGCCAGCCGCCCGGGCCGCCGCACAGTCATCGCCAGCTCGAACCCGGCTGCCTCGACCAGCGCGGCCAGCGTCGGCACCGAAGGCTGCCGCCGACCGGACTCATAGGCGCTGATGACGCTCTGAGCAACGCCAGCCCGCGCGGCAAGCTCAACCTGCGACATGCCCGCGCGCACGCGAGCCTGCCGCAGTCAGCCCGGCAGCAGCCGGAGTCTCCGAACCCACCCAGCCAGTATAGCGGATCGTAGATATCCGTTTCTCTGTTCGGCGCGTCCGCTCGTCGGCATGTCCGAAAGATCACCGGCATAACACGGATGAGCGGACGTCCTCACATCGGCATGTCCGAAAGATCACCGGCATAACACGAATGAGCGGACGTCCTCACATCGGCAAGACCGCCAGCGTGAGCAGCGCGCTCTGTCCGCGGCACTAGAGGACGTTTCCGCGGAAACGCGGTGGCGCCGCCCGACACCGGAAGAACCCGTCAGCGGCGTGGAGCGCTCTGGTTTGGGCGTGTTTCGCAACTCTCAGGGCGGGGCGGGCTCTGGGTGGCCGGACAGGAAGCGCTCGGCGGAGCGGTCATCGATGAGCGAGGAATCCGCAAGCCATTGGACCGCGCGGCGCTTGGCGCGGGCATCGCGGAATGCGTACCACGCTGGCAGGAGATCCGGGTACTCGTCGTGGAGCTCGTCTTTGAACCGGCGGAATGCTCCCTTGCCCTGGATAGCGCGCGCCAGCCTGCGCCCCGCGTGCTCGTTGGTTAATCCGTCGGCGAAGTCGGCCATGTCCTGGTGCCACACCCAGGTTGGCAGCGGGTCGATGATGACCAGGTCCAGTTCGTCGAGATCGACCGGCGTCTGCCCGTCGATGCCGGTGTCGGCAGTCCAGAACGCAATCTCTCCGGTGTCCGGGTTGATCAGCCAGTGGTGTTCGTAGTCATTCTGATCGGCCAGCGCGGTGGCGATGTCCTCTAGATCGACGAGGCTCAGGTCAAGCACACGGCCACGATAGAACTCTCCACTGCAGCACTCCAGATTCGGAACGCACGCGCGGCGGGCATAGTGAGTACGTCTGCCGGTCGCCTGCGTATATCTAGCAGCATAGATAGGAGATATACTGACTGTAGAAGGGGGCGGTGATGGCCAAGACGCTGATTGATGTGGACGAGGAGCAGCTCGCCGCCGCACAGGAGGTGCTGAAGACCGAGACAAAGAAGGACACCGTCAACGCGGCGCTGCGCCAGGTCACGGCGCTGGCTGCCCGTCGCCGGGATCTGCAGCGGCTGATTTCCGGCGGGCTGCCGGACCTGGCGGACGACGATGTGATGCGCGCCGCGTGGCAGCGGTAGCCAGCCATCTGGCCGATACGAGCGCGCTGGCCAGGCTGAACAGGCCGCCAGTGGCGGCCGTCTTAGGCCCGCTTATCGAGGCGGGGCTCGTCGGGACCTGCGGCGTGATCGAATTTGAGCTCGGCTGGGCGACTCGCAATGCCGATGAGTTCGATCTGATCAGGGCTGATCGCGAGGAGGGCTATGAGTGGCTCGCCACACATGATGAGGACTGGTATCGCGCTCTTGGAGTGCAAGCCGCGCTATGGCGCAGCGGGCGAGTCAGGGCGGTCGGCTTCCCCGACTTGCTGATCGCAGCTGTCGCTGAACGAGAGCAGGTCACGCTCTTGCACTACGACAGTGACTTCGACCTCATTAGCCAGATCACCGGACAGCCAATGCAATGGGTCGTGCCGCGCGGCACAGTACCTTGACGAATGCGACCAGCGCGCTCGCCGCGGCATGTGCGCACTGCAGGGGTCATGGCGCGGGGCGCAGGACCTCGATGCGGCAACGCGGGCCCGAGGCCCTGGCCAGGTGTCCATCGCCGGTGTGCAGGGTCACGTCCAGGGCCTCGGCGAGCGCGACATATGCAGCGTCGTAGATCGTCAGGTTGTCGCGGAGCTCCCAGCAGCGGGCAAGAAGGGGCCGGTGCCGGGCCCGCTGCAGCGGAATTGAAGCCAGATCGGCGAGCGCGAGCTGCGCCCGGCGAGCGTCGAGCTTCCCCTGGCGAAGGTGCCGGCGCCACACTGACAGGACCTCAAGGTCCACCAGCTCAGGCGCGGTCAGCCGCTCGCCACGCAGCCGCTCCCTGGCACCGTCGCCGTCAGGGCCATCATCGCCCAGCGCGGTCGCCAGGATGCTGGCGTCAACGACGATCACGGTCGGCGCGCAGCGTCTGCACCGCGTCATTGAGCGGCACCGAACCGCCGGAGCGTCCGCCCGCCCGGTCCAGGACCTCCTCGAGGGTAGGCTCGCTCGCCTCCTCGATCAGCCGGGCCCGCAGGTATTCCTGCAGTGACTGATGCGCTGCTGCGGCCCGCTTCCGCAGCACAGCGTGAGTCTGGTCCGGGACATCCTTAATCTGCACACTCGGCATAGCGCCATTATGGCGCTATGAGCGCCACTTCGCAACCGCCTGTCATCGGCATGAGCGCGCGCAAGGCCAATTTCGGAAGCGTTCGAGGGGAGTGTGTTACCTAGACGAAGACCGCCGGCGGCTCCTCGTCGTCCTGCCGCCGGCCGACCTAGCTCGCCCCGATCGCCCTGTGCACCGGCACCCGGCCGCTCCGCGAGCACGATCTGTGCTCTGGCGCCAGGTTGCTCGGGTCGTCGGTTCCGCCCGCCGCCTTAGGCATGAAATGTTCCAAATACCATAGAGTGTTCGGGTAGATCGGGCAGTCTGGTGCACAATCCAGCGCACGTCACTTCGGGATGACGCCAGAACCAGTGAGAAGTGCTGAGACGTGAATCCGCAGGTCAGCCCGCGATCCGGGGCTCGATCGCAGGCCGGCACAGTGGCCGGTTAGTCCGCCGAGAACTACCACCAGCAGTACCTCGACAAGAACCCGAACGGCTACTGTCCGGATCATGGCACGGGCGTGACGCGCCCAATTGGGCTGAATCTTCGCTGACGCTCGGCCAAGCGGGCGACATGCCGTCGGCTCGCCGGGCACACTCAGGGCCCATGGCAGCCGCCAAAAGGCGCGTGGTGCCTCCGCGCCCACGGCACAGAGGCACCACGCGGGTGGATATCTGCTAGGACAGGTCGAACAACGCGGTCAGCATCTGACCGTTGTTGAGCGTGACCACCACCTGGTAGCAGCCCGGACCCGGTGTCGCCCAGTTGAACACGTACTGGTTGCTGGTCGGGTCGTAGCTCAGACCCGCCCCGCGCGCAGTGAGCGGGTCCGTAGCGCCCGGAGTCCCGGTACTGCACGAGGCAGATGTCGCGGTCACGGATTCGACCGCGCTCAGGGAGCTGACGTACTGCCCATTAGCACCCAGCAGCTGCCACTTCAGCGGGTAGGTCCTACCGCTCTGGCCGTGGTTGACAAGCGGCGGGTTCTGCACCGGCGGCAGGAACCCGTTCACTTTGTACTGCAACGCGGGCGAGCAGACGCCGGTCAGGGTGACAAGGTCTACTCCGCCGAAGTAGTCCGCGCCGGTCCCCTCCAGGCCGGTCAGCCGAGATCCGGCCGGGCAGTCGAACGGGCCCTGCGGTGATCCGCCCGGGTCGCCTAGATAGCTGCCGTCGGTGTTCGTCACGGGGTTGCTGACGGAGGTACTGCATCGCAAGCCGAACCCGTTGACGACAGCGCCTGCGTTGCCGTAAATCCCGACGCCCACCGTCCCGGCCGGGCACGTCGACGTCGCAATATCTGATTCCTGAGAGTTGCCGATAATGTCTCCCAGCGTGACGGTCCCGTTGGCATCGGCGCAGATCACCTGAGCACCGCCAGCAAAATTTTGGACAGGATAGATGAAGGTGTTAAACCCCTGCACGACATCGCCCGCAGGGCACATTGAGCTGCCGGACTGCGGACTTGATGTGAGGAAGCCGCTGGCTGTCAGCGACCCCGTCGTCGTCGTCGAGTCGGCGAGCGCCGGGCTCACCCAAGCCACGAGAGCGCCCATCACCGCCGCCCCGAGTACAACTACTGACAATCCACGCGCATACCTGGCCAACGTGGATCACCTCCGATTTCCCTCGGTTCTTCCGAGATCTACTAGACCTTGCGGCCTGTCGCCGCTCGCCAGTGCGCCGCGCCAGTGAAGCCCCGGACACTGCCTGGTCCCGCCTTGGCGGATAACGGTGCAGTGAAATGGCCGGACGGTCGCGGTCACGCGCACGGATCTCAGGCTCGCTCACTCGGCCGGGCCCGCGGCAGGGGTGAGCCTGCCCCTTCGCGCCGCGCCGCGGCTGGGTGGAACCACCCACAAGCACTCGCCTCACGCCGCGGAGCACCACCAGCAGTACCTGAGGGCCGGCAAGAACCGTAACGGTCCTGCCCCCACCGGCACCGGTGTCTCGTCGAGGGCGTTGAGATCAGCGCCGGGGCGAAAGCGTAGCCAGGCCAGCGTCAACTACAGCTCGCCGGCGACTGAGTTCTCGCCACGGTCGGCGACCTGCCCATGGCGTATTTCATCTTGCCCTCGCGAGGGCCGGCTACTAACGGAGCGCTGAGCTGTCAGCGTCAGCGGGCCCGGGCGGCTGCTGCCTGCGGGCTCGGTAGGCGGCGACGTGCATGCGGTTCCCGCAGGTACGGCTGTCGCAGTACCGGCGTGAGGAGTTCCTGGAGAAGTCCACGAACACCTTCGAGCACGTCGGGGAGGCGCAGGTGCGGATGCGGTGGATCTGGCCGGCCACCACGAGCCAGGCCAGCCCCATGGCAAAGTGGGCTGCCATTCTGTCTGCGAGCGGTGACGTCGGGCTCGAGACATGCAGATGCGGTCCCCGGCCGTCGTGGGCGGTGATCTGCGGGATCGCGCCGGTCGCCGCCAGGAGGGCGTTGATCCGGGCGATCGCGACCGGTTCCGCACCCTCCTCGCAGGCTCTGACGACCGAGTCCAGCTGCGCCCGGTAGTCCAGCGCCGCGGGCAGGTCCCTGGGTCTGGCGCGGGAGCCCGCGAACGCATAGCGGCCCGCGAGCCGCTGCAGGTCGGACACGTCACGAAGCTCGTCGGCCGGGTCGGTGCGGCCAGTGTTGATGAGCTCGACGCAGCCGATCATCGCCTCGATCTGGTCAGCATCAAAATGACTTTGACTGCTGTCAGCGTCGTCCCGTAGCCTGACTTCCATGTCAGTACCGTACGACGAATCGGTCATGACATCCACACAGATCTCCGGCGGGTACGGCGGCCGCCGGCCGAGGCTGTCTGCGGCGCTCGGTGCGGCCTTCATCTCCTCGTCGGCCATTCTTGTGACGCTCTCTCGCGGTGACGCCATCACGACCGCGTTCTTCCGGTGTGCCCTTGCCCTTCCGGTGCTCGTGCCGCTGGCCATACTGGAGCAGCGAAGGCTCGGCCGGCGCCCGCTCCGCAGCCGGGTCAGTGCGGCGGTAGCAGGTCTGTTCCTCGCCGTCGATCTCGTGTTGTGGAATCACGCCATCGCCGACGTCGGCGCCGGGGTGGCCACGGTACTCGGCAACCTTCAGATCCTCTTCGTTGCCGCGTTCGCATGGCTGGTCCTGCACGAGCGGCCGCACCGGCGGCTGCTGGTCATGCTGCCCGTCGTGCTCACCGGCGTCGTGCTGGTATCGGGCATGCTGGGTAGCGGGCGCGCGGCCGGGCTGCATCCGGCCGCCGGGATCGGCTTCGGCGTGGCCACGTCGGCGGCCTACGCCTGTTTCCTGCTCATCCTGCGCACGGCTGGCGGCCGGAGCCAGCACATCGCCGGGCAGCTCGCGGACGCGACGGCGGGCGCGACTGTCGGCGCAGTCGTCATCGGCCTGGCCATGGGCGGGTTGCAGTTCGACCTCCCCTGGGCAGACCTGCGCTGGCTGCTGGCCCTGGCCCTGCTGAGCCAGAGTGCGGGATGGCTGCTCATCACCGCCTCCCTGCCTAGGCTGCCCGCTGCGGTCTCGTCGCTGGTGCTGCTGCTGCAGCCCGCAGCCGCCCTGCTGCTGGCGGATGTGGTCCTGGCCGAGCGCCCCTCCCTCGTGCAGGTGGCGGGCGCGGTACTCGTATGCCTCGGCGTGCTCGCGAGCACGCGGACCAGTGCAACACCGACTGCGCGCCAGGCGGGGCAACCGGGTCAGGATGCGCGCAGCCCCGCTGCGGCGACCGCGAACAGCACGTAGCCATAACTCAGGCTCGTCGCCGCCGGATGCTGGCGGAGCCAGCCGGCCGCGGCCGCGTCCGGTAGCTCGATGTGCAGCACGGCGGCCAGGTCCGCTCGGCTCTTGAACTGCAGCTCCGACCGCACCTCGTGCCGGCGTGCGCCGCGCTCGCGCCACCACGCATCCACGGCCGCCGCCGACTCCGACGGCGGCCGGGCTGCAGAAGCCGCGAGCAGACGGGCGAACTCGCCCCACCGGTAGTCGTTATCCACCGCGACGAGCTGTCCGCCCGGTCGCAGCACGCGCAGGACCTCGGTGAGCCCGGCTTCCGCGCCCGGCGGGAAGAAGTAAGCAAACCGAGCGTGCACGACATCGACGCTGCTGTCTTCCAGCGGAATGCGCTCAGCCGACCCGGCCAGCACATCGGCAGCCGGCAGGGTGGCAGCCCTCATGAGCGCTGCGGATCGCAGCGCGGGGTCGGGCTCGATGCCGATCACCCTCGCCGCATCGACGGCGTACCTCGGCAGCCAGAAGCCCGTACCGCAGCCGAGGTCGACGACGGTACGGTCAGCCCAGGGAGCCAGGCAGCGCATGGCCGCGAGCACGTGCCCGGCCCGGTCGACGGCCTCGTTCTCCAGCTCGTAGCTGGCAGGGTGCCCGCCGATGTTCGGCGCGTACCGCCAGTCAGGGAACTCGGCTCGGGCACCGCGCCGGGCGGTAGCGGGGCTGGCAGCGGCTGCTGGGTGGACGCTGGGCACGCCGCATTATCGGTCAGCGGACGCCAGCGAGGCGAATCAGCCGCCGCCCGCGCGTTCGCCGGCGAATCAGCCGAAGAGCCGGTAGAGCCCGGCAAGATTCGCGTTGATGATGCCTGCCGCGTCCTGAACTGTCTGGATCCCGTAGCTCTCGCTCTGCCCGCCCGCCGCAGGACTGGTCAGGACCGCCATCTGGTAGTTGATGTTCTTGCCGGTGAACACCCCGAGGCTGTTGATGTTCCAGTCATAGGACGCCGGATAGCCGAGCCAGCCATTCTTGATGTGCACGGTCACGCCCGGGCCTGCAGCCCTCGATACACCCCACCGCTGCGACGAGGTGACCTGGGCCATGAGCGACAGTATGTAGGCCCGCGCGTACGGGCCGAGGAGGCTCGGATAGCTGAGGTCGCGCAGCTGCGTGAGCTCGTCCTGCGCGGTGATCCGGGTCAGGCCCCAGGCTGAGGACAGCACGGTGCTGTGCATGCCAGCCCGGTTGAGGAAGTTCTGCATGGCGCCCATGCCGGCTTCGTTCCACAGGGCTGTCGCCGAGCTGTTATTGGACTGGGTGATCATGGAGTACGCCAGGTTGCGCTGCGCGGTCGTCAGATGTCCTACGCCGCCAATCTTGTAGATCAGCGCGCTGAGAATAGTGACCTTGATGACGCTCGCGGAGTAGAAGTGCGCCGTCGTGTTCAGTGCGCACGTCACCCCCAGGTTCGGGTCGGAGGCGGCGATGGCCACGACCGAATGCGGCCGCTGCGCGAGTGTCGATGCGATGTCGGCAGACATCCGCGCCGCGGCCCGCGGGTGCACCGTCGACACGCAGATGGGCGCGGACGCCGCTGCCGCCGGAATAGTGCTGGCCACCGCCACGCCGACCGATGCTGTGGTGACGATAGCGGCGAAGAGTGTGACAACGCGCCGCCGCCCGGCGCGCCGGGACAGCTGACCCCCGTCGTTGTTGCGCATACCTGACGTCTCCCCATTAGGCCCCAATGGACTGAAAAGTCCGAGGACAGCATGACAGTCAGCGGTATCCAGCGGAAGGGGAGGGGTCCCCACGACCTTAATCGTCGGGAAAATTGTTATCGGGGCATGTCGGAATCAGGGCGGGACCATTCGTGGCACCTCATGAAGCGGATGCCGGCGTGCATCCACACCGCGAGCAGGAGGACACAGGATGAAGTACGTGATGCTGATTTTCGACACCGAGGCTGTCGGCCAGCTGACCGACGAGGAGCGGCAGGCGTGGAGTTCCGAGATCTTCGCCTGGTATGAGAAGCAGAGCGCAACTGGCACAATGCCCGACAGCGGCGCGCAGCTTCAGGGACCCGAGACCGCGCGGACGGTTCGCGCGGGCGGTGTCACCGACGGACCGTTCATGGAGACCAAAGAAGTGCTCGGCGGCTACTCGGTGCTGGAGACGGACAGCTACGACCAGGCCGTGGAGATCAGCAAGACGTGGCCGGGCGTCGAGCGGGGCCTGATCACCCTCGAGCTCCGGCCGGTGGTGGAGTTCTAGCAGCACTACCAGGGGAGAGAGCTAGGGATTCAGCCGGCGGGTGAGCAGTTCGCGCTCGGCGGGGTTTGCGGCGAGCGCGAGCGCTCGCTCGTTGGCTTCCCTGGCATCCGCGGTCCGGCCGACCGCGGCGAGCAGCTCGGCGCGTACCGCATGAAACAGTCGGTAGTCATCGAGGTCCTTCGCTATCGCCTCCAGCTCGGTCAGCGCCGCCTCCGGTCCCACCGCGAACCTCGTGGCGACGGCGAGGTTCAGCAGGACTACCGGCGACGGCGTCATGATCTGCAGCCGGCCGTACAGCAGCCGGATCTGCCGCCAGTCGGTACGGGAGTAGTCGGGCGCCTCCGCGTGCAGCGCGGCGATCGCGGCCTGGACCTGGTACGGGCCGGGCCTTCGCAGCGCCATGGCACGGTCCAGCAGCCCGGTGGCCTCGGCGGCGAGGTCAGCGTCCCAGCGACGTCGATCTTGCTCCTCCAGCCGCACGAGCCGCCCCCACCCGTCGAACCTGGCGGCGGCTCGTGACTCGTGGAATAGCAGCAGCGCGAGCAGCCCGAGCACCTCAGGCTCACGCGGCATCAGCCGGTGCAGCAGCCGCCCAAGCGACACGGCCTGCGCGGCGAGGTCACGGCGGGCAGGCGTACGCCCGGCGCTCGCCAGGTATCCCTCGTTGAAAACCAGGTAGACGACGGCGAGGACGGCGGCGAGCCGCTCGCCGAGCTCGTCTGGCTCAGGGATGCGGACGGGAACGCCTGCGTCGCGCAGCGACCGCCGGGCTCGCGACAGCCGTTGTCCCATGGCTTGCTCTGAGGCCAGGAAGGCGGTCCCGATCTCCGCGGTCGTGAGACCGCACACGGCCCGCAGGGTCAGTGCGACCTGCGAGTCGGCTGGCAGTTCCGGGTGGCAACAGGCGAATACCAGACTGAGAAGGTCGTCTCCTGCGTCGGTGTCAGGATGCTCGGCTGGTTGCCCGACTCGCTCCTGAGTCACCGCGAGCAGGGCAAGCTTCTCCCGCCCCGCGCGCACCCGGCGCTGCCGGTCGATCGCCTTTCGCTGCGCGGTGGTCGCCAGCCAGCCGCCCGGATTCGGCGGCACGCCGTCGCGCCGCCAGTGTTCGAGCGCCTCGACGAACGCGTCCTGGACCAGCTCCTCGGCCAGGCCGATGTCGCCGATGCGCCGTGCCAGGTTGGCGCGCAGCCGCCTGGCTTCCTCCCGGTAGGCCCGCTCAAGCGCAGCGACGTCCCCGTCCATGCTCGCCAGTCTGGCAAAGTATTCAGCCCGAGAATCCGCCCCAGCGCAAGTCGCCCGACCAGCTAGCCCGCGACCATGGCCATCACGCCACGCGCCAAAACTCGCCGAATAGCCGGTATCGACCAGAGTTGTTACGGTAATCCGGACGGACCTGGCGGCTCGCTGGAAGGGCAGGTTCCTGGCGTGACCGATAGCGACCTTGATGGGGTTCATGCTGAGGCCGTCGGCAGGCTGCAGGCTGCTCTTCTCCGCGGTGACGCAGTGAGCGATGGGGTCCGCTGGCTGTACTACCAGCATCCGGTGTTTGCGTTCGCGCTCTTCACTGCCGCGGTGCACCGGCGATTCGGATCGGGGCCGGACTCGGATGAGATCTCCGGTTTCGCTGCCCGGACCGTTCGGGCTGCCGCCGATGATGCCTCGCCGGGCTTCCGGGCCTTCGACGCCGAGTTGCTGATCCGGCTGTCTCTGGGCGAGCCAGGGCTTGTTGAGGAGATTAGCGGTGACCTGAATCCCGCCGAGATCGCGATCCCGGTACTGGACCGCTTGTTCGCTGAGCGACCGCCGGGGCCTGTCGACGTGGCGGACCTCTTCGCGCAGGCCGGGTCTATGGCGGATTTCCTGGTAGATCTCGATCCCGGTGCGCCCGAGGCGTACACGGCAGCGGTGGACGCGTTGCCGTACAGCTCTCCGCCCACCCTGACTGGGCAAGACACCCCAGGCTGGCGGCCGGATGCCGCCTCCCTACCGATAGATCGTCGCCAGCTCGAGGCCGAGGTAGCCGCGTGTACCCAGGTGCTTGAATCCGACCCGCGAGCGGGGTGGGCGCTCTGCAGGCGAGCCAGGGCGTATCAGGCCATGGGCTGCCACGACGAAGCCCTCGCCGATTGCGCGCGGCAGCTGGACCGGAATCCGCGCACCGCCTGGGCTCTATGCACACGCGGCGAGTGCCACCTCAAGGTCGACGACTATGAGGCAGCGGCGACGGACTTCACCCGGGCTCTGGAACTACTCCCGGACCGCGCGTGGGTGATCAACTACCGCGGGGAGGCCTACCGGCTCGGAGGCCACGCGGACGAGGCAATGGCCGACTTCAACGCGGCGATCGAGCTGGAGCGCTCTGCATGGGCATTGGGGCGGCGCGGGCATATGCACCGCTGCGCCGACCGGCACGAGCTGGCCATGGCGGACTTCACCGCCGCTCTTGACCTCGATCCGGACGATGCGTTCGCGCTGCTGGGCCGTGGTGAGACGCTGGCCGCTCTCGGCCGCCACGAGGACGCGCTTGCCGATTTCGTGCACGCCGACGCGGTGATGCCCGGTGACCACCGCATAGTCCAGGCCCGGGCCGGCGCTCTCTCGCAGCTCGACCGGTGCGAGGAAGCGATCGCCGAGTACACCCGGGCCCTAGCGCTGCCCGCCGACCCGGACTGGAAGCGGAGCGACTATCTCGGCCGGGGGCTCAACTACCAGATCCAGGGACGCCACGAGGAGGCGGTGGCCGACCTGACCGCCGCCGTTGCCGGTGAAGCGTCAGGCGAGGCGTTCCCATTTCTCTGGCGCGGACGGTCCTACCAGGCCCTCGGGTTGCACGGCCAGGCGCTCGCTGACTACGAGCTGGCCGTCCAACTGGACCCTGACGACCCCGATGCGCTGGCACATCGTGGTAGCGGCCACAGATCCCTCGAGCACTACGAGCTTGCGCTCGCCGACTATGACCGTGCGGTCAGCCTGGCCCCGGACAGCTACGCAGCGCTAGCAGGCCGGGCCGAAGTTCACCTTGCGCTGGATTCGCACGAGGCGGCGCTCGCTGACTTCGCCCGCGCAATCGAGATCTACGCCAGGGGCACGTGGGCGCTCGCGGGGCGCGCCGAAGTGCTCAGAAACCTGAGCCGGCATGACGAAGCCGTGACCGACTATAACCGGCTACTCGCCCTGGACCCTGAGGACGCGGACGCGCTGGCGGGGCGCGGCCAGTGCTTGCTGGCCATGGGCCGGGCCGACGAAGGTCGCCGCGACATCAAGAGGGCCACCGAACTGGACCCGGAGCTCGCCGAGGAACTTGGCGCCTACCTGGACGCGCCAGGATCTGAGTCGCCGGAGCAGCTCACGCCGGACGGGGCGGGCTGACTGAGGCTCAGGCAGGAGCGCCGCCGCGGCCGGCCCCCCCGCGAAACCGCGACACACCCTCGATGACAGCCGGGTCGTCGAGCGTCGCCATCCCGTGTTCGAACTCGCGCGCCATGGCATCGTCGAAGCCCAGCGACATCGACTCGAGCACCGATGCCCGGTCATTGCGCATGCATGCCTGCGGGAACGCGGCGATCTGGGCGGCAAGCCGCTCCGCTTCCTCGCGGGCGTCGCCGGTACGGACGATCCTGGTCACCAGGCCCATCTGGTGAGCCTCGGCCGCACCGACGGCGCGCCCTGTCAGGATCAGGTCGAGAGCCCGGCCAAGGCCGACGACCTGCGGCAGCCGGACGGTGCCGCCGTCGATCAGCGGGACTCCCCAGCGCCGACAGAACACCCCGAAGACGGCGTCCTCCTCGGCCACCCGGAGGTCGCACCACAGAGCGAGCTCGAGTCCGCCGGCCACCGCGTGCCCGGCGACCGCCGCGATCACGGGCTTGGACAGCCCCATCCGTGTCGGGCCCATCGGCCCGGCGCCGTCCGGCTCGACCCGGTTTCCTTGCGGGCTGCCGAAGGCCTTGAGATCGGCGCCGGCGCAGAACGTGCCGCCGGCCCCGTACAGCACGGCGACCGAGGCGTCGGTGTCGGCATCAAAATCTCGGAAAGCCTCGGCCAGCGCGGCTGCGGTCGGCGCGTCGACGGCGTTCCGCACCTCCGGCCGGTCGAGAATCACCGTCGTGACTGGGCCGGACCTGTCCACCCGGACGGGGCTAGTACTCGCTCCGGCCCGGGCGGACGGTGTCCCGCCCGGCACGCTAGCCGACCTGCCAGGTGTCGCTTCCGGCCATCAGCTCGGCGAGGTTCCCGTCACCCTGTCGCTCCCGCGACGCCTCGATCTGCGCCCCCATGAGCTCGTCATAGCTTGAGCGCTCGGTCTTGCGGAAGACGCCGATGGGCACGTGCGCGAAGTCGCTGCTATCCAGGCGGGACAGCGCGAAGGCGTAGGCCGGGTCGGCGATGCTGGCATCGTGCACCAGCAAGGATCCGGGATCGGCGCCCTCGACCGGAACGGGCTCTAGCCCGCCGTAACGGCCGAACCGCAGGCCCTGGGCGCCGCCCTGACCGAAGCGGATGGGCTCGCCGTCCTCGAGGCGGATCAGCCGCGCGTCGCGCTCGCCCGGTTCGGTGACCGGCAGGAACGCGTCATCGTTGTAGATCGGGCAGTTCTGGTAGATCTCGACGAACGCCGTTCCCTTGTGGTCGGCCGCCGCCCGGAGCACGCTCGTCAGGTGCTTGCGGTCGGAGTCGATGCTGCGGGCGACAAAGCTCGCTTCGGCGCCGATCGCGAGTGATATCGGGTTGAACGGAGTGTCCAGCGAGCCGAACGGCGTCGACTTGGTGACCTTGCCCTGCTCCGACGTCGGGGAGTACTGGCCCTTTGTCAGGCCATAGATCCGGTTGTTGAAGAGCAGGATCTTGATGTTGACGTTGCGGCGCAGGGCGTGAATCAGGTGGTTGCCGCCGATGGACAGCGCGTCGCCGTCGCCGGTGACCACCCAGACCGACAGGTCCTGCCGGGAGGACGCGAGCCCGGACGCGATCGCGGGCGCGCGGCCGTGGATCGAGTGCATCCCGTAGGACGACACGTAGTACGGCAGCCGGGACGAGCAGCCGATGCCGGAGATCACGACCACGTTCTCCCTGGGCACCTGCAGCTCGGGGAGGAAGGCCTGGAACGCGGCGAGGATGGCGTAGTCGCCGCAGCCCGGGCACCAGCGGACCTCTTGGTCGGACTTGAAGTCCTTCGCTGCTAGTCCCTCAGCCTTAGGGACCAGGGTGAGGCTCCGAAGACGGCCGTCACCGTTCATTTCACTCATGAGAGAGCACTTCCTCGATCGCCTCGGCGAGCTCGGCCGCACGGAACGGCAGGCCGCGGACGCGGTTGTAGGAGATCACGTCGACCAGGTACTTGCCGCGCAGCAGCAGCGCGAGCTGCCCCAGGT
>Ga0123355_10005199_pt1 | contig 18996 bp, 15 predicted proteins | sample TergutEmb28metaG_3_FD_89872 | JGI IMG/M metagenome (GOLD analysis project Ga0123355, IMG submission 89872) | Embiratermes neotenicus P1 segment gut microbial communities from Petit-Saut dam, French Guiana - Emb289 P1 | ecosystem: Host-associated > Arthropoda: Insects > Digestive system > Gut ... | reverse complement strand
TGGGAAGGCCAAGCAAGCCGCGCCTTTGCAGAGCAGTTCTACCGCCTAAAGCCCGCATTTAACGAAATGCGCCAGCTTATAGACAACATTGGCATGCAGCTAGACCAAACCGCAAACGCTGTAGAGCAAATGGATACACAAATTGCAGGCCAGTTTACTAGGTAAGTAAAATAAGCATATAAGCCGTGGTTACTACTAAACTACGGTTTATATGCTTGTTTAGTATTAAAAAAATTAATTTAGGAGATTTACATATGGGCACAGTGCATATAAACTACCAAGAAGTGTACACTCGTGTACGCAAACTGCGTAGTATGATAGAACAAGAGCATAGAGACACAGACAGGCGCTACATAGATATAGAGCGCACACTAAACCGCATGGACGGCCGCACAAATTCGGAATTGCAAGATGCGCTGGAAATAAACCGCGAAAAAGCGTATGTGTGCGCCGGAACTGTTTTAAGCGTACTTAACGCAATGGAAAACTCTGCCCGCATGGTAGAGGAACAAGAGCGCCAGTTAGCCAATATATTTAACTTAGGAGGACGAAGCTAATGCCAAACGGGTTTGCGGGTAACGGAGCAAGGGCTTTTCTTACAAGTGCAAGCAAAGCACATCTTCGCGTTTCCGATGTTATAGAAGAAAATAATAAACACACCGATGAAATATTAGGAGCCACCCCACGCAACAGGGCTACGCCAATATCACGCCTTCGCCTACAGCGGCTACCCTTTGGCCCGGAAGATGCAGATAGCGGCCGCCATATGGTAGGGCATAGAAATTCTACAAACATAGTGGCAAACCGTGATGAATATTTTGCCGCCGCACAAGCGATACGTACTGTGGATGAAACCTTGGGCGAATGCATTTATGCTGCTGTGCGGGATATAGAAGACATGTGCGGCACTATTTTTATACTGCCCAGTGCCACGCCACAATTTTTGGACATCGCCTGCACTATAAAAGACACCTTGGGCAACTTTAGAGATGGCTCGGAAAGTTTGGCGCACGAGTGCCGCCTTTTTGCAACAGAAATAACGGATATAGGGATGTGAGCTAATGGGCGAATTTATATGGAATGTAAACTCTGCGGAAGAAGTGCGGGCAATTACCGAACGTGTATTGCGTGACCAAGCAGAAGACTTAGAGCAGCGGGCACAAGAGGCAGAAAAACAGATAGAGGCGCATGAAGAGCGCATTGCATGGCTAGAGGCAAACATACCTGCATACACAACTGTTAGTTATAGCGTTCAGGTAGCTACAACGGTTAATGGCGTAGAAACCACTCGTACCGAATGGAGAGAAAGACGCGAACGCTGTTCAACTACCACACAATCTAGGCGCGACGAAATTGAATTATTGCGCGAACTTATTATCGAGTTACAGAAAGCAATCGTATTTTTGCGTTGCGAGGCCGAAGAACTTAGACGGGCGACAGAGCGAGCGAATCGGTTGTTTAGAGAAATGTTTGAGCTTGCACAGGATACAGACGCACGCTATGCGGCACGTATTGCGGAGAAGAAATTGCAGATAATACATTATTTGAATAGGATTAAAGAGTTGCGGGGCATAATTGGGACGAGTTACCCCAATAATACCGTTGGCGATGTAATGATGAACCGAGGTACCTTTGATATTGCATGGGATATGGTGCGCGAGGCACTTGCGCCACCTCGGATTAACGACCAAACGGCTCATAGTTTGGCGTGGTTTTTTGCGTTGCAAGATAGTATTGAAGGGCAAGAGCGGTTTTTGAATTACCTTGCTGATAAGGTGGAGATAACCTCGTCTAATGTTCAAAACCAGTTTAACAATGTGCCGTTTACTGTTTGCCCGGTTAAGGTTGCTCAACTGCAAAGCCATTTGGCAACGGGAATTATGGCTTTGACTTTTGAGCAACAGCAGGCAGCTAGAGAGGGAAGATTGCCCAATGACCCGCAAGCTGAGGCTGATGCCGCACAAAGGCTACTGCTCATTGAACGGTTTACTCTTCTTGAAGTAGTCAGAGAAATTGCTGAAGTGACTACAAATTCGTGGGACATCACTTCTGGAACAATACAAAGGATTTTAGGTGGATCCCCTGATTCTGATGGTCCTTTTTCATTAAGGGAGCTAAGAATGGAAGACGGTATGCCGCTTAATGGTATTGGCTTATTTGTACAGCATGCAACACTTAACACAGAGAATCGCAGCGATAACTTCCCTCCTTTGGTACGCCTAACTCACGTCCATAACGCAAATTTTAGAGGTAACAATGAAGTGCGAATATATCCTATTATTTCCACGTTAGCAGATATCGACTACACTACCTATTTCGGTCGTCAAATAGCGATGAGGCATCAGTTTGACCCAATAGCATCTCTTGTCTCCATGGCTACAGATGCTGCAACTTTTGCTGCGCTTGCAGCATCCTGGAAACTTGTAGGTGCAGGTACAATTGCCGCAGGTCTCACCCAACTGGGTACTGCAATAACCGCAGGCGGGTCATACGTAGTAGCGGGCCAACAGATAGCCTCAAAACTTTTTTCAGAATTTGAAAAAGCGAACAAAATTCAAAATGACATAAATGCATTGGTCGAGGCATCTCGGTTTGGGAATATGTTAAATGATTTCTTTTTAGATGCGGTACTTGTCTCTGAAACTGGAAGAGAAACCGTTTCTTCTTTTTGGGCAACGCACTATACTCCCGCAGCACAAAGTGCCTATCAAACAGTAGTTTTAAGGCAACGCAATGTTGATGTAACTGGTCAACCTATTGATCCTCATTTGTGGGCAGAGCTGTATACCGATGACAGTACAGCGTCACGAGCATTATTATTGCATCTCAGAAACACAATCCGTGCAAACGAGCGAAACCTTTTTTCTTCAGAACAGGAAAGTCCTCCGCCCGTGCCCGGATGGCAGAAAAACCCACACGACCCCTCGCTGCCGGAGATGATGTAACATATGGAACTAATAAAAAAAATCACATTAATATTTTTAGCTCTTTTAATTGTGTCATGTGCCGCACCCCCTACCCCGATTCCTCGCGAATATATCCACTACGGTATGTCATTTTGGTTTATATTTCAGCACGAAGAAGACAACATGCTACTCTATGACAGCTGGACAGCAGACATAGCTATCATAGGCAACCCTTTATATAACAGCATAGTTTTTGTGCATAACCGTGACGAGGCTCAAAATTTTGCCGGAAATGTTGTCGCTGCATGGCCGGATGACACCTTGGCAACTCAGCGTAGCATAGTGTATGTAAATCAAGAATTATTAAGTGGGGAGGATGGTTTACTACGGCTTAGCGGCTCTTGGGATGGAGTACAGTGGACTTCGTTAGAAAGTCTCGAAGACTACTTTAGCATTTCTTACCCCATAACTATTCGCTGCATTGTCGATCAATGGGAGAGAATACTCTTTTTATTGAACCATTTTCCATCTAGCACAATTGGGCGTACAGGATTCCTACGTTGGGCTTTCCCAATAAGTTCACTTCACCACCCTTATCGTGATGTGATTCCCATTGTGCCAACAAGGCAAGACTTCGCGGCTGAAGAAAGACTTAGCTTGTTGTCAAAATTCAACTACGCCGCCGCCTTACACTTTGAGTTTTCTCACGGCTCGGCAGCAGACGTGAGGGAATTAATTGAGTCCGCAGATGACAGCGACATTCTTCCTTTCACAGAAATTATTTTTACACTAAATGCTGTTGAAATTCATGAATTACCTAACCACACAATAGCCGCATGGCCGCGGAATGGAAATTTTTCAAAAAATCTAGCCGACTTAATAAATCTTGTTTTGGCACAAGACAACAAAACACTAAATAGTTTAACAAGTGGTGTTTCAGTCGAAGACTTTAACTTATCATACCCAATAATGGTTACTGATTTGATAAATGACTGGGAAAACATTCTCGAATTGTGGGATGCACTTTCTGATTGGGAAAGGCTCACCATCCTAAACCTATCTTCATCCCCCACCCGCATACCAGCGCACCGTTTATACAACTAAGGAGGCACTACACTCCAATATGATTATGCAGAATATCAAAATTGTATTTGCTTGCGTCTTAATGTTACCCCTTATATTTTCTGCCACTGGATGCAGAAACACCTCCACATCAGGTATTCATCCAGAGCAAGTGCGATATGCGGAAAGACTATGGTTCACTTTTGCATTTTTAGATGGCGAAGAAGACAGACGTGTAGGGTGGTTTCCACAAAGAGAACTGTCACAAAATCCGAATTTGTATAGCGAGTTAAGGTTTGTGCGCAACGAGTCATACGTACCACCCGGCACAGGGACTATCGTATACACATGGCCGGTTGATAACTTACGGATGCAGATAAAGCTCGCACGAATAAATATAGCGGTACAACTAGCAACTGAAGAGTACAGGTTCTATGATTTCTCGCTCAACCTCGACACTCCTCCTGTAACGATGGATTATATTGTTGAGACATATAACATTGAGGTGCCTATAGCAATCGCCAACCTAGTTGATAATCACGAGGGAATGGCAGCTTTCATCAACAAGGTACAGATACTTAATAGTCCTCGCGTATTTTGGCCTATATATGAATTCAACCACCCTTACCGTAGCATACCTCCAATAACACCAAACCAAAGTGGTTTACTAAGCGAACAAAGACTACTTCTGCTATCAAAATTCAATTACGCAGCAAAGCTACACTTTGAATTCTCTTACGGCACAGCGGCAGAAGTGCGGGCGTTGCTTGACGCTACAGAGAGCAACAACCTTCACGCCCCAAGCATTACAGAAATTATTTTTGTCCGCAACGAGGCGGAAGCCGATGCTTTGCCCAGCCATACAATAGCGGCATGGCCACGAGCCGGAATCTTTTCAAAAAACCTAGCCGACCTATTAAATCTTGTGCTGACACAAGACGAAGAGGATATACCAAGCAGGCATACCAGCGGCATATCCATCGAAGATTTCAACTTAACGTACCCCATTATGGTTCCCGATTTAATTAACAATTGGGAAGATGTACTCGAATTATGGAATACGCTTACACCTTGGGAACGCGACATTATCCTAAACCTATCATCATCCCCCACCCGCATACCCGCGCACCGTTTATACAACTAAGGAGGCACTAAAATGCAAACCAGTAACGACCCAAACTATCAGCCCACACCTGCCGAATTGCGCAAAGACTTTGAAGAAGTCTATTCTATCTTGGATTCTCTCCCGGATTTAAGATTGTTGATGCAAGACTTAAATCTTTCCCCAAGCGTAGCCCTTGAACTTGAAGATGCTTTTGCAAACATCGCCGGGATTAATCTGGAGGTTAAAGAAATAGCCAAAGAGGCTATATCCCTTGTAGACGATTTAGAGGCCCAAGAAAAAAGGATAGCGACAATGCAAGCCCAACTGAACGAATGGACACTGTAAAGGAGGCACTAAAATGCAAACCAGTAGCGACCCAAACTACCAAGCTATATACCAAGTAGCAGCAGAAATAAAACAAGCTCCAGAAAACGTCCAAGCCATTTTAGAAAACGCTCCCGACCTAGAAATAATGATTCATAAAGCACAGTTTCTATCAACCCCCTATTTTGGCTTAGCAGATGTTGGCAAGAAACTTGCCGCAGGCACCATAAATGGCAAGGAGGCAATACAACAAGCCCTCGCTGCTGTAGACGCTCAAGTTGCCAAATACCAAGCGCAAGAAAAACATCTTGCACTGCTAGACGCCCAACTAAACGAATGGAAACTCTAATTCAAATACAGTTCAAAACCCATCCCCTTTTAAAGGGGATTTTTTTATGCATAATTCCCCAGCAAATGTACCAAATTAACCACATGAACAATTTCGATATAAAACACAAGCCCAGTGTTAACCTAGAAGAAAACATTCAAATCCTGGAGAACCTATTCACAGACTCTATGGATTATAACGGGCGCAAATTTACCCCCGGCGGCGTTGGCGCGCCATGCATCTACTTGGGATACATCGACATGATGACAGACCGTTCGTTGACAGACATGACAATAATGCGCCGCCTTTTTGATATGGACTGGCAAAAAGTCTTGATGGAAACAACGGAGCACGACCTATTTGCCATCATGCGCGACAGGGGTATCGCAACAGCAGATCTTTCAGAGGCGGAAACTTGGGAAGACATACTCTACTTTATCCACGCCGGAGACACTGTTGTATTAATTGAAGGAATAGAAAAAGCGATAATAATTGCTACCCGCGGTTTCCCAAACCGGGGCATACAGTCCGTAGAGGCAGAAGTGGCCATACAAGGCCCAAGAGAAGCCTTTAGCGAAGTCATGCGTTTTAACACAGCGCTTATACGCCGCCGCATACGCGACTGTAATTTAAAATCCAAGCAAACAAAGATAGGGTGCCGCAGTTTAACAGACGTTGCCATCATGTATATGGAAGACATTGTGCGCCCGGAAGTGCTTGCAGAAGTAGAACGCCGCCTAGACAAAATTAATATAGACGGCATTGCAGACAGCGGCTGTGTTGAACAACTTATAGAAAAAAACTGGCTAAGCCCCTTCCCGGAAATGCAGCTAACAGAACGGCCGGACAAGGCCGCGTCCTCCATTTTAGAAGGGCGCATAGCCATAATTGTAGATAACTCGCCCTTTGTAATTTTGGTACCCGTTACGTTAAACACACTCTTTCAATCTGCAGAAGACTACTATAGTCGGTGGCAGGTTATGTCTATCACTAGGCTTTTGCGTTTTATTGGCGCGTTTGTGGCTGTCTCTTTGCCCGCTTTGTATGTAGCAATTGCGCTGTACCACCCAGCAATGATTCCCCTGCTTATGATTTCCCGCTTGGCAGAAGCGAGTGCGGCAATCCCCTTCCCCGCTGTTATGGAGATATTTTTGCTGGACGCCGCGTTTGAACTCTTGCGCGAGGCAAGCATACGCCTAAAAAGCGCCGCTGGTGGCACTATTGGTATAGTGGGCGGCCTTATAGTAGGGCAGGCGGCCGTTGAAGCGGGCCTTGTTAGCCCCATTGTAGTTATTATTGTGGCTATGACCACTATCGCAACATTTGCCGTGCCCAACATCTCGTTGGTTTACAGTTTTAGAATTGTTAAATACGGGCTGTTGGCGGCGGCGGCATTGTTCGGATTCTTGGGGCTTGGGCTTGGGCTCATTGTAACGCTTATCCACTTAGCGTCGCTCAATAGCTTTAAATTTCCGTACCTTATGCCTTTTGCCGCAGGCGAAATGAATGACTATCAGGAGTTGAAGGATAGCCTATTCCGCTTGCCTTGGCGCATGTTAAAAAAGCGGCCGTTCTTCGCCCGCAGAAGCCAGATAGATAGGATGGAATAAGATTGTTTCAGCTATGGGGATTTAACCTTTTATCTGGCACCCGTGCGGAGGGGCTTCCAGCCCGGGAAATTGCCTTTCGCTTGTACCCCACGCCCACTGAAAGAAAACCACTTTCAGCGGCTCGCGCGGCAATCGCTCTAGTCAAATTCCCGGGCTGGAAGCCCCTCCGCTCGACACGAATTTAAAGTTAAACTCCCCATAGTCGAGACATCTAAATATAGGGTTAAGCAAAAATTAATTGGTGAATGATTTGCCCACTATGGGCTGATAGGAGAAATAATATGCTTGCAGCCAATGAAAGAATCACTTTACGGCAGTTGCAAATACTAATTGTTTTAGGTGCGCTTGGCACTGGTGTGATAGTTCTACCCCGTCGCGTTGCGCAATTTGCCGGCCAAGACGGTTGGGTTATAGTGATTGGGCTTGTTTTGGTCGCGGCGTTAATAGGGTTGCTGATTTCCACCGCTGTTTTTCATGGCTCAAAGCAAAGGCCGGGTGAAGGCTTTATTGGTTTTACATCCGCGCTGCTCACCCGCCCTGTGGCATATGTGCTGGGGTTTGTCCTATGGATTAAATTAATTTTTGCCGTGGGGCTGGAGCTTAGAGTTTTCTTGGAAATTACAAACGTCATTATGCTGCCCCAAACCCCTATTGCCGTGGTTGGTGTTGTTATGCTTTTGCCATGTGTATACGCCGCCGCCAAAGGCATAGAAACCCGCGCACGGGTTGCAGAAGTTTTGTTTGCGGTAATGGCATTGCCATTTATATTTTTGGTTGCACTTGCCATTTTCGACACGGATTTTTCTAACTTACAGCCAGTTTTGGTTACGCCGCCTGTCAATTATTTAAACGGTGTGCTTGGGCTTGGTTTCGTATTCACAGGCTTAGAGTGCTTATTGCTTGTGTCCCCATTTGTAAAAAAAGGCAAGCATATGGGGCGGCATGTGGTATCCGCCATTTTGCTTGCCGGGTTTTTGATATTGATTATAACCGTACTAACTATCGCTAAATTTGGAACAGGTGTTGCCGCGCAGCCTTGGCCGGTGCTACGCATGATGGATATGATAAATATCCCCGGCTCGTTTATAGAAAGGCAAGAAGCGTTAGTATTTTCGTTTTGGATAATTACCGCTTTTGTTATATGTAATGCCATGTTGTTCTTTGGCAATGTTTTGGTGAAGGATATTTTCAAGCCACATATCAAACACTTAGGTGTTTATTTAACCGCCGCATGTGCGCTTGCTGTCGCTGTTTTCCCGTGGAATACAGCAGCTTATGAAATGCTGGACTTTATGTATATAACCGTTGGTGCATTTTATTTGGTAGTTTTGCCACTTGTAATTTTGATTGTGGCGTTGATAAAAAACCGCAAAAAAATAGCCGTCGCACCGTTACTTCTTTGCTTGGTGTTCGCGCTGTCCGGCTGTTGGGACAGGGTGGAAATAGAAAACCGCGCCTACGTGGTAGCCATTGGCGTAGATATGGAAGAAGACGAATACTCAGTAACACTTAGCATTCCGCTGCTTGCACAAAACAACCAGGACGAAGCAGAGACACCAGGCTTTTTGCAAACCGCAACCGGCGGCACTATTACAGAGGCATTAAAACACCTGGAACAAAGTGCGGACAAAACCCTATACTACGGCCAAGCAAAAGTGCTGATATTGGGGCAGGATGTGATAAAAAACCCGGAGCGCACAGCAGGCGTTATACGCGCATTCAACAGCCTGCCGGAAATCGACCTGCGCATTAACGTGCTTGGCACAGAGGGCACCGCCAAAGAAATCCTCGAAACAGAACCCCCAGGGGAAGACCTGCCCGGTTTGTTTGTAGCAGATATTTATCGCAATAAAGATAAACTAGGTGGCGAAAGTTTTGCCATAGATATAGAACGCCTATGGAATTTGTACAACAATGGCGTACTGTTACCACTTATCAATACTTCGGAAGACGAAGGCGCGCCGCTAAATTTTGAAGGTGCCGTTGCAATAAAAGATGGCGACTATAAAGGAGAAATTTCCGGCGACGAGCTGGAAGGCATTTTGTGGTGCCTAACAAACGGCAGCAAAGGTGCTGTAATTAACGTAGACGTAAACGACGAAACCATACCTGTACAAATCAAAGCCCATCGCGCAAAAATTATATTTGAAGAATGGGCAGACGGCATACAAGCAACCGTAAAAATAAATGTAAAAACAGAAATAAAAGAACCATCAGAAACGGACGAAAAAGAAACTCGCCGCCAGCTCGCCTATTATATAGAAGAAAGTGTGCTAACAGCCGCCAACCATTTGCAAAACACCATCGGTGTAGATGCTTACCAATGGCTAGACTTACTGAGAAAGAAGAACTACAAATTATATTTGCAACACAGAAATGACTGGGAGACTGTTTTTTCTGAAATACACGTTAACCCAATCGTTTATGTAAAGTAGATTTCAATGCCCTTTTATTTTTGAATGCATAATGCGCATAGACATGCTATAGTTGCATTGATTGGATAGGAGGAGATTATGTTAAATTTGCAACCCATAACATGGAGCAATTATAAGGAAATCATTGCATTGGAAATCCACGAGCACCAAAAAACCTTTGTAGACAGCAACGAAAGATGCTTGGTAAAAGCATATATAGACTGGAGACAACACGGGGTTAAATCATTTGAGTATGGAATTTATGACAGCGAAACCCCCGTTGGTTTTGTAATGATGGAACATCGGTCTGCGGAACGATCCACGCTAAATGATAACGAGCCAAATTATATTATTTGGGAATTTATGATTGACAAGAACCACCAAGGCAAGGGATTGGGGCGTTCTGCAATAGCTACCATTGTAGAACATCTGAAAACCAATCCTGAAGGAGAAGCAAAATCCGTTGTTGTACCATGCAGACCTTCTAACACTGTCGCAGCAAAACTTTATGCTTCACTTGGATTTGAAGATACCGGCAAAAGAAGTAGTAACAGTGATGACAGCGATATTTACGTACAATTGAAGTTTTAAAGCAAACAAAAAACGGCTAAGCCGTTTTTTAGTTTACTTCACATATAAAGCAAACGAAAACGAACAGCCGTTTTCAGTTTACTTCACATATAAAGCAAACGAAAACGGACAAGCCGTTTTCAGTTTACTTCACATAATGCACAATATCCAAAATAATATTGCCATCCTCATCTGCCTCGGTAAAACGTGGGCATACATAACGCTCGAAAAACCAGCTTGCGCCCTGTTCGTCAGCTACAACTTTCATACCCTCTGCATAAAGTTTGCTCGCGCATTTCTCTTCTTGCATATAAACTTCGCTTTCGGGCCCCTGCACCCAGCAGATACCCAGCTCACCGGCTGGCAAATCTACATAGCCATAGCCTTCCGGCACGGCAGTGCCCGGTGGCATAAACATGCCAATCCAATACTGGAAAGGTTCGCCCTCTTTCCAGCGCATGAGGCCAGTATAAGCGGCGCCATCCTCGCAAGTTTTTGCGGGGTCAGTAACTAACTTCTCCAGCTCTCCAAACCATCCATTTTCAAAAAACTTCCCCCAATAAGGGCCAAACCCACCGTCTATGCGGTCTTCGTCGCCATACTTCTTGCCAATAAACCGCAGTGCACCGACCTCTTGCCGGTATGTTTTAATAATCTCTGGCATTTTTCTTTCTCCTTTTCTAAACCCACCTTCTATGCTCAATTTAAAAGACATAGGGCGGAACTCTTGCAATTGTAACTTAGACTTTCTTGCTTGCGCGGGAGGAATACCGTACATAACTTGAAACGCTTTAGAAAATGCATCAGGCGATTCGTAGCCTAAACGCACAGCAATATCAACAATTTTCTCATCAGTTTCTACCAAAATAGAAGCCGCCAGAGAAAGCCGTCTGCTGCGGATATATTCCCCCAATGATATATTGGAGAGAAAAGAAAACATCCGACGGAAATAATATTCCGAACAACAGGCAATTTGCGCCATCTTTTGATAGTCAATATCACATTCCAAGTTTTCTTCGATATAGTCCATTGCCTGATTCAAGTTTGCAAGTGCATTCAAACTATTTCCTCCTTACAAATGCATTTTAGCACAATACGTGTCGCAGCACCCGTCATTTATAGTGCGGCTTTTGAAGGAAGTTATGTATAAGATAATTAACATTTTGTTCATCAGTTCTTCAGATTTCAGTGGTATACTTGCCAAAGCATCAAAGGTTTTCACACAAGCTCCTTCTGTGCAAAACCCAAACATCACTGGAAAGCAGGAAAAAAACATGGACAACATGGAACACGAAAAACTTGAGAATCAAGAAAATGCATTAAACAAAGGTGGCAACGGCAAAAATATCGTAATCATTATTTTATCAGCGGTGGTAATTGCGCTTGTTGCTTTTTTGGTGGTTTACACTGTGGTTGGCAACAGAGAAGAGGCAAATGAAGTATCAGCCGTCGAAGAAGCCTCCAATGTAAACGAACCGACCTTCGGTTCTACGGAAACCCCTCACGACCACGGCCATACAGGCCACAATCACCTCGCATACTTCACACAATATGAAGTAACTATTGGCAATGTAACGTTTTCAGCACAGGAGTACGCAACCCTTTACGAAATGTTCCTAAACAGTGCCGCTATGTTCTACGGCATGTTTAGCCCGGAGCCTGTTATTAACATGCACATGCCGTTTAACCAACAAAGGCACCCAGAAGAAGATATGACTTGGGACGAATACTTGCAAAACGAAGTTATATCTATAATGCGTATGTACGCCGCGGCAAATGCGGCAGGGTATTACTTCACCGCAGACGACGATAACATGCTTAACGAGTGGGCATTTATGCAAGAAATGTTTGCGATGGAGCAAGGATGGAACATGGACGACCTTGTAGCCGCAGAAATTGGTGCTATCACTTGGCAGGAGTATCTTGACATTACCCGTCGCCAAATTGTAATCTCCAACTGGATGGGTTCCGTTGAATCCAGCATATCCTTCACAACCGAGCAAATGGAAGAGTTCTTCCACGCAAACTGGGAAGAATACCTGCCTTGGAGCAATGGTGAACTTAGCGTAGAGCCTATGACAGTAGATGCACGCCACATTCTCATAATGAACAACCAGGACGAAACAGCTGGCGCAATTGCCCAAGACATTTTAGACGAGTGGCTAAACGGTGCCGCAACAGAGGATTCATTTGCCGCACTTGCAGGTTTGCATACGGAAGACCCAGGCTCTGCTGGCACAGGAGGCTTGTATCAATATATATCCCGTGGGCAAATGGTACCAGAATTTGACGCATGGATTTTTGACGAATCCCGCGCCTTTGGCGATTATGGCATTGTAGAAACCTCGTTCGGTTTCCATATCATGTTCTTTGTAACCCACAACGAAGCATGGGTTCAGGACGTCAACAATGTAATGATGGGCAACGCCATACAAGAAATTATAGACGGATTAGAGAACAGATTTACTGCTGATTTACGTCCTGCAAATTAATAATCTCTACGCCGGGATAATAGTGCCCTATTATCTCTTGGTAGTTTAAGCCCCTATCTACAAGGGCTCTTACACCATTTTGGCTCATACCGACACCGTGGCCATTACCACCGCCAAATATAATTACGGCGGCTAATGCGCCATTGGTGTCTTTTTCTTTTTCCATTGTAAAAAATGCGCTTGGTAGCAGTGTTAAATTATTTATACGGCTACCATCGTGGCGGTAAACATGTGTTGCACCTGGGTTTAAAAATGTGCGGATATTAAATTCCGTGCGCACTCGCATAGTGCTTTCTGTGCCCGTAAAAATCATTTCCATTATATTGCCGCCTTGGCCTCTTTGTATAATTTCCAGGTCTGTTAGCCGTCCTATGGTTGCAATTCTTTCATTTGTCGGTGCCCCAAGTGCATTTAAGTGTTGCATCATTGCAGGGTTTGCATTTTGCCTGGTTTGCAGGCTTTGGTTAATTGTAGCAGACAGCTCCTCTACAGTTAAGCGAACAGACCAGCGGAACCAGCCAAAATTACGGTCATATGCAGGTATGTCTACTCTGCGGAAAAAGTCTGCGGCATATCGTTCTTGTGTTAAATCGCCGGGATTAAAATCGTTTATGTCGAATTGCAGAACAGAGCGTAAATGCGTTGGTGTATCCGATGGAAAGGTACGTCCTGTCGCCCATACCTCTCCAAAATTGGCCGTTACCCCGGAGGATGTGGAGAAATAATTGGCAGTAACAAGCTCGCCACCCATGCTCAATACTTGCCCTCGGGTAGCATCCACAGCTTGGATGGAAATATCCGTTTCCGGGATGTTGTTATACACTTGGCTTATTACAGAATCGTCTACATGTGCACCAAATGCCCTAAATTCGTTTTGATAAAATTGAAACATGGCAAAACTTCGGGCTGTGATAGCCTGCACTTTTGCCGCCTCTAAGCCATGTGCCGTTGGCATCTCGCTTGGGATTACGGCAAACAGGTATTCTTCTAAACATAGTTCGTTAACTATGACAAAGCCGCCGCCATTATGCGGAGAAATTTCCAAACTACCTCTGTAATCAGGGCTCATGCTACCCGCCCAATTGCGAGTTATGCTTGATATTTCCAAGCGGTACTCCGGGTTTACTGGTGATATATACAAGCGCAACCCGCCCCACATATCTGCGTTTTCCTCCGCACTAACAGTAAACACATGCCCCGCCGGGAAAACTTCTGTCCTATCGCCGCCCCTTACAATAAAATTTCCAGTGCTTGTTACTGTTACACTGTCATGCACCAACCCTGTAAATCCGGATGTATTTAATACGACCCGAATATTTGTAGGCGTTATTTCCCTTGTAATTATTGCTCCACCAACCCTGCCATCTATAATAAAAAAGTCTGCCATATCTTCCCCAACTATTAGGTCGCGGGGATTTTTTTGTGCCGCAGGCAAACTGTATACGGCAAAATTAGGGCATAGAGGCAAACGTCCGTGCCCGTATAGTTCGATAGCGTGGTTTTGCAGCCGTTCTATGCGTCCAGAGACAATCGTTTCCGCCGTAGTAAATTCAACGACTTCCCTGCCCTGCACCGTAACTGTTGCAACACCTGAACTCTGAATTGCAGCAATTCCTTGTGCAAAAGTATAATTACGTAATGTGCCGCCAATAAATAATGTTACACCAAAAGCATCTGTATTAACTATTAATGCATTTTCTATCGTTGGAGAAAGGTTTGTTACACCCAAAACCGCCAAAATTTCGCGGTTGGCCAGTGCAACTCTTATCTCGTGGTCAAAAAACGTCGTTAGGTTTATGGATTTTATTTGAAATGTGCCCCTATTGGTTATAAGCTCCGTTTCTGTTCGTTCAAAAGGTATAAGGTCTATTAATTCGAGGCTGTCGCCTGCCCACTCCATAAAAAGTTCTACCCATAGGGCGTATGAAATATAGGTTCCGGCGTTTTCTTCTGTTACATCAATTTGCCTGCCTTGTGGGTTATGTTCTGCAACCAAAAGCGCGGCATCTTGTATAGTTAACATGCCTTCGTCTATTATATTCGCGGCAAAACCCAACCCTTCTAGCATTTGCATTGCTACTCTTCGTGGGATTGGATAATCGTCGCCAATAATTCCAACAATGTTTGGCATCACAATTCCTTGCGTTGCTATCAGCGGCTCGCCTAGTATAATTGACGGACTTTCTTGTTCATCGCCGCCACAAGCTGCAAGAATAAACAAAATAAAAACCAAAAAAATATATTTCATTGTTGTCACTCCTTTACACTGAAACATATGTTGTAAAGGACAAGTTTTAGAACCAAAAAAAACCAATAGACTTTGCATTTTTTTGCGTATATTATGTTTTCATAAAAAATCATTAGGGGGATGATTCATATGGATTATGATGTGTTACTTCAATTGGGCTTTTTAACTTTGTTGGCCGTTGGGGTATTTTTTTATTCCAAAAGAAAAAAAGCCACTGTTAAAAATGGATTTGATGCAAAAGCATTTGAAGTTGCCGCCAGTGGACAAGCAACATGCAATTTTGATAGTTTTGCAGGCAACTTAGAAGCTAAAGAAAGTGTAAAAGACATTGTTGACTACCTAAAAAGCCCAGAGAAATTTGCTCGTTACGGCGCAAGAATGCCAAAGGGTATACTGCTACACGGCAAACCAGGCACCGGTAAGACACTGATGGCGCGCGCAATGGCAGGTGAGGCAGGCGTACCGTTTTATGCGGTAAGCGGTTCGGACTTTGTGCAAATGTATGTTGGTGTGGGCGCTGCAAGAGTGCGAGAACTTTTTAAAAAAGCACGAGAAAAAAAACGTGCAGTCATTTTTATAGACGAAATTGACGCTTTGGGCAAAAAACGTAGCGACAATGCAAATGGCAATGATGAACGGGAGCAGACATTAAACGCATTACTTACAGAGATGCAAGGCTTTGCCAATGAAGAAGGCATAGTAGTTGTTGCAGCCACCAATCGACCAGATACTCTAGATGATGCATTACTCCGCCCCGGTCGTTTCGACAGACGCATAGAAGTTGCGTTGCCTGATAAAAACGCCCGGCGGCAGATTATAGACTTACATACTAAAAACAAACCTATTTCCCCGGAAATAGATTTGGATAAACTAGCCTCAGACACTGTGTTTTTTAGCGGCGCAATGTTAGAAGGCTTAATAAACGATGCCGCAATTTCTGCCGCAAGGAAAGAGGCGGAGCATATAAACCAAGAAGATTTAACCACCGCATACTATACAGCTCTCGTTGGCAGCGAAAAAAAGGACAGAAGTTTGATACGCGAGCGGGACAGAGAAATTACCGCATGGCATGAGGCTGGGCATGCAATAACCGCTAAACTACTTAATCCGGAAACTAGAATAGCAAAAGTATCTATAATACCTTCCTCAAACGGGGCGGGCGGTTTTTGTGCAAGCATTCCGCCGGAGCGTATGTATTACACTAAAAAAGACTTAGAAAACCAAATGGCCACTGCGCTGGCTGGCCGCGCAGCAGAAGAAATACGCTTTGGCAAAGAAAATATTACTACTGGTGCGTCTAACGATATTGAAAAAACTACAAACCTAGCCATGCAGTATGTAACAAAATTTGGTATGGGAGAACGCTTAGCAGATATGTACCTATTAAAAAACGACCAACAAGCGGCAGAAGAATCCGCCAACCTTGTTGACCGTGTTTATGATGAAACTGTTAAGTTGCTAAGAGATAATGTTGCTAAACTTCAATCACTTGCGGAGCTGCTGCTGGAGAAGGAAACGGTAGATGAAGAAGATATTGTTATATCTTCTTTCTGAAACAACTCCATAAACTCGTCGCCGGTTATAGTTTCTTTAGTGAACAAATGTTCTGCAATATCACGCATTTTTAGTCGATTGTCCATTAGAATTGCCACTGCTTTTTGGTAACATCCATCCAAGATACTGCGCACTTCTTCATCCAAAGCAGAGCCTGTTTTGTCGGAAACATTAAGCACTGCACGACCATCCAAGTAGCGGTTTTGCAGGCTTTCCAGCCCCATCATGCCAAATTTATCACTCATGCCATACATGCTTACCATAGAACGGGCAAGCTGTGTGGCTTTTTCTATATCGTTGGATGCGCCTGTGGTTTTTGTGTTAAATTCCACCTCTTCTGCGGCGCGGCCTGCTAGGCACACAACAATTTCTGCCAAGATTTCTTCTTTAGTTTGTATAAAGCGCTCTTCTTCCGGAGCGGCTAGCACATAACCCAGCGAACCTTTTGTGCGCGGGATAATTGTAATCTTCTCAACGGGTTTTTTATCTTTTTGCACAGCGCGCGCTAAGGCATGACCCACTTCATGGAATGATACTATGCGCTTTTCTTTTTCTGTCATAATACGGTCGCGCTTTTCTTTCCCAGCTATTACTACTTCTACGGCCTCTAAGAGGTCTTGTTGCTCTACCACTTTGCGCCCTTTGCGCACGGCATGTAAAGCGGCTTCGTTTATCATATTTGCCAAATCTGCGCCTGCACCGCCAGGGGTTATTTTTGCTATGCGGTTAAGGTCTACATGAGGGCTCATTTTCACTTTTTTCGCATGCACTTTTAGTATATCTTCCCTACCCTTTAAGTCAGGCAGTTCTACGTTAATGCGCCTGTCGAAACGGCCTGGGCGTAGCAATGCTTTATCCAAAGTCTCTGGCCTGTTTGTGGCACCCAAAATTACTATCCCCTTGGATGAGTCAAAGCCGTCCATTTCAGAAAGTAACGCATTCAACGTCTGTTCTCTTTCATCGTTGGAGTTCATTTGATTATCGCGACTTTTACCAATGGCATCAATTTCATCTATAAAAATAATGCATGGGGATTGGGTGGTGGCTTGCTTAAACAAATCACGCACACGGGAAGCACCCACACCAACAAACATTTCCACAAAGTCTGAACCAGAAAGAGAGAAAAACGCAACGTTTGCTTCACCCGCAACAGCCTTAGCAAGCAAGGTTTTACCTGTGCCCGGTGGGCCAACAAGCAAAGCACCCTTGGGCTGGATCGCACCAATTTCTGTGTATTTGCCAGGGTTATGCAAGAAGTCTACTATTTCCATCATGCTTTCTTTGGCTTCTTCTTGTCCTGCAACGTCTTCAAAAGTAATACCTGTTTTCTTTTCCATATGCATTTTTGCATTGCTTTTGCCAAACGCTAAACTGCCACCCATCATACTACCCATAGAGCGGCGGATTAACATCCAAAACACATAAATAACGGCGATAGGCAAAACAAAGGACATAAAAATTACTTGGAACCAGTTGGTTGTAATAATTACGGATGTATATTCTACGCCATGATAGTCTAATCGCTCCAAAAGGTCTGGGTCTGGCATACGTCCTGTGTAGATGATATCTCGGCTAGGCTCGGCTTCTCCGGAGCCAAATGGGATTACGGAGAGAAACCAGTCGCCAACAGTGCGGGCTTGTTCTTCCTCCGGTTCTTCTTCTGTTTCTTCCGGTAACAAAAGTACAACAAGCCTGTCCGGGCGCACGTCCACGCGCTCTACTCTACCGTTTTCGAGATATGTCAAAAACTCGTGATAGTCTACTTCACGAGTGCTGTCTCCTGTAAGGCTACTAAGCAACATATTGACAAGGAAGAAAAGTACAAATGCTATAAGCACCATAGTAAAACCGCCCGGCGGCTTAAAAGGGAATGGGCTTTTTTCGTCCCTTTTATCGTCTCTGTCGTTTCTATCGTTCACACTACACCTCTTTATTCTCCGGCTATTGCATGGAAACTTTCCTTTAGGGCTGCGTACAACCCTTTATATATCGGATAATTTTTATCGTACAATTTAGCAGTTTCTTCGTTGGGTTCGTAGCTTTCTGTTATGTCTATCAGCTTGCCGCATGCGTCTTCTACTGTTTTAAATGCGCCAGCTCCCACCATGGCTAGTATTGCCGCACCAAATGCGGGGCCTTCTCCGGTTTGTATCTTTTCCACTTTTAGGCGCAAAATATCCGCTGTCAGTTGACACCAAATTGGACTTTTTGCACCGCCACCAATAATTCGTGCGGTTTTTACTTCTGCGCCCAGTTCACGTACACGTTCTAAAATATCTCGCAAGCTGTAGGTCACACCTTCCATTACAGCTTGGGTCATATCTGCGCGGCTTGTAGTGGAGTTCATACCTACGAATGCGCCGCGTGCCAATGGGTCGTTATG
>Ga0123355_10005198_pt1 | contig 18997 bp, 11 predicted proteins | sample TergutEmb28metaG_3_FD_89872 | JGI IMG/M metagenome (GOLD analysis project Ga0123355, IMG submission 89872) | Embiratermes neotenicus P1 segment gut microbial communities from Petit-Saut dam, French Guiana - Emb289 P1 | ecosystem: Host-associated > Arthropoda: Insects > Digestive system > Gut ... | reverse complement strand
CCACCGGCGGCACATACGGCAAAAGTGCAGGCAAAGGTGCCAACAACGCTTTAGCCAAAAACAGCAGCGATGTAAAAGCATTACCACCACCGAGTAAGAAGTAGGGGGGTAGAATATTATACTGTCTCTTATAGAGCAAACTCTATAAGGGACAGTATTTAATTAAGTTATATTTTTCAAAGGGTCAAGAAAAATAAATTTTGTTTAATTAAATTTGTTTTTTGTCTTGACTGCTAAAATTTATTGCTTTATAATATATATATTGATAATTCTATAGATAGTAGTAAATACTATATTTGTATAATTTTATCTTTAAGAGAGAGAGGAAAAAATCCGGCTTATGAGTTTAAGCTAGTTAAAATACCTACGAGGACAAAATGGACGATTACAACAAAAACAATTTTAGGTTAAATGATGACCACGACGATTATGAAGAGGCATCAGCAGACTATACGCAAGATTATGAGCAGAGTTCTGATTCATATGATTTGACATATGACGAGGAAGATTATACCGAAGACAATGTCGAGGACTATGAGGATAGCGAGTACTATGACGAATACGAAGAGGTGGAAGAGCCTTACGAGTACGAAACAGACGACTCTGCTACTGATGCAAAATTAGGTATGGTTTTAGACGAACTAAACCAACTAAAACGCAGCATGGGTGCTAATCAGCAACCGCAGTATTTGCGTACTCCTCGCCCTGTGCCTCAATCTGTCTCTGGGCAGCCTGCAACTGATATTGGTGTCTACAACGAAATTTCTAAATTAAGGTCAGAACTTGGCAAAGCACAACTTTCGCATAAAATGCAAGAGGAGCTTTCTAAATTAAAAGACCAATTGGAAAGAGATGCTAGACAAAATGAAGTTGGTTTGCTTGCAGAGATTAAAAGATTGCAAGATAAAATTGACGACCTATCTAATAAAGAGCCAGCAGCAAAAAACTCGCTTTCTGATGATGAAATTAAGAGGCTTATAATCAAGTCTAGCAAATCTAGCAGACAAGACGATACTCCTAAGGTTGTGGTAGCACAAGCGCCGCAAGCTAATTTAGAGGAAGTTTTCAAAAGAGAATTAAACAAACTTATAAATATCAACGAAGATATTTTGAGAAGCGTTTCGGATACCGGCAGAAATTCTTTAACTCAAATTTCAGAGCTGAAGCAAAAGGTGGATAGACTACCTGATTTTTCTGGTATAAAAGAAGATGTTGCAAGTCTTAAAGAAACTTTTAGTGAGGCAGCTGCAACCAACAATGTGTCGACTTATGACCCTGCTTTAATGGACGAACTTAAAAACATTAAGCATGCGGTGCAAGACATTCAAATTCCTGTTTATAATGGTGCTGGGGAAGTTACTGTTCAGTCTGATCCGCGAGTGTTGCAAGAGGTCAAAGAACTTCGTAACATAATGGCTCGTCAGTCTGCTATGGATAGGGGTGCAGGCGGAGTCGATCTATCTGCGATTTCTGATAAGTTGACAAAATTAAACGCACAAGCAGTTGTTGCGGACAATTCAGAAATACTTCGTCAAATTTACGAAATTAAAGTTTTGGTTGGTTCGCAAAATTCAATGCTTGATAAACGCAATAAAGCTGTTTTAGAGTTGTTTAATGAATTCAACAAGTTAAAAGTTGAGGCTGATTCTAAAGTTATATCACTTAGTGATAAGTTGTATTTGATTGACGAGTTTGCTAAAAAATTAGCGACAACTAACGAGCCAGAGGCTTATGAATTATTTCAATCTTTAAGCTTGTTAAATCGTAAATTATTAAATCAAAAATTAGATAAAAAAACATTGCTTGCATTAAAACAATTTGCTCATAATACGGATTCTATTCATATCCCAATGAGTAAACATGAGAGTGCAAAAAATTATGTAGAATTGCTTGAGGCTGTTAACGCTCCGAGTGTTTCAGATGCAATTTCACATTTGAGAGATTTAGTTGATTCTATCAACATGATTCAAAATCACAAAAACGCTACACAAAACGATTCGTTGTATGGCGAGATTTTGGATTTAGCGGATGTTGCTATGATGAGCGACGGTGGAGAAAATTTATCTATTACTCGTGAGATTAAGCAAAAAATTGACCAATTATGCAATTTGACTGCAGCAGACTTTATTGATTTTAAGCCTGCAATGCCGAGTCGTGTTCATAAGCAAGCGCCTATGATTGAAGGTGGTGGTTTGGTTGATAAATTATCTGAACTTAAAAGTGTTGTTGCGGGGGCAAATTTTGCTACCTCTGATAACGACGGAAATGTAACTACAAATTCGCCGTCAATGGCTATTGTGTTGCAAGAAATTGATGCACTAAAGAAGGAACTAACTAATCTAGTAAGTCAAGATGCAGTGTTAAATGCGGTTATTGATTTGCAACAATCTACATTTGATATACAAGAAAAACTAAATGCAATTGCTGGTGGCGAACTAAAAGGTGAGGCAGTTAATTCTGTCCTTATTGAAGATATTGAATATATCAAAGAAAAGGTGTCTAGCAATAGTGAAGTTGTAGCTGCTATTGCTGAAATAAGGGCCGACATTGCAGAGCTTATTCATGACAAAGCCGACATTAATAATGTTGAACAGGAAGAAAAAACACCTGTTTATTTAGAAGAGGCACTAAATAGCCTATATGACGATTTTGCTAAGTTAATGGATGAAAGCCGTGAGCCCATTGTTCATCAACTTAATTCGATAAATGATTCTATTGCAACGCTTGATGAATCTATCTCTGTACTTAATGAGTTAGGTATGCAAATTGCAGAGAATGTAGAAAATGTCAAAACTACCGAACTAGAAGAATTGTTAAAAATTCTAGTTGAAGATGTGGCGGATATTAAAAAGCAAGTTTTAGAAACTAGCAGTATTGTTAATTCTAATTCTCCGACAAATGATGTAACTGCCCAAAAAGAAGAAGAGATAAATCATTATAAGCAATTGTTGCGTGACCAAGAAAATTTAACTCACGAACAATCTGAGGCGATTCAGGGGCAACTTGATGTATTGCTTGACGAAGTTGCTGCAATGAAAGAAGGTATGGCAACTCAAGATATGCCAGACGCCGAAGACCTTATTAAAGAAGAGTCTATTAGTTTGGCGTTAACAGAAATTTCTGATAAGCTAAGCACTCTTTTATATGATACAGGCTCTGACGAAGATGGCTCGGGTTCTAACAATATTCAATTGATGATTGCTGACATTAGTTCAATGTTAGGCGATATATCAGAGATAAAAGAAAAGGTTTACGCTATAGATGAGACTGTTTTAGCAGAACTTAATAAAATATCTAGTGCCTTAAATGTTGTCAATAAAGATGCGGTTGATGAAAATGACGCGCTATCGGAAGTGGTGGCAACTACACCGATTGGTGAATCTGTAGCAACAATTCTAGATGATCTATCTATTATTAAAGATAAGGTGGGTATGATTCTTGACCACAGTCCGTCAGGTTTAGACGAGGTAAGAGAATCAATAAATACATCTAGAACTCGCGAGATGGCAGAAATATCTGCCGAGCTAGATAAAATTTTATCTGAAATTCAACAGCTTAAACTTGATGTTTCGCAGTTGGGCGAAATTAGACAAGAGATTACAAGTTGTCGTGATGATATTAAAACTAAAGATTTAGAGTATGCTAATGACCTACCAAGTGTAAATGATGTTGGGCTTATTTTGGACGAGCTTGCAGTTTTAAGGGAAGAACTTAAATTGGTGCAAGCAGGCGCAACAGTACCTAACAACGACGAAATTAACCTACTTGTATCAGAAGTAGTTGCTTTAAGAGACGAAATTAAGTCTTACAGAGAAGAATTTGAAACTAACGAAAATGTAAGGGCTGTTACAAGGACCATTCCTTTAAGTGGCGACGAGGAAGGGCTGCAACAAACAATGTTTGATGATGACGGCAACGAAATCATTATACAAAAATCTCAAACAGCCGATATTATTCCATCGACTACAGCCTTGCTTATCGAGCAAAACCAAGAGTTACAAGCACAAAATGCAGTTTTAGCAGATGAAATCAAATCTATTAAAGAGCTTTTAACTGCATTGGTAGAAAATGTTCCAACAAGAAAATCTAAAATGGTTGCTTTAGATGAAACTGATATCGATGGGTTGCATAATATCATTACTGGCGATTTGACTGATATTGATAATGTTGCAGAGACGACTGTTGATGGTAAAGATGCACAGTATTCTTTAATTTTAGAAGAGCTAGCGAGCTTGCGTTCTGAAATGATAACTAAAGAGGCTGATGGCGATATGTTAGAGCAAATAGTTGACGATTTGGCAGAGCTTAAGGACCAACTTAACAATGTGCAGGAAGAGGTTGCTGTTGTTGCAAGTGCTCCACGAGCAGTGGTTGCTTCCGTAAAAACAAGCGATGAAATACAAGAGGGTAGTGTTATGGCAACTGCTGAGACGGTTGAAGCTATAAACGAAACTTATTCTGTTATTCTAGAGGAAATCTCTAGCCTGAGAGCTGAAATTGCAGAAGTTAAAAACACTAACAAGCCTACAAAAGTAGTAGTTTCTAGCGATAGTGAATCATCAATTGATGAGGCTATTGTTATTGCAATAAACGAAAAGGTTGATACAATTTTCGAGACTATTAACCAACCTGACCATGGTGTGTTGACAGAAGTTTTGGAGCTTAGAAGTGAATTCCAGGCGATTAAAGACGAGTTAGTTGCTAAATCACAAGAGGCTGGTCCGTCAAACGAAGAATTATCTAGTCAAATTATAGCGCTAAATAACAAAGTTTCTATTCTTTGCGAAGAGTTGGAGGTTAAAGATACTAACCTAATTCAAAGTGGTGATAACAACGAGCAACTAGCAGAAGTTTGCAATCTTGTTAACCAATTGTGTGATGATATAACAAGTATGAAATCTACTCAAGCTACAGGTGAAGGTAGTAGCGAGCAATTATCAGAAGTTTGTAATTTAGTTAATCAACTAAGCGACGACATAGCTAGTATTAAAGCAGAAAAATATGATAGCATAGACGATGAATTATATGCAAAAATTGATAGCTTGAAAGAAGAAATAATAGCTGTTAAGGAATCTAGCGTTGATGATTATGTTGTTAAAGATTTATTAGCAGAAGTTAAATCATTAAAAGCAGATGTTGCTAATATTGCAGTTGATTCTAAAGCTAATGACGAAGTTCTTGCAGAAATTCAAACTCTAAGAGACCAATTCTTTGCTATCAACATGGCTCGTATTGAGGGTGGCGATACACAAGATTTTGAAAGCTATAACAATATTATTTTAGACGAGATTAACGCCTTAAGAGACCAAGTTAAGTCAGTTGTTTCTAATAGCCAGTTGATAGAAGTTCAGGAAAAACTAAAAGACATTTATGCAAAACTTGACGATAAAGGTAGTAGCTATGCAATAGAGCAAAAGCTTGAAGTGCTAGCCGAAAGTTTACAAAATATTGACATCAAGTCAACTCAAATAGATTCACTAAAAGATGATTTAGCTAAAAACTTAGCAGCTAATGAGGCACTTGTGAATTATATGTCTAGTGTTTCAGAGCTTGTTGAGAAGCAAAACAAACAGATTGTTGCAATTAGTGGTTTGTCGGAGCAAAAGTTTGACGATCTAAAGCAGGAAATTGCAGCAAGTGTTGCTACAAAATATGACAGTTCGTCTACTGAAAAGGCAGTTAAAGAAATTGCAAAAATCAAAGATGAGATAGTAAAAGGTAGTAACAAAAATGACGATAGCGAAAAAGTTTTAAAAGAAATCAGGCGAGTTAAAGAAGATATAGAGTTTATGCTTGCTAAAGAAAGCAAGCAAGAGGTTGTAGCCAAAGATACGCAAATTAAAGCTTTAGCAGACGACTTAAAACAAGAACTTAACTATCTTAAAGAACTTGCTTTATCAGAAGACGAATCGTCTAGAAAAGTTGTAAGCGTAACAGCGACTGCTAAAAAAGCACCTGCTAAAAAACCTGCGACTAAAAAAGCAACGCCTGCGAAAAAAACTACTTCTACAGGTACTGCCAAAAAAGCTACTGCAAAAGCAACTGCGAAAAAAGAAAATTCTAGCAGCTCGAGTTCTAGTAGCAAGCAAACTAAAAAAGCTACAGTTACAGCAACGGCCACTAAAAAACCAGTAGTTAAAAAGGCTATAACTGTTAAAAAACAAGAGGATAAACCACTTGTTAAATCAGATAGCGTAGGTTTTAGTTTTAATCTACAGGAAGAAACAGAGAGTCTAATTAGTAAAATTCAACGCGAATCAGAAAGTTTAGATTTAGAATTCAACTTATCAGATTCAGGTTTTATTCCAAGGACTGCGGACGAGTTGGATTTGGCCGCAAGATTAGCTAAGCAAGTTGCTAACAAACTTGTTATGGAGCAGCTTGTGCACCAATTAGGCGATGGTGGTGTTCCTCAATCTCAAGTTGAAGAAATTGTTAAAGATATATTGCCCCAAGAGTTTACAACAATCCAAATAGACGAACAGAGCGATAAAGTTCGTCGTCTAGCTAACTCAATGGTGTTGGATAAGTTGCGTGCAAAATTAATAGACCGCAACACTAAAGATAAGAAATAAATTCAATGGGAAATTGACAATTGAAAATTATTGGCTATTTATTATGTGTCAGAATGTTTGTGATGCTATATAAGTTAATAATTGTCAATTTTCCATTTTTAATTGATAATTCAAAAAATGGACTGTGTATTTTGCAAAATATCAAACGGAACTATTCCGTCTAAAAAGCTATTTGAAGACAGCAAGTTTTTTATAATACAAGACATCGCCCCCAAAGCAAAAATTCATTTACTTGCTATTCCTAAAAATCACTTTGCAGGTTTTTTTGATATGACTGATAATGATAAAAACATAGTGGGGCATATTCTAGCTACCATTGGTAAATTAGAAAAAACCTTGGGTTTAATTAGTGGTTATAGAATAATTATCAATCAAGGAAAAGATGGTGGTCAAACGGTATTTCATTTGCATATGCATATACTTGCAGGGCAAGAGTTGCCCTTTAATTCTTATAACTAAAAATCAACAAATAAAGCGGATTAAACCATACGATTGTGATAAACTGTGTTAGTAACGAAAAAGAGAGAAGTGCTAAGCTAACGGTAAAAGACGGACATTAAAAAAAGAAGAAAATGAAGAAGAAGGATTTAGAAAAACAAAAAAACCTTACCTCTAAAGAGCGAAAAGAGCTTAGACGAAAAGAGTTAGAGGTTCAAGAATCTAAAAAACCTATCGAAAAAAACGATGAGGTAAATTTTGATGATTCTATTGAAACGCAAGACCTATCTTTGGTATCGACGGCGGAAGTTGGTGCTGTAGACTTGGGTACTAGTGCTAATTCTTTTACGCGTAGTCGTATCTTGTTTATTATTTTTAGTGGATTGCTTGCGATTGCATTGATTTTAACTGCTATATTTGTGCCAATTAGTGTAGCCAATAGACGATATGCTCACATTCTAAATCCTCAAGGCGAAAGGGCGCCAGTTGTTTCATTTATTTTAAGTAACGGCGAAAGAGTTTCAATTGTTGTGTATGACCATATTGCACCGCATACTGCTACAAATTTCATTTATCTAGCCAGAATTGGATTTTTTAACGGAACAATTATTTTCGATACAAGCAATAACTTTGTTAGGTTTGGACAATTTGAGGATGATACCTTTAGAAATTTTCGTACAACCAACTCAGACTTTTTAGCAAGAAATAACACAATAGAGATACTTGCTAACAATGTTACTATCGAGCAGTTTCAAGTAAACAACATATTTGACTTTTCGATAATTAGCGAGCCTGCCACAAATAATGCTCTTAGAGAAACAGATAGAGGAATTGTATCTTCGATGCATAACTTTTCGGGTGTTGATTTTCAAATAAGCACAAATAATAATGCAACGCTGATACTAAATGACAATCGCCCAGGTTCTACCGCTACTTTTGTGCCTCAAGGTATACCTTTTGGTAGACTGACTGGTGAGTCATTAGCTGTGGTTGATGCTATTGTAGCTGCTCCGCAAAATCAAACATCTAGACATTTTTTCTTTAGCCCACCAATAGAAACTATCTATATTGCTAATACAAGAGTGTATAATTTAGATTTTTGGGGCAAATGGCGTACATTTAATTGGTCGACTTATTTTACTCAAAATTCTATTGCGATTCAATGGAGGGGTGCAACTTCATGGCGAAGGGCGAGATGTCCACTTTCTATGCACCCTTAATTTTCAAGCTCTAACAAGTGTAGTATATTTTTTATAGTTTAAGTTGATAATTTTACTGTGCAAATTATCGGTTTAAGCTTACTTGCAATAGTTGCAATAATTGCGTTTTTCGGATTCGGAAAACGCTTTTTTGCAAGGCTTGGTCTTAAAGAGTGGATATTATTTTTATTTATATTAGCACTTGTCGTAGGGGTTTTAGTACCGCCAATTGTAGCTTCCGAATATGCTTACATTAGTGTGGGTGCGTTTTTGGTGCCTTTACTATTTTCTGTTATTTTGCTATATAGTTCAAGTGCAAATAAAAGTTTAGCTAACTTCACTATAACGCTGTTACTTGTTGCTGCAATGACGCTGGCAATTTTCACTCTCATGCGTAATCAAAATATTGTGTTGATAGCGCTTGCTACAGGATTTGCTAGTGGAGTGGTAGCTTTTTTGGTGTCAAAAAAAAGGTCTGTGGCCTTGATTGGTAGTATATCGGGTATTGTAATAGGCGATGTATTGTTTAATATTATAAATACATTTATTTTTGATGGCAGCATATTTTTGGGTGGCAGGGCAACATTTAATTCTTTTATAATTGCACCATTTGTAGCATTGCTATTATTTGAGATTGTAGCAACTGTTAAAGCAAAACAAAAACAAAAAAATGGTTTAATTTTGCTTAGTTCTTTTGAGGTGGCAGAAGATATTGATCTAACAAAAAAATTAAAACCAGAGGATGACATAATGGACTTGCTAAAGTAAATCATGTTATAATAGGTGTATGCTAAAAATAGGTTATCATGCAAGTATAGCAAATGGTTATTTGCATGCAGTTAAAGAGGCAGTTAAAATAGGTGCAAATACGATTCAGTTTTTTTCACGCAATCCTAGAGGAGGAACTGCAAGGGAAATTGATACAAGCGATATAGACGCTTTTTTAGAATGCGCAAAAAAACACAATATTCAAAAAGTGTTGTCTCACGCACCATATACTCTAAATGCGGGTTCTGCAACTGTTGCAACTCGCATGTTTGCAAAACAATGTTTTATAGAGGATCTGGCAACTCTGCGTCATCTGAACGGCTTAGCGAATTATGTATTTCATCCAGGCTCACACACTACATTGCCTAGAGACGAGAGTATAAATTTGGTTATTGACGCTCTAAATAGCACACTAACTAAAGATACAAAATCGGTAGTGCTATTAGAATCTATGAGTGGCAAGGGTAGTGAATTGGGTAACACTTTTGAAGAGCTAAAGTTTATAATTGATAGGGTGGAGTTGAAGGATAAAATAGGTGTGTGTTTGGATACTTGCCATCTTTTTTGTAGTGGTTATGATATTAAAAATGATTTAGATAGAGTCTTAGAAGAATTTGAATTCCAAATTGGATTAGATAAAATTTTTGCAGTTCATCTAAACGATAGTGTTTTTGACCTAAATTCTAAAAAAGACAGGCATGCAAAACTAAATGAAGGGTACATAGGATTAGATGCGATTATAAGATTTGTTAACCATAAAAATTTAAGACATTTGCCATTCTATTTGGAGACACCTAACGATTTGCATGGCTACAAAGAGGAAATTGCTATTTTGAAAAAAAATTATAGTGTATAAATAATGTAGCTATCCATTTGCAAAATAAAAAAAAATGCTGTATACTAGTATAGTATGAATTTTGAATTCAGTCAGAAGGTGGCAAATTTATCGGGGACAGCAACAAGAGAAATTTTTAAACTTCTTGCTAATCCTAATATTGTTTCGTTTGCGGGGGGATTGCCTGCTAGCGAGTGTTTGCCATTAGACGAAATTAGAGATATAGCTATAAAAATTCTAAATTCAGAAAACGGCAGAAAAATTTTGCAATACGGAACAACCGAAGGATTGCCCGAAATGCTTGAAGCGGTTTGTGATTATTCAAAAATGGTAGGTGTAAAGAATGCGAGATCTGAGAATGCTTTAATTGTGGGCGGTGGTCAGCAAGGTATTGACCTAGCATTAAAGTCCTTTACAAATAAGGGTGATACCGTGCTTGTCGAAAATCCTACATATTTAGCAATCTTGCAAATGCTTAAATCTAATGAGGCAAAGATAGAGGGTGTAACTGCAACAGATGATGGGTTAGATATTGTTGATTTAGAAAATAAAATTAAAAGACATAAGCCAAAAGTTTTGTATGTAGTACCAACTTTTTCTAATCCGACAGGCAAGACTTATAGTTTGCAGAACCGAAAACAAATTGCAGAATTAACGGCAAAATATGGTGTGATTGTAATAGAAGATGACCCATATAGCGCGTTAAGGTTTAGTGGTGCCCCGATACCTAGTATCAAAAGTATTGACACTATTGGTAACATAGTCTATATATCAAGTTTTTCAAAGACACTGGCGCCGGGTTTAAGGGTAGGCTATGCAATAGCCGAGCCTCAAGTTATTCGCAAAATGGTTGTTGTCAAGCAAGGACAAGATTTGCATACAAGTAATTTATCTCAAGCTATTGTGTTAGATTTTATCAAGAGTGGTTTACTTTATAATAACATACGAAAAAACGCCTTAATATACAAAGCAAAAAAAGACTTTATGGTTGACTGTCTAAAAAAATATATGCCTAAAAGTTTTAAGTTTAACGATCCCGATGGCGGCCTATTTGTTTGGTGCAAGCTAGATAAAAAAATGGATGCTGTAAAACTTTTCCCTAAAGCTATCAAAAAAAATGTTGCCTATATACAAGGCAGTGTGTTTTACGCTAGTAATCCAGAGTTAAATACTCTAAGACTAAATTATTCAACTGAATCAAAGCAACGAATAGAACAGGGCATTAAAACCTTATCAACTTTATTATGACTAAAAAAACATCAACGGCTAAAAAAGTAGTCGCTAAGAAAGCGACATCACAAACTAATGTATTAGATACTCTTTACGCTAGAGGCTTTGTAAAACAAACTGTTTATGAGGATGACTTAAGAAAAACTCTAACAAAAGAAAAAGTTTCTTTTTATGTGGGTTTTGATCCAACAGCAGATAGTTTACATATTGGCCATTATATTCCGATTATGGCTATGGCGCATATGCAAAAGGCAGGACATACCCCGCTTGTTTTAATTGGTGGTGGGACTGCTATGATTGGCGATCCGTCATCAAGAACTGATATGCGCCTTATGCTAGATAAAAATCAAATTGCCACTCATGTTGCTGCGTTTGAGAAACAAATGGAGCGTTTCTTTAGTTTTTCTGGTAAAAACGGAGCGGTTGTAGTTAACAATGCTGACTGGTTATTAAATCTAAATTATGTAGATTTTTTGCGTGATATAGGTTGCTATTTTTCGGTTAATAAAATGCTTACGGCAGATTGTTTTAAGAGCAGGTTAGAGCGCGGACTTAATTTCTTAGAATTTAATTATATGCTAATGCAAGCGTATGATTTTTTGGTGCTGCACCAAAAGTATGGTACGCTTTTGCAGCTTGGAGGAAATGACCAGTGGAGCAACATTTTGGCAGGAGCCGATCTTATTCGTCGTAAAAATCAAAAAGATGCTTTTGCTGTAACTTTTACACTGCTTGAAACTAGTAGTGGTGAAAAAATGGGAAAAACTCAAAAAGGTGCTTTATGGTTAGATGCTAACAAAACGACTCCTTACGAGTTTTATCAGTATTTTAGAAATGTAGAAGATGTTAAAATTGAGGAGTGTTTTAAGCTGCTAACCTTCTTAGAATTAGACGAAATTGCCGAGCTGACTAAACATAAAGACCAGCGAATAAATGATGCAAAAAAACGATTAGCTTTTGAAGTAACAAAGCTGGTGCATGGCATTGACGCTGCAAATAAAGCCCAAAATGAAGCTCTGGCTGCGTTTAGTGGCAATTCGGACGCAATGTCGAGTCTTAAAATTGATGCTACAGGTGATACTACGATAGTAGATGTTTTAATGTTGACAGGGCAAGCAAAATCAAAATCTGACGCAAGAAACTTGATTGCAGGTGGCGGAGTTAAGATAGATGAGCATAAGGTAAGTACCCCGCAAGATGTTATAAATACATTTACAAAATCAAAAGAATTTATCTTGCATAAAGGCAAAAAGGTTCACATAAAAATTAAATTATAGAATCATAAACATAAAAATGGTTTTAACAGTGGACAACCCTAAAAATCATGTTACATGAAAAAAAAGAGAGCGGCGATACTAAACTACTAAATATAACCATCGTCGGATGTCAACAAGTATGAAACAAAAAAGAAAATATTCATCCCCGTCAATTTCACTTCTAGCTACTAGAAAAGACCCATCTTTTGTTAACTTAAAGGATGCAATTGTGTCTACTGATTATAAAAGTAAATTTTTGTCAGTTGTTTTGGGTAGGCATGCAAAAGGAGATATCCATTCAGCCTCTCTTGTCGAATTAGAGCATTTACTTATTGCGGGTGCATCAGGTACGGGCAAAAGTATTTTTTTGCATAGTTTAATTACAAGCCTAGTTTATAAATACGCGCCATGGGAATTACAATTTATTTTAGTAGACCCCAAACGCACAGAGTTTGCCTTATATAAAGATTTGCCTCATGTTTTGGGTGGTCAAATTTTAGAATGCAGCGACAGTAGCATCAATGCTTTAGAATATCTAAAGTCAGAGATTGAAAAGCGAGAGGATATAATTGCTGGAACAAAATACAAGTCGGTTGCTGAATTTAATCGCGCAAAAACCGCAGCAAAAGAGTTTGACAGTAAATTGCCTCATATCGTGTTTATTGTAGACGAGTTGGCTGATATCATGTTGAATGAAAAGACGCGTATAGAATCTTTAATAAATTCTATTGCACAAAAGGGTGCTATGTATGGTATCCATTTGGTGCTTAATACAGAACGCACAACAGCAGATGTTTTAACGGGCACTATAAAGGCTAGCATTGGTGGCAGAATTGCTTTTTGGGTAGAGAGTGTGGCGGATTCGCGCAACATTATAGACAGTGCAGGCGCCGAAGTTTTGTCAGGACATGGCAATATGTTAGTGGCATTAGAAAATTTTGACGAGCCCATTCATGTGCAGGGTGCATATATTTCTATGCCTGAAATTCGCAATATAATTGTTCAGATAGCAGATAAAAATGATAAAGAAGATGATTCCGACTTTATAAAGGCAATGAATCTAATATCTGATAAAAATCAGATATTAGCAGAAATTGACCACGATGATGATCCTTTATTAATTGATGCCTTGAAAGTTTGTATTCAAAAAAATATGGCATCGGTAAAGGAAATTCAACGCAAGTTTTCGCTGGGGTATGCGCGTAGCATTGCTATCATGCAGCAGCTAGAGGATAAAGGATATATAGGCAATATCGAGGAGGGTGTTGCGACGGTGTTAATGACACAGGGGCAGTTTTGTGAGCAGTTTAATGTGGATGCAAATGAATTTTGTTTTGGCGAAAGTGAAAATGAAAAACAACAAGCAAAAAAATCGATTGCGGTTAGCAAAACACCTAAAGTGATAACTAAAGAGCTAAAGTCAACTATTAAAGAAAATACAGTTAAACCAGTTAGTGATTCAAAGCAGTCAAATGAGGCTGCTGGGCTTGATATGCCAGATAGCAAGCAGAACGATTCAAAAAAGGCAGAAAAGCATTTGGCTACTCACAGTTCAATTCAAGGGGCGTTCCAAGAGATTTCTACTGAATTTGAAGTCAACGCAAAATTAAAACTTATAATAGTGGGTAATAGTGCTCAGCATTTAACTTCTCAAATTTGGAATGAAAGACAAAAATATTTAGATTTTATGTTTCTTGATACAGATGTTTTGGTTGACCAAAATGGTAGTGCTGCAAGTTTTAGAGCGTTAAAGAAAGGTGTTAGCGATCATGATTTTGGAATCCAAGCGGCAAGACTTAATTTGGCAAGTTTAGGAGATGATATTGGCGATGTTGCTTTTATTGTTGCAAATTTAGGTAGTGGTACGGGTTCGTCTGCGGTTAGCGTAATTGCCGAATATATCAAAAAAAGTGGAGTTTTGACTATAGCTTTCGCTGTTATGCCATATGCGTTTGAAGGACAACAGCGGCTTGCAATGGCAGAAAAAGATTTGCAGAGTCTGCAAGATGCAGCCGACATCGTGATAAAAATTGATGCAGCTAAGATAATGGCTAATAATAAAAATGTGTCAATAGCAAATGCACTAAAACCAGTAGAAGATGTAATTAAAAGGGTAGTTTATTCACTTGGCGATATTATTTCAAAACCAGGCTTAATTAGTCCCGATTTTTCTAGTATCTATAATGCATTAGAAAGTAAAACAAATGCACATTTTGGGCAAGGCTTTGCAGAAAATATTGACGATGCTTTAAGCAGTGCCTACAGTTGCGAATTGCTTGGTACAACAGTAGCAGGGGCAAGCTCAGTTGTGTTGCACATAGAAGGCGACGCTAGTTTGCCATTTTCATCAGTGGGCGAATCGGTAGAGAAGCTAAAGATAGAGGCTGCAAACGCAGAGGTCATCGTTTCGCTTAGTATAAACTCTAACATAAAAGGCGTAAAAGTTACAATCATAGCCACCTAGCAAATATTTTTAACCCTATCACTCTATTGTGCATATTATGTATACTAAGTAGCACTTAAGAGGAGATAGGCAAAAATGTACATACTGCAAGCTGTTTTTTTAGCAGCAGCATTAAGTTTAGATGCGTTTGTGGCGGCATTTTCTTTCGGGGTAAATAAAGTAAAAATACCATTAATATCTGCGTTTTTGATTACGCTAATTTGCACAGCCGTTTTAGCAGGAGCGCTTTTTTTAGGAGCGCTTTTTTCTACTGTTATAAATCCAAATACAGCAAAAATAATTAGTTGTATAATTTTAATTGTTGTAGGGTTGGTTAAATTATCGGATAGTTTAATTAAGTCATATATAAAGCGACAGCAGAAAAAGCAAAAAAATATAGATAAAAAAATCAATTTTAAGTTTTTTTCGTTGCAATTCATGATAAATATTTACGCTGATCCAGTTGAAGCGGACCAAGACTCTTCAAAAATTTTATCCGTAAAAGAAGCAATAGGGCTTGCTATAGTATTATCTTTAGATAGCTTATCAGTAGGGATAGGTGCAGGATTACTTCAAGGCAGCTTTGCTGCACTAATAGCGATATCATTTGTGGCAGGTTTTATTTTTGTAATTTTAGGTGCATTATTTGGCAAGCTTTTAGCTAAAAAATCTAAAATCAACTTATCGTGGCTTTCTGGAACAATTCTAATCCTATTAGGTATAGCAAGATTTTTTGTATAGATTGACTTGTTTATTATAAAAATCATTTCTTAAAAGATAAAAACCGTTTGATTGTTTTGCAATTCAAACGGTTTTTATGTTGGCTAAAATTCAGCTTTAGAAACTTTATTAAACAAGATATTCCAAATATTTTTTGGTGGTTTGCCTTGAGTAACAAGAGCATCGACTGTACTTGTTAGTGGCATATCGACTCCGTGTCTTACGGCTAAAAAGTGAACAGCTCTTGCTGTATGAACACCCTCTGCTAATTTTTTGAAAGGCTTATTTTTCATATATAATTCGCCCCAAAGACGATTGTTAGAATGTTTTGAAAATAGGGTAGCCTCGTAATCACCTAAGTGGCATAGTCCGTAAGCACTAAGCTCTCTACCGCCTAGTTTTTTAATAAGCTTTGATACTTCTAATGCACCCCTTGCCATTAGTGCACCTTTTAATGCGCCCAAGCCAGCACCGTCTAACATTCCAGCTAATAGCCCGAAGATGTTTTTTGTTGCTGCACCAATTTCTGTACCTATAATGTCAGTGCCATAATAAAAGTGAATTAAGTCAGATGTAAAATAATCGACAAGCACCCTAGTTAAGGCAGGGGAATAAGAGTCCATAACCATGCAGTTAGGAATATTTTTCACAAAATCTTGAATATGTCCAGGGCCTACCCAAACAGCAACTTGATTTTTATCAACACCACATTCAATTGCAACTTCAGTTAGTCTTTTGCCAGTAACAATTTCGATGCCTTTCATGCACAAAATAATTTTTTTGTTAGTTAAATTGTGCTTGCAAACTTCTTTAAGGAAACCTCTAAGGTTTTGTGCGTCGATAGAAACAATAATAATATCGGCAAAATCGACTGCCTCTTTTAAGTTGGCAGTCAATTGTATTTTATCGTCTAAAACAACAAATTCATTTTTTCTTGTGGCTAATAGGTTTTTATAGGTGGTATCATTTGGGCCATAACTAATTGTGTCATGTCCAACTTTATTAGAATACCATGCTAAAAACGACCCCCAGCGACCACAACCAAGTATAGATACTTTCAAAAAAACTAACTCCTTTTAGACTTGTTTCGAAACTAATGCACTTGCTTAAAGCACATCTTTTTTGTCCTAAAAATCTACTTTTATTTGTCAATACCGCTAGTATTGCCTCATTAAAGTATTCATTTTACGGCTAAAAAATTTGTACTTTATATAAGTACACTAATTTTGAAACGAGTCTATTGCCTAACTTTTTTACTATAGTTAGGACTTTCTTTGGTTATGTCAATATCATGCGGATGGCTCTCAATTAGTGAAGCATGAGAGATTTTAACAAATTGAGTTTTTGTGCGAAGCGACGGAATATCTGTTTGGCCAACATAACCCATGCCACTTCTAAGCCCGCCCATAAGTTGATACACAATGTCAGATAGGGGACCCGAGTAGGGTACACGACCTTCAACACCTTCAGGTACAAGTTTATTTGCGGCAACCGAACTATCTTGGAAATATCTGTCAGCAGCACCTTTATTCATAGCGCCTAAGCTACCCATGCCACGGTATGTCTTAAAACTTCTGCCTTGATAGATTTCTAACTCACCAGGACTCTCAGCTGTACCAGCAAAAAGACTGCCAATCATAACAGCATGAGCACCAGCTGCAATTGCTTTTGTTATATCGCCACTATATTTAATGCCGCCATCGCCAATAATTGTTTTGCCGTGCTTGTCTGCCATCTCGCTACAATCCATAATTGCAGTAACTTGAGGAACACCAATGCCTGCAATAATCCTAGTTGTACAAATAGAACCAGGCCCCATACCAACTTTTACTACATCAGCACCAGCTTTGAATAAAGCCTCCGCACCAGCCGCAGTTGCAACATTACCCGCAGCAATACTAACGCTACTTGGCACAAGTTTTCTAATTTTCTCTACAGATTTTATAACATCAATATGATGACCATGAGCAGTATCAATAACAATCAAATCGCATTTAGCGTCTGCTAGAGCTTTTGCACGGTCAGAAGCTTCTTTGTTTGCACCAATAGCACCACCAACAAGTAGCCTACCATTTTTATCTTTAGCAGAGTTAGGGAACTGTATAGCTTTTTCGATATCCTTAATAGTTATAAGACCTTTAAGCATATAGTTATCGTCAACGATAGGGAGTTTCTCGATACGATTATCGCCCAAAATCTTTTGAGCTGCCGCCATAGTAACACCAACTTTAGCTGTAATAAGCTTATTTTTAGTCATTAAATTTGCAATTGGTTGATTAAAATTAGTTTCGAATCGTAAATCTCTGTTTGTAAGTATGCCTACAAGTTTACCTTTTTCTGTGATAGGAATACCACTAATACGATATTTTTTCATTAAAGCTAAAGCTTCGCTAACTGGTAATTCAGGTGTCAAAAAAATTGGGTCAGTGATAATCCCATGCTCGCTGCGTTTAACTCTGTCGATTCTTTCTGCTTGCTCGTCAATGGTCATATTTTTATGAATAATACCAATGCCGCCCTCTCTAGCCATTGCAATAGCAAGACGGGCTTCTGTTACTGTATCCATAGCAGAGCTAACAAGCGGAATATTAAGCGTAATGTTTTTAGTAAGTTTTGTCTTAAGGCTAACATCAGCTGGCAATTTGCTAGATGCACCTGGTATAAGCAAAACATCGTCAAAGGTTAAACCTTCTTTAAGAATTTTGTCCATGAGTGTTACTCCATTTTAATCTTTAAGTATATTATATCTATTATACTCTTATAGAAAATGGGTGTCAATTATAATTTATGAATTGAACAAAACAAATTTTGCGAATTTGAATAATTTTGAGTATAGGAATTTCGATAAGAAATAACAAAACAATTTCCATACAAAAATTTTTCCGCTATGAACATCATAAAAAAACATGTCAATGAGATTAGTGCTAGTAACACATGGGAACGGTGTAAAGCGCTATTTGTGAATTTACAACATTTTGCATGTTGCGCCGATTGTGCATATAAACGGGCAGAGTGGAAATTTTATAGTTGACAGCTGTAATATTTATTGTTAGACTGTAATAAAGTTTAGATAAAAAGGAGATTTATATGATAATAAACAAACTAATTAAAAAACTTGCAGTTGTGGTGTTAGCGATTGTTATGACAGTTGCAGTTTTTGCGTTTGGTGGGTGCTCGTGGAACTGTATTACTAGAGGACCAGGTTATGGTACTACAGTTATAGAAACGGACCAGTGGACACTTTTAAGAATCAGACAGCTTGGACCGGCAACAAACATACATATAGCAAACTGTGATTCGCTTGTGGTTGATGGTGTGCTATATATACCATCTAGGATTGATGGGCACGAGATACATGGATTTGGAGGGCCTATGGGGATTGGCATGGAAGAGGCTGTTTTTAGAATAAGTGTTGATGTTGCCGTTGTGCATATTGTGCTTGCGGCAGAGTTACATATTGGCGATGATTTTTGGGGTCGTGGTCATCCTACTTCAGCATTTAATCGTAGCGAAATACGACATATAGAGTTTTT
>Ga0123355_10005196_pt1 | contig 19001 bp, 12 predicted proteins | sample TergutEmb28metaG_3_FD_89872 | JGI IMG/M metagenome (GOLD analysis project Ga0123355, IMG submission 89872) | Embiratermes neotenicus P1 segment gut microbial communities from Petit-Saut dam, French Guiana - Emb289 P1 | ecosystem: Host-associated > Arthropoda: Insects > Digestive system > Gut ... | reverse complement strand
ATTCTTTTTCTTTTTTCTGTCTCTTGGCACCACTCGACTCTGCTTCAGACCCACTGGGCCTCTGTCTCACTGAAAAGTTGTCCAGTGTGATTTGTTTTTGTCTACGTTTTGATGGCTTGCGTGTTCGTAACTTGAGACACAGTACGTCATCCGAGACGCTTTGGGTTCAGAAAATTTGTTCGTAAACTGAACTGTTCGTGATCTGAGGCGTTCGTGAACCGAGGTTTGACTGTATCTGTATGAAGTGATTGTGGCAAATCTTCTACTCATTCTTTCAGAGCAGCAGTTGGCATGTAACCTATGCAGGTGATACTGGTGTTAAGTAATGCAAGAAACACTGAGTTTGTCACTGATGTGCAAGCTCATGTTTCAGATGTAATGGACATAGCTATGCAAACTGATGGTTATCAGTGTTCTGGTTTTGTATCCCAAGTGACCACTGGCACATAATTCATTCACACTCCCCATTGTTTTGTACAGCCCATTTACTTGATTGATTCATTTATTACTAGGATATATAGTACCATTTTCTCAGTTACATGGATTATGATATATCAGATGGTAGAATGATAGAGAATGATGAATTTGAAATGAAAGGGCATTAAGCAGTTTATGAAGCATCAGATGGTAGGACGGTAGAGAGCAATGAATTGAAATGCAAGGGCATTAAACAGTTGTGGCCTTTTTGTACTGTTTGGCCATTTGCTTGGAGGGGTGAAACACTAAAAGACATGAGTCACAATAGCTGAACACCACACAGACTTGAAGCCAGGATTTCACAAATGCAAAGCAATATTTCTACCCTCGTAACCCAGACATTCAATGTAATCATTCTATATTGGCTTCAGTGGCATGTTTATTCTTCATTTACAGAAACACATCACTTTTCCAGTAAAATTTCTGTGTAGAGGAACATGAAGAAAAATTCGAAAGTGGAGGATGGTGGGACAAGAACTGAACCCCTGGATGAGGGAAACCACAATTTAAATAAGAAGGATCCTTTAGAAATGTGAGTGTATTTAAATTTGCACTGTCTGTTAGTGCTTGTTGTGTTACAAGATTTCCAAATGATGTCCACAGTGTAACAATTGTCTATTTTGTGAGTAGTAAAAGCCCATTATCATTCGATTTCATCCATTTATTAGTCTGTCTTACGACAGGTCCAAAGCCTCTTCCAAAGCGAGCTCTCCACATAGTGCGATCTAGAGCTTCCTCTTTCAAATAAGAGTATCTTCTCCTTTCCTTAAGGTCATCCAGTAGCTTCCTACATCTTCTTCGTTGTCTTCCTGTCACTTCTATCCCCCCTTTTAACTTTCCTTCAATAACCTGTTGTAGAAGGCAGTTTCTACCCAAAATGTGACCAATCCATTTAGCCTTCTGTTTACTTATTTCATGTCGGATATTCCTCTGCTCCTTGTCTCTAAGTAATACTTCTTCATTTCTCACCTGATCACTCCAACTGATCTTCTCCATCCTTCTCCAGCACCACATTTCAAAACTTTCCATGTGTTTCTGCAGCACCATACAAAGCTATGCTCCGAATGTAGCATTTTCACAGTTTCTTCCTCAATCTCAGGTCTGATGTGCTAGTAAAAAGAGCCCTCTTCTTGTTAAATTCAGCTTTTGCTATAGCAATCCTGGATTTAATTTCACAAGTACATGTTCCATCATTTGTTAACATGCTGCCCAAATATTTCAAAGATTCCACATTCCCTAGTTGTTTTTGGTCTATTATACTTTTTACTGAGAATGGCTATCTTGAAATTCTCATTACTTTTGTTTTTTCCACATTCATTTCCATTCCATAGCATCTTCCAGTTTCAGTTACTTTATCAATCATGTCCTGTAACACCGTTTCTTCCTTAGCCAGTAACACAGGTCATCTGCATATTTCATAATGTGAATGATTTACCCTCCTATTGTGAAGTCTCCAAACCCTTTCAGACCTTCCTTGGTATGGCATTCACTGTACAAGGTGAACAGAATTGGTGACAAACAGCATCCTCTTCCAATTTTCACACTTCTTTTCTCCCCTCAGGTCATTTGTACTTTAACACTCTGAGCCATGTACAAGTTGCTAATCAGTCTTCTTTCCTGCCAGTCAATACCAGTTCGCCTTAGGATCTGCATTAATTTGATCCAATTGACTTTGTCAAATGCCTTCTGCCAGTCTATGAAGCAAACACACAGTTCCACGTCTATCTCCAAGGTTCATTCTGATATTATTCTCAGCATCCCATTTGCATTCCTAGTTTCTTTTCCTCTTCTAAATCCAAACTGATCTTCAGTTGGGTGCAGATCTTGGCAACAAGTAAATTGTGGTCAGAGTCAGTATCTGCCCCAGGCTGTATTTGCACATCCTTCACACTGTTTCTGAATTGATGCTTCATATCGTGCAACTTTTAACACTAAAAATCCATATATGTGTGTGTGTGTGTGTATGTATGTGTGTGTGTGTACATGCATACATGTAAAGGGTCAAGGTGTACTGTAAATAAGAGTAAAATGATCCTTGCAGTGAATGCCCATTTGAACAAAAAGGATGTCAAGAACATCAGATTTGGTTGTTTGAATCCTGTTATGTTTTGGAAGATCCCTAGTTCATCTCCTAAGATATGCTGTGAATTTTATGAGCTGCTTGAGATAGATGCAGCAGTAAGACCTTGAAAGAGAACATGACATCCTGCACATCCTTCACAAGTCTTGTGTGGTGGTGATGCACTTTAATGTCATCTGGTGTTCCCTTGTGTCATATTGTTTGATGTTTTTTGATGGAGTTTACCTATTTGTTTACTTTATTTATGTGTGTTTCTTCCAGGGAGTTAACAAAACCAAACCAGGAAGAAAAGAAAGAAGATGACATCAAACCAGTATCATTTCTCAAACTGGTATGAATGGTTGTATAAATTAGTTACATTTGAATGCAGACTACTTATACTATGAAAACTTGTCTATAACGCATCATTGCTTCACAAAATCATATTTTTCCAACAGAAACTTCAGTCCTACACCAATCAGTCACCATTTCTGCAACCATTTCATCTCTTTTCTGTCTCCTTAAGTGTCTTTAATTACTTTTTACAGCCCCTCTGAACTTATCCCTTCAACATATTTTTTCCAGGTTTTTCTATACCATTATATCCTTTGTCATTGATTTCTGTTACAGTGTGGGGGGGGGGGGAAACATGTAAAAAGCTGACTGTTATGTGAGACATATTTTAGTTGACATTAATCTTCTGTAGTTCTGTAGTCTTAAAAACTGCAACACTCATATCAATGAGTCTTATTTACTTGACAAACTCTGGCAAAAACACTACATTAGTTCTTCCTCTGCAAGAATTTTTAGGCATGTTCAAATAAATATAAAAATCAGCCTGTAGCTTTGTCATGTCGCGCATAGTTCCCACTGGATGGATTTTCATGAAATGTTATACTGTGGACTTTTATGAAAATCTGTTCAGAGAATCCAAAGTTGGCTAAAACTAGAAACCATATCAGGCACTCTACATGCAGACCTAAGTATGTTTATATTGTTTTCTATAGAATGGGGAAACAAAATTATCAATAAGAGTCAGGATTTTTAGGCATGTTCACATAAGTTGCAGAAAGCACTTGTTAGCTTCATCATGTCTGTGTCCATTTGTTTGTCCACATATATCACTGCAGCTTCCACTGAGTGGATTTTCATGAAATTTTGATATTGGGAACTTTTATGAAAATCTGTCAAGAAACTTAAAATTTGGTTAAAACCAGACAAAAACATTGGGCACTATACATGAAGTGCTAAGCGTGTTTCATGTTGTTGGCGGTGACACATGTAGTTCAACAACGCAGAGAATGAATTGCTGTGTTCCCACAGCAGTGCTTTCAGTATTTATTACTTTGTTGACAGTGACATATGTGTGTCAATAATACAAAAGGAACACATTTTTGCTTTTCCATATCAACAGTAATTATGTAAATGCACCACAGTATTACAGTATATGTATATTGCCTTACTTACTTACTTACTCCATGGTGCAGAGTCCTTCTTGAGAAGCTAACTGGTTTGCAGCTAGTCAAGAAATTCCCTGCATTTCACAGAACCCGAAGGTTCATTACTGCACTCACAAGTGTCCACTACCTGTCTCTATCCTGGGCCAGCCCAATCCAGTCCGTATACCCACATCCCACCTCCTGGAGATCTATCCTAATATTATCCACCCATCTAAGCCTAGGTAAATTGCCTACCTTGTTAAAATAAGCATGCAGTGTATAATTCTTTTATAGACAATTGACCTGATTCCAGTAAGTGTAACATAACTTTCTATACTGCAGTATTGCAGGCTGATTTGCTTGGGTATGGATAAAAGTAAAACAATGAAAATATATCATTACTTTGTACATTACTAATCTGCTACATGTGTGTTAATAAGAGGTAGTAGTTCATTATGCAATACTTCATAAATGCAGCTCACAGTTGATGGCAAATCTAAACACACATTCTTGGATGACACATTGCACACAGGCTGGTGTATTCATGGTGAACCCATTTTTCTCAAAATTTTCTGGACTTAATTCCACCAAATTTCTGTATGTGGGGAAATTCGCTTAGAACATTGGGTATGTATGGTGAACGCCCTATCAGTAATTATTTCAAGGCAAAAATCATTGTGGTTTTTGTGCAAACCATACCATAGATGCTGAATGATGTTTGGGAAGAACTTGCTATATCAGCAAGGGGTTTACAGTGAGAGTTAAATTTATGTTTCATTCCAGATTCTGTGAGCCTTGTGTTAATAAAAATTGACAGTTCATATATTATAACAATTTGCTTTTATCCGCAGCCAAATGGATTACTCTTTGTACGTCAGACTTCCAAACAACTTGACACAGGCTGCACATGGAGAGTAGAGACGCATACGAACTTTTAGTTGGAAAATTTTAAGGGAATAGACCACTTTAAAGATATAGACATATTTGGGAGGACAGTATTAAGATTAATGTTATCCCCTTGTGTGAGCTTTTAATGGCCTAATTCTGTGCCTGGAGTGGTGATTGAAATTGAATTATGGCTTTTTATTTCACTTGGCTTTATCTTGGAAATCAGAGGATATGAACACAATAGAACAGTATGGGATCAGCAGACAGATATCTTAAGTTATTTAAATGATACAAAATGGCTACCACACAGCAGTCTGTAAAATTGTGATGCTAGAGGCAGCTGAAAACTTTCAGGCAAGATGTGTTACTGCCAAATTTTACTTTCGTGGGCCTCATCCGACATTTCCATAAGGTGGGTTGAAGGAACAGGATGTAGAAATGTTGGGTCTGGCACAGAATAGGATAACAGGTATTTTAGAACAGCAATATATAATGACAGTGATAACAGTAATAAATTTTCAAACTGGGCCAAAGTTAGACATTGAAGTGCCACAAGGCCTTATTTTGGGACCTCTACTTTTTCTTCTATACATAAATGACTTGCCCAAGATAATAAATAAAACTTCAGCACCTATAACCTTTGCTGATGATACTAGTATCTTATTTGCTCATTCTGATATAATAGATTTCAATAAAAACATTCACATAGTCTTTGTAACTTTCAATAAATGGTTCAGAGCACACCAATTATCCCTAAATTTTAATAAGAAATTATATACACTTTACAACTAGGATAAATATGACAGTCAACGTAAAAATATGCTTTAAAAATAATTTAATCACCAAAAGCTCCTGTACATAATTCCTGGGGGTGACAATGGATGATACTTTGTCTTAGAATAATCATTTGATTTACTCATGAAAAAATTAAGTGCGACTTCCTGTATAATTAGAAATGTCAAGACATACATGTCTGCCTCATCATTAAAAATAACTTACCATGTTTTCTTTCACTCGGCTATTTGATACAGAATTTTATTCTGGGGAAACTCATCGCATAGTTCCACAATTTTTAGCATGCAAAAAAAAGGGGGGGGGATTAGAATTTTGGAAGGATGTGGGAATAGAGTTTCATGTAAATGTTTATTTAAGAAATTACAAATTTTTCCTTTGACATCACAATATCTGTTATCTTTATTAATGTTTGTAGTTCAAAACAAAAACCTTTTCTCAGTAAGCATTGAAAATCACACTATAGACACTAGACAAAGAAATAATTTATATCTGCCCCAAGAAAATGTAACCAGTTATCAAAAGGATCTTATTATTAGGGGATCAAAATCTTTAATAATTTACCCTTGGAGATTAAGAATTTCGTTGGTAACCTAAAAAGGTTTAAAATTGCTCTGAAACAATTTGTATGCACTAATCCATTTCACACATTGGAAGAGTACTTTAATCAATCATGAATTATGTACTGTATCACAAAATCCCTTATATATTGGTATTAGTTTTAAGGTTCTGTCTATGTCCATTATATAAGTATTCATTTGATTGTCTATTATGAGCTGATCCCATTTCCTTTTGTAAACCTAATGTCTTATTTATGTATTGTATGTATAAAATTATTATTTGTATTTTATTGTTAAGACTCATTCTGAACTGTGCCTATTGTTATTTTAATGACACATTCTGTATCCATTGTGGTGGATCTATGGAATACTGAATGAATGAATAAGTGAATAAGGCCCGGTAGCCGACTGTTGTGGGTATGGTAATGAATTTTGAGTTCAATAGAAGACTTAATAGCTGTTAGCTTTGCAAGAAGGAATTTGCTGCAAAGAGGTACATAATATCACACTTTACTTTCTGTTTGTCTTCACTTGTAACTTTGATTCTTCTCTGCCATTGCACATTCTTTGTTTCTTTTCAGTTTAGGTTTTCAACAGGGACAGAGAGATTTCTTCTTTTTATTGGTTTTCTTGGGGCACTTGTTACTGCGTCAACAGCACCTTTAAATATATTGTTGTTTGGTGACCTTACTGGAGAACTAGTGGCATATGGATATGCAGTACGAGCAAATTATACAGAACCTGATGCAGATGCATTCTTAGATGCCGTTGGGACATTTGCCCTTTACAACTCCATACTTGGAGTTGTAATGCTAATAGTGACATATATATCAGTCTGGACTTATAATTTTGTGGCCAATAGACAGGTAAGAAATTTTTGACTGTGTGACATTGTGATAATGTTTTTTGTACTTCAGCAACATAAAAGAGCCTATTTAAACACTGCTTATGCTGAAGTCTCCACATTAGGTTTCTTTACAGAGTAATTTACCTTAAAAATGAGGAAATTTAACACCCAGATCATTGCTATTTTATCACTGAAATTCAGCGTTATATTTATGTAATGGTAAAGAATCAAAGTCACGGTTAAGAATTTTCTTCCAGAAAGATTTTATTTTCTTCTTTCTTCTTCTATTTTTTTTTTAAATATAGTCTGTAAAGTTTATAGTGCAATGAGATATGGAGTAGAATTGTGCAATTCAAATTACTCACACAGTAAACATATACATCTGCCAGACCATCTAGACATGGGCATATGTCTACACACACACACACACACACACAGTATAGATAACTTATCAGTTCTTAAGATTATTGGTTTCTGCACAGAACACAATGTATAATAAATCCATTAATTATAAATGTAATGTGCCATCATCAGAACTCTTTAGCATTCACACTCTTCTTTGCTATAAGTTTCCAAGTACACATAACAGACTTAAGTGTATGTCTTCATTTCTGTTGTTGTATTCATATAAGCTTTTGATATTTCACTTTCATTTCAGATTCTTCGAATTCGAAATTTGTATCTCAAGTCCGCCTTGTCACAGGATATTGGTTGGTATGATGTACAGCAAACTGGAGATTTTGCTAGCAGAATGTCTGAGTAAGTTTAATTGTACAGTTATATTTTAATAAATTGTATTAAGCATTTTTTTAATATGCACATAATGTATGAGGTACTTAGATCAAACCTGATGCATCTGACTCCCACTGAGTGTTGATTTTACAGTGTGATAAACACAACTATATGGATCTTGTATACCAGTTTTTATTTGATGCTACCAAATGTTTCAGCTGTCCACTTCAGCCAAAATCAGGTAGGCCACTGTTTCACAAAAAGAATAAAAGAGAGAGGCCTCTCCCTAGAAACGGTGGGTATAAAGTTATTGTAATAATACTTACAATAATTATAATTCTGAAAATGGAATAATACGCAATCTTAAAATTAATGTATAAATTATGTTACTAGAATTTTTAGGATACCTAAAAAAATTAGTGTATAAGGTATGTTACTAGACTTTTTAGGTATACTTGAAAAGTATAGTAACATAATTTATATTAATTTTAATATCACTTATTATTCCGTTTTTTGGAATAGTAAGTATTGTAATTAGTTTACAATAACTTTATACCCACTTTCTCTAAGGAGAGGCCTCTCCCCTTTACTCCTTTTCTGTTTCCATACCTTACCTGGTGATGGCTGAAGTGGACAGCCGAAACATTTGGTAACAATGAATAAAAACCAGTATACAAGGTCTATATAGTTGTATTCATCAGACAGTAAAATAAATAGGCCTACTCAATTGATAAATGACACAATGGGAGGATGTCATGTAACATTATCTGACTTGTGTTTGAAAGGTGGCTGGTTTGATTTTTAGACCATCTTGGCCATCCTAACTGAGGTTTCTTGTGATTTTCCAAGCAAAACTTCTTTCTGCCTCCTGGGAAAATACTTTGCAGTAGACCATCACTTCTGCATGGGGCAAGTTGCAGGAAACTTGTTCAAGTGGTTATATTGAAACCTTACCTGAAATTTTGCTCATTAATCGTACCAGCCAAGTGAAGATTTTCAGCCACAAAATATGTGCTATATATGTCAGTAAGGAAATCAAAAGTTTCACATGAAGTCGGTAGTGATTCACAAATTCAGAACTTGAAATAAATTAACTACTACAATAGTGAAACTTAATTACACATTTGAGACAGAACACATAGTTATTCAATATGTGTAAATGTCTCAGAAGTGTGAAATAACCATGACATGCTTTGTATATATGTTTCACTCTCCCCATGACAGTATGTGGTATTCCTGCAGTTTGCTAGTATGATTTGTTCTGATATTTTAAATGCTTATGTTTGCATGATGACACATTTTGATGCTTAACACAAGTACCTGATATGATCATGAAATTTAGCCTTTGAAAAGTAAAAATGAAATAAATTTAATTTCAAACGCTGTCTTGTTGAAATATCTCAAACCCAATAGTTTTGTTGCAGCTGATATTATATAATAAGCTTTGGTAACGTTGTAAACATTTGCAAAAGAACTCTTTGTGAAATGGATGAATGTGTCCTGTTATTCCGGATAGGATTTTAAAGGTATTCATAGTTATGCTTGTTGGTTTGACTAATTCTTAACTGGCATTGTTAGACATAACCGTATAGTAACACTGAACACTACTGATCATGTACCATATCTGTTTGTTCAGGTAATATTGATTTCAAACTTCTTGATCCTGACTTACTGTTTAATACCATTTTAATGCCACACACCTTCCTCCACTTTGCATTCCTTAAAGTTTTCTTGGACACATGCGGTTTATATTAGCACCTGAAATTATTTCGCACAAAATCATCGCTCGTTGTGTTCTACTAGTGTGAAAAATTTCAGGTGAGATTTTTTACGTGATCACCCAGTGTAAGCAGTGTCTTCATTAGTTGTGTAATCAACCAATTGATGCAGGAATGTGTTAAAATATTGTGTTATGTTTCTCATAGTTGGTTTTTTTAAATATATGCAGAGACCTAACAAAGCTGGAGGATGGAATTGGAGATAAAGTGGTTCAGTTTATACATTTTATGGCATCATTTGTGGGCTGCATAATATTAGCTTTTATAAAGGGCTGGCTGCTTGCTCTGGTTTGCCTCTCATCACTTCCTATCACCTTGATAGCTGTTGGAACCGTCAGTGTGGTACAGTATCCACTCCATTGAATAGTTACTGTTAAAGCCAAGTACCTTTATATATTAAGAGTTATGTACACCTTTTTACTTACATATTTATTCATAAATGTTCATAATTTCTTAGTACACAATCATTAAGCATAAATTTAAATTTTGTCAGTTTAAATGGTTCACTTATCTACAGTGCATGGTGCATCTTCTAATGCTGGCAGATTTCTTGACAGCTGAATAACTGCCTCCATTTGTCCACATTTTGTTTAAATTTTTTTGGCATTCACCAGATTTAATGCCCCACATGTGTATTTTCAGCTGTGTAAAGTCAAAGCTGCATTGCACTGTGGGTTGTTGGTTACTCACCTTCTAACTTCATGCATGCATTCTGTCTGTGCCATACATGGATATGTTTTGAACACCATTTTCTAAAAGCCCTTTCAGTGCTTTAAGAAAGTAAACCAAAAACATGGATTGATATTGTTGGTTTGTTTTCTTACTCTGCTGAAATACGCGGTAAATATGTGTCTTAAAATCCTTTTAGTACCATTTTCATTTGGATCTGATTGTGTAAAAAATGTTTTAACATTAGACAGTTTAGGATTTTTGTAGCTTTAGAAACATGAAGTGTCACATGGAACCAGATCAGGTTAAGTGTGGTGAATGTGCTAGTACATTTTGTTTTAATAAAAGGACTTGACTGGAAGTATTGTGTGAACAAAAAGCTTTACCATGATATAGATCTTACTTTTGCAGTTAATGATTTCTCAATGAATGTTATGCTGTAAATATTCCAGACCTGAAGGTAGAATTGGTTGACTGTTTTGGAGGAAATACATAAATTTGTAATGTCAAGTTTTCTGATATCAAAGGCAAAGTTCAGCATTAATTGGACATTTGTACCTTTTTCCAGTTGCACATACTTAAGGTTTATTTGTTAAGGACTTTTATAGTGTTTTGTTTCAGCGTTATACTCTTCGCCATTCATTATTTTTTAAGATCTTGATCATTTTTTTCTGTCAGTTTTTTGACAAGGAAGGAAAATACCACACCAATAGAAACATGCTGTAGCCACATAAGAATTGAATTCTAATGAATGTTAAAAACAGGATTGCTCAAGTATGTCATGTAATTTAGCATACACCACTACACCAGTTTTACCAGTTGCTGAACAAAAACATCTGGTGTGTGTGTGTGTGAAAACAGGTAGTCTTATAGCTGTGAGAGGGTGGTTATGCTGCTCTTAATATAAAACACCTTTTATAAAAATTTACATTTTTTATATGCAACATTCTTTTATGTGTTAAATTGATATGGCATGTATATTATGTATTTCTGTATCATTTTATGACAAATTCAATATCCAGTATGTTTGTTAGACCTTATATGGGTATGATAAGTGTATAATAAATGATTGATTGATTGACTGAGTGTAATGTTGTGAAACAAGTAACATTTATCTTAATACACTCAGAACCTGAAGTAGTGTAAATTGTGAATAGTAATACATCATTAAATGTGGGCTGGGATAGCACAGTTGTTATAGTGACACACTACAGGCTGGATGGTCCAGGGATTGAATCCCGGTGGGCGCGATATTTTCTGCTGCTGTCCAGACTGGCCCTGGGGCCAACCTAGCCTCCTATACAATGGTACTGGGTCTTTCCCAGGAGTAAAGTGGCTGGGGCGTGGCACTGACCACTCACCCCATGTAGTGTTGAGGTTGAAGAAAGAGTACCTCTACTCCACCTCTGGGCCTTCATGGCCTGTTATAGGGTGAACTTTACCTTTAATACATCACAAAATATATATGTGTTACTTTATTTGAAAATTCAATGTTATGGGATGTTGTGCCATGTTGACTGGTCATTTAGAATTCTTACTAGCACCACAACATTTTATTGTTAAGAGGCACCGTAAGTTCTTGTCAGATGTAATTGACATTTTTTGCTGTCATTTTCAAATAGTGAACTTTATTGTGTGATATTTAACTTCTCCAGATTTCATCAAGGCTAGCAAAGAAGGAATTAGCAGCATATGGCATAGCTGGTGCAATTGCTGAAGAAGTTCTGAGTTCTATCAGGACTGTTATAGCATTTGGTGGCCAGTACTCTGAGGTGAAGAGGTATGTTTAGTGATAATGCATGTAATGCACTTCTACCGACTGCATTTAATTTTGTGCAAAAGTTATGTTCTTAGGTCAGTCATTGCATCTGTGCCAAGAAACAGTTCTATGAATTGTATGCACAAACTGCATAAATTGAACTCCTAATAGGTAGTTCATATTTGTCCTTCAGTCCAAATGCTTTGTCTTGAAAAGTTTTAACAAGGTTTTGGTGAAATATGGTATGTAGATTCTACACAAAATGCATGACTAACTTAATTTTAGTTTTTGTTAATATAATGCAATTTTTACTTTACATGAAAATCAAATATTATTTTATCATTCCTCTAAAAACTGTTTCATATTCAAAAAGCTGTATCTAAAATATAACTTGCATGAAAATATGCAACTTTTGTTTGAAATATTACAGGTATTATGTATATATTTAGTAGAATACAAAGTAAAAGCCCCTGAGTAATAACCATGTCCCTCTACTTGAGCATATTGTGGTGCATATTTCTGCACAGTAAGAAGAAACAAGATATATTGGAATTTATTTATATCATTTCCAACTTAGAGTACTGTTTTTACTTGTAGGGTTATGTTTTTTAGATGATTTTTGTCTAAGATGTTTCACTGAAATCTGTGAGGAAGAGTAATATGTGTTTGTCAATTTCTAATTAATTTTTTTAACAGCAAACTTAAGTGTTGCTTACTTTGTAAGAATTTAATCCCAGTTACTTACGCAGTTTTGAATCTTGATTTATGGTGTATCAACTTGAAAACTGCAGCGAGTGGTGGAATTCTTTGGACACCAATACCCTTATTTGTTGAACATCCTGTACAAAAAGTCTGTTGTCATCCTGATTACATTTTGCCTCAGCACACTTTCAATTTTCCTTAAACTGAATAAACCAGTAACAAATCGATTTGGCACATAGATTCCCTTCCATACATGGAGTGGCTACAGTGGATTTGAACTTGGCAAACCATGTGATGCATTGGTTTTTCTCATGAATAAACAAGATTGTACTGACTATATTTGGTGTTTGGTTTAGTGCCATTGAGACTATGAAGTGCGCATTTGCAGCAGACAAGTAATAGGAATCATTGTTGAACATTTCACCATATATAAAAAAAAAGTGTGTGTGTGTGTGTGTGTGTGTGTATATATATATATATATCAAAATAAAATATGTACAAAAATCCAGAACTCAGGAGTTATTTTTTGATGATCTTATAGTTCATTTTATTCTTTTACAGGTACTCAGCTAACCTTGTTTATGCCAAAAATATCAATGTAAAGAGAGCATTCCTCTCAGGGCTTGGATTTGGATTTCTTTGGTTCTGCATCTATGCAAGCTATGCTCTAGCTTTTTGGTATGGTGTTGGTTTGGTTTTGGAAGACCGTAGAAAGCCTCCCAACGAAATTGTCTACACGGAAGCAACTATGGTCACGGTGAGAAATTGTACTTGACTTCATTGAATTACTTCCCAAAGAATTACAACATCATGTCATATCCCTTGGGTCAGTAGTTCACTGACTGGTAGACCAGCAGGATATTCTCAAAGTATCAGGTTCTGATCTATCCCACATACAACATTACATATAATAGGGGAGGTGTTTGCAGGACAATAAGGGGGGTGTGGCTGGGATTTGGCAAGGTGCTATTTACTAGATCCCACCCACAGAACTGTCACACAGTACCTGTATTTGTCCTCTTGTTTCCCAGCCCCAGCATTCGTCTTGATCTTCATATCACTTCAAGATGAAGGAAGTGCATTCCACCAAAACATCAGGAACCAAATGCCCAGAGACATGGCATTATATCCCAGAATGGGGTCCTTGTCTTGTTTTAGCATTTTTGATGCATACATCTGATTGTAAAGATATATGAACATGAATAATTTTATAACAGGTGTTCTTTGGTGTCATGATGGCTTCAATGAACTTTGGTATGACATCCCCATTTATTGAGGCATTTTCCATAGCAAAAGGAGCTGGAGCAAAAGTATTTTCAGTAATTGACCGAGTCTCACCTATCAATAGTTGGTCTACAGATGGAGAGTATCCAGAGCTGATGAAAGGCAACTTAAGTTTCAGGAATGTTCACTTTGAATATCCAACTCGGTTAGACGTTAAGGTAAGTAAACATCACACATAAGCCTTACATCACATGCTTTATTTGTTCACATAGTAAGTTGCTACAGAATGTATTTTATCACATTTAGGCCCAGATTTTTTAAACTGGTACAACCCCTGTAACCTGGTTATTTTTCATGAGGTACAAGTTAACCTTTTGGTGCCAGAATTATTTTTTTAAATTTTAGCACATCCTGTATATAAAATGTGAATAAAACAGGAACCAAATATGTTAGAATTATGAAACAAACTGCATTTTGAAGAGAAAAAACGGGGAGTATTTACCATGTTTAAAATATTCAGTACCTATATTTGTTGAATAAATATATAAAATGCAATGTTTAGAGGTTAGCGGTGCGGTACGACCACTATAGTGGTCGTTAGGCGTCAAAGGGTTAAACTAAATCACAGGGTAATATTATGGATCCAGGCTGTGAACTGGGGCTATGTAAATTATAATAAACAATTAGTTTTTACTGTCAGTATATTAAAGTTTTCAGTTTCTCACTAAATACTTTTTATGAATTAATGTATCAGGCTTTGTGTATGAGTGGGTGAACGTGATTGTAACTGAAAAAGAATTTCACTGACATATAGTGAAACATATTGTATATGTGAAGCCTTTCTGTGTAGGTTCTTCAGGGTTTGAACTTGGACATAAACGTTGGCGAGAAAGTGGCTCTAGTGGGAAGCTCTGGCTGTGGAAAATCAACTTGTATCCAGCTCATCCAGCGATTTTATGACCCACGGCAAGGGACAGTAAGCTTTTTGTAATACCCATTTCTGTAGACTCATTCTTGTCTCTGTTTGAAAATGGAAAATGTGATCACAATTTTCAGGCAACCTGGCACATGCAGATGTAATTTATCTCAGATATTTCTGATACTGTTGATTGTAGTAACATCTTCAAGCATGAATATGAAGTGTGGAGAAACTTTAATAGGGTGTACAATTAAATTCTTGTATTCCCATATCTGAACACTTCAGAGAAGAGAAAAATCTCTTTCTGCTGCAGAGTTCAGACTATGGTTACTGCTTATCCTGCTCATTGCTTGTGACCCTACCAAGTGACACGAAATTAGAGCAGTCATTAATGTTAAGGATTCTGTATGAACCTAATATCATAGAAGAGATTGTGTGATAATATAGTTTGTGATGTGGGAAGGGCTGTTTTGGGCAGAATGTGAGCCAGCACTAATAAGAGAGGATAGAGAAAACTTCATGGTAAGGAACTTCGTAATTTTTACTCGTTGCCCTGACGTTATTAAGGGAATCAAATTAAGAAGGATCAGTTGGGCAGGACTTATGCCAGGCATGAGAAAGATGAAAAATTTACACAAATTTGTTTGGAAAACCTGAAGGAACGAGATCTCAGAATATAGGCATAGAAGTGAGGATAATTTAAAATGGACTGTAATGTGGTAGGATAAAAGGGTGGAGTAGATGGATTTGGCTCAGGGTACGGACCAGTGGCACAGTGTTTTGATCACAGTGAACATTTGGATTCCACAAAGGTTGGGGAATTTCTTAAGTAGAAGAATGACTGTTAACTTCACAAGAAGAACTATGGACTCTGGAATTGGTAGATTAGATAGGTAATTTCATACTTGGTAAGAAACCAACAAATGCACATTGATAAAATATGTTTTATAATATATTACTATTCACCGACATGTTTTGGTCAATTCTGTGACCATCATCAGGGTGTCACACAAGAATACGTACAATATACAAACAATTGTATATTGTGTGTATTGTTGGTTTGCTACGTAAGTATAAAATATTCTTTAATGCACAGATATGGAACAAATATAGATAGGTAATTGTTTATTTGTTGAGAAGAAATACATCTGGAACAAAAGTATTTTAGTTGGAACATTTGATGGGATATAACAGAATCTGTGTTATGTTGAGGCATATGTTCGCAAGTGGGTGTTACATAGAAGTAAGAAAATCTATGACTTCAGGAAGTAAAACTGTACTATGTCTTTATTCTTATTAACCTTCTCACTATCTTGTGTTGCTTAGCACTGGAAAGTCATTATAGCTCTTTCTGGAGTAAGGTGGAATATATTCACATAATTGTCTTGAGTATTAAAAAGAATGATCTGAATTCAAATCACATGATCATCTTCAGAATAAAATTGAAGGAGCTGACATAAATTTACCATAGTTGTCTCTGTTGTGATTAAGTCATTACATAGGACACAGATGCATTTAACAATAAAAATGAAAGGTTTAAAATAATTACTAATTGAAATTTCTTTATTATGCTTGGAAATCTTTTGCTGTGTAGGTTATGGTGGATGGTAATAATGTGAAAGAACTGAATGTTGCGTGGTTGAGAAAACATATTGGTGTGGTTGGTCAAGAGCCTGTTCTGTTCAATACCACGATTTCTGAGAATATTAGCTTCGGAGCAGAGGGAGCAACAGAAAAAGATATTGAAGACGCTGCTAGAGAGGCGAATGCACATGATTTCATATCAAAACTACCAATGGTTTGTATCTTGTTTTACAAATGGAAAGATAAAGTGTCTTTATCAACACATGCTGTATGTAAACTTAACACTAGGTGTATAAGTTACATTTTGTGATCACAAGTAGTACAAAATGTCAAAGATTATCAATATTTTTAATGTTCTAAAATGTTGTTGAAACGTTAGATTCAATTTTTTTTTCGTACCCTAAAGGAACTCAGTATCTAAATTAAACATTTTCCACCTCCTCATCTTGTTAAAAAATGCAACATTTCAGAAGCTGGTTCAACTTTCATCCTTAGGTAAACATCTGAAATTTTTATATTTTGTTGACCGTACATTTTAGTACAATGATAGTCTTTTTTTTTACCAACTTGATGCACAAATTCTTTATTTTAGTATATTTATTAAATTCCTCTACATGCTTCGAGTACTATCATGCTCATCTTCAGGAGGACTCTCGTAACCTGTGTACTGAACAGTCACCTAAAGAGAGTGACGATAACAGATGCTGCACTAATACAATTTGTCCTCCTGAAGATGAGCATGATAGTGCTGGAAACATGTAGAGGAATGTAATAAATGTATTAAAATAAAGAGTTTGTGCATCAAGTTGGTAAAAAAAAGACTATCATCTGAAATTTTGTCTGTTGGATCCATTAAATAGGGCTATGGGAGGAACCCAAATCATTGAAAAGCTCAGTAATGTAAATGCTTTGAAGAAATGTAGATCAAATTTCATGCCAGTGGGAGTGTCTTAGTTAGGTCCTGGAATATATGAACATACACTAATGCATTTAACCTAGTTCTTGATTGTTAGTGAAATGTGTGCTTAATGGACATGGCTAGCATGCTTGATGCTTATTAATGTTTGTAGTTCAAAACAAAATTATTTTCTTAACAAACAATGAAAATCACAATTTAGACACTATACAAAAGAAATAATTTATACCTTCCTCAAGCAAACTTAACCATTTATCAAAAAGGAGCTTATTATTCAAGGATAACAATTTTTAATAATTTACCCTTAGAGATTAAGAATGTTGCTGGTAACCAAAAAAAATTTAAAATTGCTCTAAAAAATTTTTTACACACTTACTCATTTTACACAATTGAAGAGTGCCTTAGTCAATCGTGAATTAAGTACTGTATCACAAGATTTTTATTATAGTGGCATATTGATTTAAGATTCTATGTGCATTATGTAAGTACTCTTGAATTGTTTTTAAGTTCTGTGTAGGTACATTATGTGCATATTCATTGATTGTTTATTCTGAACTGATCACATTTCCTTGTATAAACTTGATTTGTCCTATTTATATGTTATAATCACAAATCACTTACATGTATCTTATTGTTGAGACTCATTTTGTACTATGCCTGTTGTTATCTAATGACAAGTTCTGTATTCACTCTGGTGGATCTCTGGAATACTGAATGAATGATTATGATTTTGCAACAAGGCTTTTAAAAATAGAACATGATATTTTCACTCTAAACCTTACAAAAGAAGGCATTACTCATGGCATAATGTGAACTGGAAGGAATGTCAGCTTGTCCAGTGGTTGAATTAAGAGTGTGTGTGTGCATGTGGTTGTGTGTGCACATAGCATAATAATTTTAATTTGTATGTTATCAGAGCGTTTATAAATATGTGACTTTTGTTAAGGAAATTTGTTTGGAAAATAATGTTGTTATAACCACATATATGGTGCTGTTTTATGGCATTAACCACTGAACCATCTTTTTTTATGTGTGTGAAACCTGGGATGGATGAAATTCAGAACACCTCCACAAATTTTGTTAATGGACTGTGTGGCTGTGGTTATGTTGTGTCTATATTTGTAACCATGCAAGGTGGGGATTATGTCATCTGGCATGTTGAAAGATTACGGTTATGATCACAATTATTTTGTTCTAAATTTACATATGTTAAATAGTATAAGTATGGCAATGGTTAATGTGAACAAATTGCAGTATTTCTGTGTTGTCCTTCCATATTTATTATTTTTTTATTTCTACAGGGCTACAACACTCTTGTTGGGGAAAGAGGTGCACAGTTGTCTGGTGGGCAGAAACAGAGGATTGCCATTGCTCGTGCTTTGGTACGAAAGCCAGTTATTTTGCTTCTTGATGAAGCTACGTCAGCCCTTGATACATCAAGTGAGTCCAAAGTCCAAAAGGCCTTGGATAAGGTGAGAGATTGTTACATTTTATAGTATAAGTGTGGGTGTTACTGTGGAAGGTGTCTTTAATATTAACCCTTTAAACGCCGAGTTAAATCCCACCTGCCAACTGCTGGCATTATTAGGAGCTCACCATATTCTCCACGTTAGCAGGATAAGGGTTAATACCAGGCACTGAATATTTCGGCTTGCT
>Ga0123355_10005194_pt1 | contig 19002 bp, 21 predicted proteins | sample TergutEmb28metaG_3_FD_89872 | JGI IMG/M metagenome (GOLD analysis project Ga0123355, IMG submission 89872) | Embiratermes neotenicus P1 segment gut microbial communities from Petit-Saut dam, French Guiana - Emb289 P1 | ecosystem: Host-associated > Arthropoda: Insects > Digestive system > Gut ... | reverse complement strand
GCGGCTGCGGCGGCTCGAGTCGGAGCTGGCTTCGGTCACCGCCGGCAACGGCGCGATCTACGCCACCCGCCCCGAGTCCTACCTTGTCGTCAAGCCGATGATGGGCCACGACATCTCGTTCCCCTTCAACATGGTCAAGCGCGGCTGGCGGGCCGTGTACGCGACGGATGCGTGCGCCAGCGAGAGGATGGCCCCGTCGATCGACGGCGAGTACGCGCGGAAGCGGCGGATGGCGACCAGCACCTGGCCGACGGTGATCCTCGGGGGGATGCTGTCGCCGCGCGGCTACGACCCGATGTACGCGCTGATGATCTTCTCGCACCGGGTGCTGCGCTACCTGTCGCCGTTCCTGCACGTGATCGCGCTCGGCTGCGCCCTCGCGCTGATCGGGCACGGCTGGGTGTACCTGGCGGCCGCGGCGATCCAGGTGCTGGTGCTGGTGGCGGCGGCCGTGGCGCCGATCCTGCCGCTGCGCCCGCTGCTGGTGGCGCGCTACTACGTGGTCACGACGGCGTCGCTCGCGACCGGCCTGTGGGACTGGCTGACCGGCGTGCAGACTGCGGCCTGGGAGCCGGTCGAGGGGACGCGATGACGGGGGGCCGCATTCATCGGGGGCTCGACCTCGCGATCGCCGGGCCGCTGGCCGTCCTGACCGCGCCGGTCGTCGGCGTGCTGGCGCTCGCGGTCAAGCTCGACTCGGGCGGCCCGGCCCTGTATCGCCAGGTCAGGGTCGGGCTGGGCGGGCGCCAGTTTCGGATCTGCAAGCTGCGAACGATGGTCGTCGGCGCCGAGTTCATCGGCGCCGGCCTGGCGGTCGACGCCGACGACGACCGGATCACTCGCGTCGGCAGGGTCCTGCGGCGCTACTCGCTCGACGAGCTCCCGAACCTGTGGAACGTCGTCCGCGGCGACATGTCGATCGTCGGGCCGCGGCCGACCGTTCCAGTCCAGGTCGACCAGTACACCGAGCGCCAGCGCGGACGGCTGGCGGTGCGGCCGGGGCTGACCGGATGGGCCCAGGTGAACGGCCGCGCGTCGTTGCCGTGGTCCGAGCGGATCGAGCTCGATCTCTGGTACGTCGAGCACCGGAGCCTGTTGCTGGACCTCCGGATCCTGGCCGCGACGCTGCGGATGGTGCTCGCCGGCCACGGCCTCTACCACCAGGGAGAGGGGGGCGGCTGGAGCCCGCCGGGCGCCGACCGGGGCGAGGAGCATCGGGCCGCCGAGGCGGCGAGCGGCCGTGAGCCCTGAGGCCCACGAGCTGCTGATCTTCGGCGCCGGCGGCGCCGGCCGGGAGATCGCGATCTGGGCCGAGCGGGCGAGTTGGGGGGGCCGTCCGTTCCGCGTGCTCGGGCTGATGTCGGACGACGACTTCGGCCAGGTGATCGCCGGACGCGAGGTGTGGACGCTCGCCGACGCCGCCCGCCGCCACCCCGGCGCCTTCGTGCTCGTCGCGGTCGGCGACCCGCGGCTGCGCTCGCGGCTGCTCGAGCTCGCTCTGCAAGCGGGCCTGCGGCCCTCGCCGCCGCTGGTTCACCCTTTCGTCTGGGCGGAGCTGGACGCGGACACCGTGACCCTCGCCGAGGGCGTCGTGATCTGTCCCGGGAGCATCGTCACGACCAACGTCGCGATCGGCGCGCACACCCAGATCAACGTCGCCTGCACGGTCATGCACGACTGCCGGCTCGGCGACTTCTCGACGCTGTCCCCGGGCGTGCATGTGTCGGGCAACAACGTGCTGGAGCCGTTCGTGTTCGTCGGCACCGGGGCGGTCACCGTCCAGGGGCGTCCGGGCGAACCGCTCCAGATCGGCGAGGGAGCGGTCATTGGTGCGGGGGCGGTGGTGACCGCGAACGTCGCGCCCGGAGCCACGGTCGTCGGCGTTCCGGCGCGTCCGGTACGACATTCGTCCGCATAAGCGGGTGTTTTCCGGCTTCTTTGCAAAGTCGGTGGCGAAACCGCGATAATCCACCCCATGGAAGCGGGCGCACTGCCCCGCGCCGGGTCATCAGGGGTCTCGGCGCTGACGCCGCGTCTCCTGAGGATCACCTCCGATGCACGGTTGGTGGGGATGGTCCGAGAAGGGCGCGGAGGGGCGTTTGAAGCACTTTACGATCGCCATCACAGGGGGATCCTGTCGTTCTGCCGGCACATGCTCGGCGACGCCGACGAGGCCGAGGACGCGGTCCAGCACACGTTCATGGCCGCATACCGCGAGCTGAGCCGCTCCGACAAGCCGATCCACCTGCGTGCGTGGCTCTACACCGTCGCCCGCAACCGCTGTTACTCGATCATCCGGGCCCGCCGGGAGCAGCCGTCCGACTCGCTCGACGAGGCGGCGACCGAGGGGCTCGCAGCCGAGGTCCAGCGCCGCCAGGATCTTCGCGACCTCGTCGCCGACCTGCGGCGACTGCCCGACGAACAGCGCGCCGCGCTGGTGCTGGCGGAGCTCGACGCGCTCTCGCACGAGGACATCGCGGGCGTGCTCGGGGTTCCGCGCGACAAGGTCAAGGCGCTGGTCTTTCAGGCCCGCGAGTCGCTGGTCGCGAGCCGCACCGCCCGGGACACCGCCTGCGCCGAGATCCGCGAGCAACTCGCGTCTGGCCGGGGAGCGTCGCTGCGGCGCTCCAATCTCCGGCGACACCTGCGCGACTGCGACGGGTGCCGGGAGTTCCGCGCCCAGGTCGAGACGCAGCACCGGAAGTTCTCGGTGCTGCTGCCGGTCCTGCCGGCGGCCGCTCTGAAGCAGGGCCTGTTCGGGGGCACCGGCGTGCTGATCGGCGGCACGGCCGCCGTTGGCGGCGGCGCGGTCGCCGCGACCGCGCTCAAGACCGGCGTCGTCAAGGGGGTTCTCGGGACGGTGATCGCGAGCCTCGGGACGGCCGGCACGCTGGTCGTGACCGGCAGCGATATGGAGCTCAAGTCGCTCATGAACGGCGTCGAGCACGCGGTCCCGAAGTGGGTTCCCACGTCTCGGGCCCAGGCTCACCCAGCCCGACCCCAGCCCCAACCGCTGGCCAGGCCGCAGTGGGTCCACACCTCGCGGCCCGCGGTGGTCGTGCCCAGCTTCGCTCCAACCCGGGCACCCAGGTCCGTCGCCGTGACGCGCCTGCCGCGCCCGGCGGCGCCTGCGCACCCCCGTTTCGTCGCCGCCAGGCTGGCGGCGCCTGTGTACGTCCGGCACGTCAGCGCGCCGGCACCGGCGCCCACCCCGGTGGCCCGCCCGGTCCGCGTCCCGGTGGCCCCGGCCCCGCGCCCGATTCCGCCCCGGGAGATCCAGCCGGCCGCCACACCGGTGCAGGTGCCCTCGGCCGTTTCGACGACGACGCACGCCGCACCGGCTCCCGCCTCCGCGCCGGTGACCCCGCCGCCGGTGACTCCGGCGCCCGTGACGCCTCCGGCGAGCACGCCGCCCGTCGCGACGCCTGCCGCCGGCGCGTCACAGCCGGCGTCCGCGTCGGTCCCGGCGAAGGCGTCACAGGCGCCTGCGGCGCCGCCGCAGCCGCCCGCCAGGACGTCCGCGACTTCCGTCCCGCCGGTGACCGGATACGGGAACGGCAACGGGAACGGGAACGCCTACGGCTGGAGGCACGACCGCCGCGGGTCGTGGAGCACGCCCACCCCGGCGACCCCGCCTGCCTCCGCCCCCGGATACAACCCGTCGACGTCGACGAGTGCGCCGCAGAACCCGGCGTCGGCGACCTCGGCGACGACCCCGATGACGCCGACCAGCGCGGCGCAGAACCCGGCGTCGGCCAACACCGCGACTGCCCCCATGACGCCGAACGCCACCGGCTCGGCTGACCAAACCGGCGCTGACGGCGCCGGCGGCGGCGACCAGGGTGGCGGCCAGGGCGGCCAGGGCGACCAGGGTGGCGGCCAGGGCGGCCAGGGCGACCAGGGTGGCGGCCAGGGCGGCCAGGGCGACCAGGGTGGTGGCCAGGGCGCCGGTGGTCCGAACTCGCCCTGAAGTAACCTCCGGTTAGTAGTCCAAAACCAGGAGGAAAGACGGATGGCGAAGAGGCCGCGAGCGCTGGCCGGAAATGTCGTGGCGATCACCGGCGGCGGCCGGGGGATTGGCCGCGCGACGGCGGCGGCGCTGATCGCCGAGGGCGCGCGCGTCGCGATCGGCGACATCGACGCGGCGCTGGCCGCCCAGACCGCCGAGGAACTGGGAGCGGGAACGCTCGGCCTGCCGCTGGATGTGACCGACCGCCCCAGCTTCGAGACGTTCCTGGCCGAGGTCGAGCAGCGGCTCGGGCCGCTGGACGTGCTCGTCAACAACGCCGGGATCATGCCGATCGGCCCGCTGCTCGACGAGAGCGACGAGACCACCGACCAGATCCTCGACATCAATGTCCGCGGCGTCCTGATCGGTTCCAAGCTCGCGCTCGGCCGATTCCTTCCGCGCGGCAGCGGCCATCTCGTCAACATCGCCTCGACGGCGGGCAAGACCGGCGTCGCCGGCGGGGTCACCTACTGCGCCAGCAAGCACGCGGTGGTCGGCCTCAGCGAGGCGATCCGCCAGGAGGTCAGCGGCAGCTCGATCGGCGTCAGCATCGTGATGCCGATCGCGGTGAACACCGAGCTCGGCGCGGGGCTGCGAACGCTCCGCGGCTTCCGCACCCCCGAGCCAGAGGACGTAGCCCGGGAGATCGTCGCGGCGCTGCAGTCCGGCCGGGTCGACGTCTACGTGCCTCGCACGATCTCGCCGCTGCTGCGCAGCCAGAGCGTGCTGCCCCGCGCGCTCGTCGATCTGATCGCGAGGTTCCTCGGGGTCCATGAGGTGCTGGCGAGCCCCGACCGCGCCGCCCGCGCCGCCTACGAAGCGCGGATCTCCGCGTGACATTTGGTCTGGCGCGCGAGCGCCCGGCGCTCTATGCTCAAATCGGCAGCGGCAGAGCGCGCACAACTTTTGCCGCCAGTGGATGTTTTATCGTAAGCCTGGCTAAAGAAGCCAGGCCGCAAGTGCTTGCGCGCTTCGGCTATCCTCGCCCGACTCAAAGGTTCAGTAAATCCTCAGATTGACCTCGGTTCGGCTTGCTGCGGGGCCGCTCGCGCTGGGGATCATCAACAGAAGTTATTGGAGCGTGTGAATGCGAATCCTTGTACTTGGCGGTGACGGCTACCTGGGTTGGCCGACTGCACTCCATCTCTCCGACCGCGGGCACGAGGTCGCGGTCAACGACAACTTCGCGCGTCGTGGCTACGACGTGGAGATGGGAGTCGAGAGCCTGGTGCCGATCGCCTCGCTCGAGGAACGACTTGCCGCCTGGACAGAGGTCTCGGGCAAGACGATCACGAGCTACGTCGGCGATCTGATCGACCCGGCGTTCACGCACCAGATGATCCGGGACTTCAACCCGGACGCGATCGTGCACTTCGCCGAGCAGCGCGCGGCGCCGTACTCGATGATCGACCAGGCGCACGCGGTCTACACGCAGACCAACAACGTCGTCGGCAACCTGAACGTGATGTACGCGATCGGCGATACCAACCGCGACATCCACCTCGTCAAGCTCGGGACGATGGGCGAGTACGGCCAGCCCAACATCGATATCGAGGAGGGCTGGATCGAGATCGAGCACAAGGGCCGCCGCGACCGGATGATCTACCCGAAGCGCCCGGGCTCCTTCTACCACTGTTCGAAGGTCCACGACTCGACGAACCTGGAGTTCGGCTGCCGGATCTGGGGGATGCGCGTCACCGACCTCAACCAGGGCGTCGTGTACGGGGCCGACACCGCCCAGACGAAGCTGGACGACCGGCTCGCGACGCGGTTCGACTACGACGGTGTCTTCGGCACGGTGCTCAACCGCTTCATCATCCAGGCGGTGCTGGGTCATCCGCTGACGGTCTACGGCAACGGCAGCCAGACCCGCGGCTACCTCAACATCGTCGACACCGTCGAGTGCATCCGGCTTGCCTGCGAGAACCCGGCGGACGCCGGCGAGTTCCGCGTGTTCAACCAGATGACCGAGACGTTCTCGCTCAACCAGCTGGCGGACACGGTCAAGAGCACCTACCCCGGCGAGGTCACGGTCGAGCACGTCGACAACCCGCGGGTCGAGATGTATGACCACTACTACAGGGTGGTCCATACGGCGCTGCCGAGCCTCGGCCTGAAGCCGACGCTGCTGGCAGAGTCGCTGATCGGCCATATGTACGACGTCGTCGAACGCTTCAAGGACCGCGTCGACCCGGCCGCGCTGGGCACCTCGACGGTCCAGTGGGCCGCGACGGCGAGCCAGCTCCCCGAGACGTCGGCGCTGGCGCAGACGTGATCGGCGAGGAGGAGGCCGCCCGGTTGGCCGACCGGCGAATCCTGGTCACCGGCGGCTCCGGCTTCATCGGCCGCCAGGTGGTGGCGGCGCTGGCGGGCGCCGCCACCCACGTCCGCGTCGTCGATCTGCAGCCCCACCCCGACCCCGACGTCGAGACCGTGGTCGGCGACATCGCCGACCCCGACGTCGTCGAGGAAGCGTTCGACGGCGGCTTCGACGGCGTCGTCCATCTCGCCGCCGTGACCTCGGTTCTGAAGTCGATCGAGCAGCCGGAACTGACCTACCGCACCAACGTCGGCGGGACCCATCGGATCCTCGAGGGCGCTCGGGCGGCCGGCGTCGGAGCGCTCGTGTTCGCCTCGACGAACGCGGTGACCGGGCCGATGGAGGATCCCGCGATCACAGAGCGGTCTCGGCTGCGGCCGCTGACGCCATACGGCGCCACCAAGGCGGCCGGCGAGATGCTGATGTCCGCCTACACGGCCGTCTACGACGTTCGCTGCACGTGCCTGCGGCTGACCAACGTCTACGGCCCCGGAATGCAGGCGAAGGACAGCATCGTGGCGCGGCTGATGCGGGCGATCCGGCTGGGCAACACGTTCGAGATCTACGGCGACGGCCGCCAGGTCCGCGACTACGTTCACGCCCACGACGTCGTCGCCGCGGCCGGGCTCGCGCTGACCGACGACCGCTGGTCCGGGCCGATCGTGATCGGCTCCGGCACGTCGCTGTCGGTTCTGCAGGTCGTCGACGAGGTGCGGCGCGTCACCGGTGCCGAGCTGGACGTCGTCCACGGACCCGCCAGGGCCGGCGAGATGCCGGCCGTGATCGTCGACAACGGGCAGGCGCGCGCCGCCGGCTGGTCGCCCGAGTACGACTTCACGCGCGGCGTCACCGGGGTTTGGGAGGAGTGGCGAGCGGCCGACATCGCGGGCGCGATTCCGCTTCCCGGGGGCGCCGGGATGATCGAGGGCGCCGGAGGTGTCGTGTGAGCATCGCCCCGCGTGAGCCGTTCGTACTCGAGCGCGAGCTCGAGCTGCTGGCCCCGGAGCAGCGCGCCCCGGCGCTGGCGTTCCTCGAGGCCAACCCGGCCGGTCTGGGCGCGCCGCTGGCGATCGTGATCCCCGCCTACAACGAGGAGCCGACGGTCGCCGAGGTGGTCGCCGAGATCCCCGGTGAGGCGGCCGGGCTCGCCGCCGAGGTGATCGTCGTCGTCGACGGCTCCAAGGATGCGACGGCGGCCAGAGCCGCCTCAGCCGGCGCGCTCGTCTGCGACGTCCCGGTCAATCGCGGGCAGGGCGCGGCGCTGAAGCTCGGATACTGGCTGGCGCGCGCGCGGGGTGCCGAGATCATCACGACGATCGACGCCGATGGGCAGTACGAGCCGAGCGAGATCGCGAGCGTCGTGCAGCCAATCGTCGACGGCCGCGCCGACTTCGTGTCCGGGTCCCGGCGGCTGGGGACCGAGCTGACCACCGATGCCACCAGGCACCTTGGGGTGATCGTTTTCGGCGCCATCCTGACCGTGCTGACGCGCCACCGGATCACCGATCCGGCCTGCGGGCTGCGGGCGATGCGTTCCGAGGTGACCGCGGCGGTCACGCTCGAGCAGCCCCAGTACCAGGCCTCAGAGCTGCAGATCAGCGCGGCGCTGAACGGCTACCGGCTGGCCGAGGTGCCGACGACGATGCGCGACCGCGGAGACCACGCCACCTCCACCAAGAAGGGCGGGAACTTCGGCTACGGGGTGCGGTTCGCGCGGGCGGCGGTCCACACCTGGCGGCGCGACCGCAGGGCGGCGCGCAAGCGGCTGCGGCCCGAGAAGATCCAGTGCTCGTAGAGCAGGAACCTGGCCCCGTACAGGACCAGTAGCACCCCGAAGTAGGTCGCCGTCACGAGCAGGGCGCGAAGGCCGTGTCCGGCCGGGATGCTCTGGACGTGGCGGTTGGTCCAGCCGGTCGCCTCTGACAGCGCCAACAGCGTGGCGCCCGACACGACCACGTAGGCCAGGACCTCGCGCCCGAACGCGACCTTGCCCTGGACCTGCCAGGTCCAGCGGCGATTGAGCGTCCAGTTCGGGATCGCGCCCGCGGCGAACGCGAGGATCGAGCAGGCGGTCGTCGAGAGACCGACCACGTACAGCACCGGGAACACGATCGCGCTGGTCGTGGCCGCGATCACCGACGCGATCGCGAACTTCGTGATGCGTTTGCCCAGCAACTTCCGGACAAGGGGCTGTAGTCGTTCGGGCGACCGCACGGCGTGCAGTCTAGCTGTGTAACCAGCGTCGGCGCGGGCCGACTTTACGGCGACCTTACTCGGACCTTATGTGACGGCCAGGGGTGACTTTGGCGGCCACGTGGCCGCAAAGTCGGCCCCAGGGTGTGTCGCGCCGAGCGTGCCGGTAGCGTCCGTCGTGAGTGCGTGTCGCGCAGACGACAGAAAAGGCGCAGTTCGGCGACGATGACCTGCTGCTGGCGGGGGACAATCTGCCGGCGCTGCGGGCGCTGCCACGGGAGTCGTTCGACCTTGTCTATATGGACCCGCCGTTCAACACCGGCCGCGCCCAGGCACGCTCGACGCTGAACGTCGAGCGAACCGGCGCCGACGACGCCTCGGCGGGGACGCGGGTCGGCTTCGGCGGGCGTCGTTATCGCTCGACGCTGCTGCACAGGCTCAGCTACGACGACGAGTTCGGCGACTACCTTGGCTTTCTGGAACCGCGCCTGCGGGCGGCGCGAGAGCTGCTGGCGGCGCACGGGACGCTGTACTTCCACATCGATTATCGCGAGGCGCACTACTGCAAGCTGCTGCTCGATCAGGTCTTCGGCCGGGAAGCATTCCTCAACGAACTGATCTGGGCGTACGACTACGGCGCCAAGCCTCGCCGCCGGTGGCCGGCCAAGCACGACACGATCCTGGTGTACGTCCGCGAGCCGGGTCACCACCACTTCGACGCCGACGCGGTCGAGCGGGAGCCATACATGGCGCCGGGGCTGGTATCGGCCGAGAAGGCGGCTCGCGGCAAACGCCCGACCGACGTCTGGTTCCACACGATCGTCCCGACCAACGGGCGTGAGAAGACCGGCTACCCGACGCAGAAGCCCGAGGGGGTGCTGCGGCGGATCGTCGCGGCCTCGTCGCGCCCGGGCGGATGGTGCCTGGATCCGTTCGCCGGGTCCGGGACGCTCGGCGCCGTCTGCCGCGAGCTGGGCCGGCGCTTCGTCCTGATCGATTCCAGCCCGACCGCGGTCGAGGTGATCAAGCGCCGGTTGGCCGACCCGGCCGAAGCGGCCGGCCCGGCCGCCGTGCCCGGCCTGGACGTCAGCCGTCGGTCCCGGGCACGAGCGGGACGAACCTGACCGGCTCGAGCCGGCGCTGGACCACCCGCCCGTTGTCGCGCCGCAGGACCACGAGCTGTTGCTCTTCCGGCCGCTTCGGGTCGGGCCCGACCGGGGCCACCAGCCGTCCGCCCGGAGCCAGCTGCTCCACCAGGGCATCCGGCACGGACCTGACGACGGCGGCGGCGACGTTGATCGCGTCGAACGGGCCGAGCTCGGCCGCTCCGGCGGAGCCATCGCCGACGATCAGCCGGACGTTGTCGATCCCGAGGCCGGCGAGCACCAGCCCGGCTTGACGACTGAGCGTCCCGTGCCGCTCGATCGAGACGACCTCGGTGGCGAGCACGGCGAGCAGCGCGGCGTGGTAGCCGGACCCGGTGCCGACGTCGAGGACGCGCTCGGGCCCGCGGAGCTCGAGCAGCTCGAGCATCCGTGCGACCACCAGCGGTTGCGAGATCGTCTGCTCGCAATCGATCGGCAGCGCCGTGTTGTCGTAAGCGCGCTCTCGCAGCGCGGGTGGCACGAACCGGTGCCGGGGAACGGACGCGATCGCGGCCAGGACCCGCGGGTCCTGCACCACCCACTGAAGCTGTGCCGCCAGCGCGAAGCTCTCTTCGCTCGGCATCGCTGGAGGACCTGTCGGCGCGGGTGCTGGTCCGCCGAAGCCGCGTTCAACGACGGCGGTACCGCACAATCACCGGCCGGAGCCGGCCGCGCAACTCCTCGGCGGTCAGGCCCGGAACCTCGAAGCTGGCGTCGCCCTGGCCGGTGCGGACGATCAGCCGGGTCCGGTCGCGGCCGCGCCGGCGCCGACCCCGCGGTAACGGTACCTCCAGCGCGTCGATTTCGGACCACGACAGCCGGCCGAGGATCGCGTCGTCGCCGCGGATGATGTCGAGCCCGTGCGCCGACAGTCGAAGGTCGACGCTCTCGCGGTTGTCGGTCAGGTTGGCGACGCCGCCGAGGTGAATCGCGCCGACGCGAACCCTGTCGTCCTCGGCGTCGGGCACCGCGTGCAGCCGGGTGGGTGCCTCGTCGGAACCGTCGTCGTAGCCGGGGTCGTCGTCATCCGCGGGCTCGTCGGCCGACCCGAATGCCTCGGCGACGTCGTCCGGACTCCACTGTTGGGTCGCATGCGGATCCTCCTCCTGCGGCGGCTCGGCGGCCGCGTCCCGGGCCCGGGCGGCGGCCGTGTCCGGCGGCGGGTCGGCGGCCGCATCCTGCCGCGGCGACTCCGGCTCGGCCGGCGGGTCGGCCTTCGGCATCGCCGAGTGCGCCATCGACTCCCAGGGCGGCTTGGCTTCGGCCGTGGCCGGTGAACCGCCCCCGGCCTGCGAGCCGCCCCCGTTGCGAGACGCCTGCGAGGGCGGGCCCGGGACGGGCCGCCTGACGAGCGCCGCCAGGCTGTCGTCGTAGGACGGCGCGCCGACGAGCTCCTGGGCGCGGACGACCGCAGGATGCGCGAGCGCATCGGTGATCGAAATCCCGAGCTCGCCGCTGGCGACGTCGGCCAGGGCGCGGCGCCACTGGAGCCCGTCGGCGCGGTCGGCGGCGCCCTGGACCATCGTCTCGAGCCTGTCGCCGTCGATCGACAGGACGTCGGCGTGGGCCTCGGCCGCCTGCGTGTACGCGTGCCGCAGCCGCTCCACCAGCGCGTCGCGTCCATGCGCCGCCAGCCGCTGCGCCACCTGCTCGTGTGCCGGATCAGCGTTGGTCATGCGAGACCCTCCTCCAGGTGCGTCTTGAACTTCTCCAGGAACGACGATGCGTGGGCGCCGTGGACCATCCTGTGGTCGCCGGCGAGCGTCGCCGCCATCGTCCGCCCCGCCAGGACGGCGCCGTCACGGACGACCGCGGTCTCGCGAATCGGACCCGCCGCGAGCGCGGCTGCCTGCGGGGCGACGATCAGCGGCGTGACGGTGGCGACGTCATACCGGCCCGAGTCGGTCAGCGTGAAGGTCGCGCCGGTCAGATCGGCGGGCATCAGTTCCCCGGCCAACGCCCGGTTGCGGTGATCGGCAAGCTCGGCGGCGATCTCGATGGCGGACTTCTCATCCGCATCGAACACGGTCGGGATCACGTGGACTCCTTCCTCGGCGATCGTGACGCCGACGTTGATCCGTGAGTACAGCTCGTAGTGCCCATCGCGGTAGGCGCCGTTGACGCGGGGCAGGGCCCGCAGCGCGTGTGCGGCGGCCCGGACCAGCAGTGCGGTGATTCCGCAGCCGAGCTCCGCCTCGGTGGCGATGCTGCGGCCCATGTCGACGACGACGGCGAACTCGACGCTCGGCACGGTCGCCCGCGTCTCCGCGCTGCGCCGCACGATCGTCCGCTCGTTCCGGTCGAGCTCGATCGTGGTGACGACTCCCTTCGGCCCAACGCCAGTCGGAGCTGCGGCGGGCTCATTCATGTGTGGCGCAAGTCTCCCAATCGGCTCAGTGGTCTGCGACCAATTGCTTCCGCGGCTTGCTCCACCGCGTCGGCGCCCGAGAACAGACTACCCCCGGCCTCGATCGCGGGTAGCTCGGCGACCCCCCGCAGCCGCGCCCGGTCACACGCCCGCTCGAGCGCCTCGTCGATCGCCGCTCGCGAGACCGCCTGCAGCACCGCCCGCGGATGCAGCTCGCAGGCCGCCGCCGCCAGCAGCACGGTGTTCTCGTCGTCGAGGTCGTGGCCGCCGGCGAACGCCTGCCGGAATGCCGCCAGCGAGAACGCCACGACCCGGCCCACCTGCTTGGCGTAGGTGGCGGCCAGCGCGGCGGTGGTTCCGTTGGCGGGCTCGGGGACACCCCCTGGGGGCCCGCCTTTGGCGGCCACGTGGCCGCCAAAGTCACCCCTCGGCCGCCAACGGAAAGAAAGCGCTCCGAGGTCCCGCGCCTGCTGCTCGACCGCCGCCCGGTCGATCGGCGCGGGCGCCACGCCGACGCGAGCGCCCAGCACCGGCTCCCATTCGGCGACCACCGCCAGCGACCCGTTGATCCGTTCCGCGGCCAGGTAGCTGATCGGGTCGGCGAGGTCGTAGTAGAAGACCGGCTGACTGGAATGCCCCACGGACCCTATCCGTGGATCAGCCAGCCGTCGGCGGCGCGGGCTGCTTCCATGACGGCCTCGGACAGGGTCGGGTGGCCGTGGATCAGCCTGGCGAGCTCGGGGTAACCGCCCTCCAGGTGCTTCGCGTTGACGAGTTCCTGGATCAGCTCGGTCGCCTTGGCGCCGACGACGTGCCCGCCCAACAACTCGCCGTACTGGCGGTCGCCGACGAGCTTGACCAGCCCCGTTCGGTCCCCGTAGACGGTGCCGGCGCCGACCGCCCCGTAGGGGACCTTGCCGACGACGACGTCGTGGCCCTGCTCGCGGGCCTGGGCCTCGGTCAACCCGAAGCTGGCGACGTTCGGCGTGCAGAAGGTCGCTCGGGGAATGTCGATGTAGGAGATCGGGTGGGTCGCGAGGCCGGCGGCGTCCTCGACGGCGATTATCCCTTCGTCGGAGGCCTTGTGCGCGAGCGCCGGGCCCGCCACCAGGTCGCCGATCGCGTAGATCCCCGGGGCGCTGGTCCGCAGCGCGCCGTCGACCTCGACGAGCCCGTCCTCGCCGAGTCTGACCCCGGCGGCGTCCAGCCCCAGCGCCTCGACGTCGGGGCCGCGGCCGGCGGCGATCACCAGCCACTCGACCTCGCCCTCACCGCCGTCGAAGGTGAACGTCACCACCGAATCGCTCGACTCGACATCACGGACGAACTTCCCCGTATGCACGGTGATCCCCTGACGCTTGAGGCCACGCTCGACCAGCCGCGAGATGTCCGCGTCCTCGGTCGGCAACACCCGCTCAAGCGCCTCGAACAAAAGCACCTCGACCCCCAGCCTGGCGTACGCCGACGAGACCTCCGCACCCGAGGCACCGGCGCCGACGACCGCCAGCGACGACGGCAACTCCCGCAGCGCCCACGCCTCCTCGGTCCCGATCACCCGCCCGCCGAACTCCACGCCCGGCAGCGGCCGCGGCACCGAACCGGTCGCCAGCACGATCACCCTCGCCTGATAGCGCTCCCCACCGACCGACACCCCGCCGTCGCCGGTCAGCGACCCGACCCCCTCGATCACCTCGACCTTGTTCTTGCGAAACAGACCAGACACCCCGCCCGTCAGGGTCGACACCACCTTGTCACGGCGCGCCATCACCGCGCCGAAGTCGACCGACGGGTCGGCGACCGTGATCCCAAACTCCTCAGCCTCCCGGATCTCTGAGAGCACATCCGCAGTCCGCAGCACCGCCTTCGCCGGGATGCACGCGTAATTCAGGCACCGGCCCCCGACCTTGTCCTTCTCGACCACCGCGGTCCGCAAGCCCAACTGGGCGGCCCGGATCGCCGTCACGTACCCGCCCGGGCCGGCGCCGACCACGATGCAGTCGTACGAGGTTTCAGCCATGGTTCGCGGCAGCCTAGCGGCCCACGCCCGCAAGAGGTTTTAAGAGCCCGGGTCTATGACTCGGGTCGCGGCGGCACCTGGATCCGGCCCAGCACCCGCACAAGCTTCCAGAACAGGCATCCGCCGCAGACGATGAATACCGGCGGCACCAGCACGCCCAGCAGGTTCGAGGCCTCGACCAGGAACAGCGAGAACAGCACGATCACGATCGCCAGCAGCGCCATGAACGCCAGCACCGCCTGATACCAGAGCCTCCACATCCCGAACGAGCACGCCAGCATGACGGCGCTGAAGACGAAGATCCCTTCGGGCGCCGGGTGCTTTCCGGCGATCTTGGCGCCGGCTGCGTACAGGATCAGGTTGGCGATGCCGGCGATCGCGGTGAGCGCGACGCTGACCGTGATCGGCCACGGCCGCTCGCCGGGAGCCAGCGGCTCGAGCAGGTCTCGGGCGGCGGCGTTCTCCGCCTCGACCCGCTGCCGGTAGAGGTCGAGGAACGACTGCTCCTCCCCCTGCCGGCGCTCAGGCCCCGGCCGCGTCGCCAACGCCCACCTCCCGGCCTCGTGGCCGCGAAGCCGCCAGCGCCGCCCGCAGCTCTGCCGCAGCTCGCTCGGGGTCCTCGGCGCCCGCGATCGCGCGGACGACCGCGACCCGCTGCGCGCCGGCCGCGAGGACCGCGCCGACGTTGGTCGCATCGATCCCGCCGATCGCGAAGAACGGCATTCGCGCGTGCGCGGCAGCGTAGGCGACCAGCTCAGCGCCGACCGCCGGGCGCCCGGGCTTCGTCGGCGTCGCGTGGACCGGGCCGACCCCGATGTAGTCGACGCCCGCCGCCAGCGCCGCGTCGATCTGGCCCGGAGAGTGCGTCGAGGAGCCGATGATCCGGTCCGAGCCGAGCAGCTGCCGCGCCTGCTCGACTCCGAGGTCGTCCTGACCGAGGTGGACGCCGTCGGCACCGACCGCCGCGACCAGGTCGGGGCGGTCGTTGAGGATCAGCGGCACGCCGAACCGCTCGCACGCCGCCGCGTACCGGCGGCCCACGGCGACGACCTCGTGATCCTCGGCGTCCTTGCAGCGCAGCTGGACGATCTCGACGCCGCCGCGCAGGGCGGCGTCGAGCCGCGCGTCAGTCAGCGCCCCGCAGACGAGGTAGAGGGACGCGGCCGCGAGCCGCTCGAAACGGTCGGCGTTCACACCCAGAGTCTGCCAGGGACCGGGCGATAGCATCGTGCAGAGCCCCATGAATCGTCAGTCGAGGCCAACCGACGTCGCGATCATCGGCGGCGGCGCAATCGGGCTGGCGGTCGGCTGGCGCTCGCTGCAGCGAGGTCTGAGCGTGACGCTGCTCGAGCGGGGACAGGCCGGACAGCAGACCTCCCGGGTCGCGGCCGGGATGATCGCGCCGATCGCCGAGGCGGAGCCGTCCGAGCCGTCGCTGCTGGCGCTCGCGCGTGACAGTGCCCGGCTGTACCCGCAGTTCGTCGAGGAACTGACCGACGCCAGCGGTCGCGACCCGCTGTACCGCCAGTTCGGGACGCTGCTGGTCGCCCGCGACGACGACGAGGCGGCGGTGCTGGAACGGGAGCTCGCGTTCCGCCGGAGCCTGGGGCTGCCGGTCCGGCGGCTGCGCCCGAGCGAGGCCAGGGCGCTGGAGCCGGCGCTGGCGCCGACGCTGCGGCTCGGGCTCGAGATCCCCGACGATCACGCGATCGACCCGCGGGCGCTGACGGCGGCGCTGCAGACCGCGTTCGAGCGCGGCGGCGGGACGCTGCTGAGCGAGACCGACGCGGTCGAGCTGGTGCTCGATGGCGAGCGGGTCACCGGCGTGCGGCTCGCGGACGGCACGCTGCTCGCCGCCGAGCGGGTGGTGGTCGCCGCCGGTCCGTGGTCGGGTCAGCTGCGGGGCCTGCCGGAGCGTGCGCGGGTGCCGATCCGGCCGGTCAAGGGGCAGATCCTGAGCCTCCACGACCCGGCCGGCCCCGGCCTGATGGAGCACGTGCTGCGGATGCAGCCCGGATATCTGGTGCCGCGCGGCGACGGCCGCTACGTGCTCGGCGCGACGGTCGAGGAGCGCGGCTACGACACGAGCGTGACGGTGCAGGCTGTGTTCGACCTGCTCCGCGACGCGATCGAGCTCGTCCCCGGCGCCGGCGAGCTGGTGATCGACGAGCTCGTCGCCGGGACCCGTCCGGGCACCCCCGACAACGCCCCGATCCTGGGCGCCGGCGCCCTCGCCGGGCTGTTCTGGGCCACCGGCCACTATCGCCACGGAATCCTGCTGACGCCGATCACCGCCGAGCTGATCGCCGCCGCGCTGGCCGGCGAGGACCTGCCGGAGTTGGCCGCGCCGTTCGATCCACGGCGCTTCGACCTCGCGGAAGCCCCAGCCTGATGTATGTGCTCGTCAACGGCGAGGAGCGCTGGCTCGAGCCGGGCACGACCGTCGCCGCCCTGGTCGCCTCGCTGGGGGGCCCAGGGGACGGCCGCGGGGTCGCCGTCGCGATCGATACCGAGGTGGTCCCGCGCTCGTCCTGGCAGGCGACCGAGCTGACCCCCGGCTCGCGGGTTGAGGTGCTGATCGCGGTCCAGGGCGGCTAGCCTCGTACTACTCAGCCATGCCCGACCCGTTCGTGATCGCCGATCGCCGGTTCGACTCCCGCCTGATCCTCGGAACGGGCGGGTTCGTCAACCACGAGCTGCTGGCGGGAGCACTCGCCGCGGCCGAGGCCGAGCTGTGCACGGTCGCGCTGCGCCGGCTCGACCCGGCCGCGCAGGGCTCGATCCTGGAGGTGCTCGACCGTGCCGGCGTCGAGGTGCTGCCGAACACGGCAGGTTGCTACACCGCGCGCGACGCGATCGCGACCGCGAGGCTGGCGCGCGACGCGTTCTCGACCGACTGGATCAAGCTCGAGGTGATCGGCGACGACCGCACGCTGCTGCCCGACGCGGTCGAGCTGGTCGCCGCCGCCGAGGCGCTCGTCGACGAGGGGTTCGTGGTGCTCCCGTACACGACCGATGACCCGATTCTCGCCCGCCGCCTGCAGGACGTCGGCTGCGCCGCGGTGATGCCGCTCGGCTCCCCGATCGGCAGCGGCATGGGCATCTGCAATCCGTACAACCTCTCGATCATCGTCGAACGCGCGACCGTGCCGGTGATCCTCGACGCCGGCGTCGGGATCGCTTCGGACGCGGCGCTGGCGCTGGAGCTGGGCTGCGACGCGGTTCTGTGCGCGAGCGCGATCTCGCGCGCGCAGGACCCGATCGCGATGGCCGAGGCGATCAAGCTGGCGGTCCGGGCCGGCGCGCTCGCCGCCGGGGCGGGGCGGATCCCGCGCCGCCGGTACGCGCGCGCGTCGACGCCGGAGTTGGGGATGCCAGACCTCGGCGCCGCGAACGAGGCGACGGTATGAGCGCCGGCGAACGCGCCCACGACCTCGAGAGCCGCCTACCCAGCGCGGACGAGCTGATCGACGCCTGGGAGGCCGCCTGGTCCGGCAAGGACCGCGACGCCTTCACCGACGTCTGCAGCCCCGAGGTGCACTACGAAGACCCGCTCGTCGCGGAGCCGCTGGAGGGACCGGCCGCCGTCGCCGACCACGCCGAGCGCCTGTGGGCGGCCTTCCCCGACGCGCGGCTGCAGAAGCTCGGGCCTCGGCTGTCTGACGGGAAGTTCGTGGCGGCGCCGAGCAAGCTGCTGGCCACGCACCGGGAGCCACTCGGGGGACTCCCGGCCACCAACAAGTTCATCGTCGTGCAGGCGATCTTCTACTGCGAGCTGGAGCACGGGAAGCTCCTGCGGGTTCGCGCCTTCTTCGATCTCTATGACGCGGCGGTGCAGCTGGGTGTCCTGCCGGGCCACGGGACGCTCGGCGAGAAGGCGATCCTGATGCTCCGCGGCTTCGGCCTCCGCGCCGGACGCTGACCGCCTGGGCGCAGAACCAAGTGGAAATCGCAATCCCGATCTTCGACGGCCTGACCGCGCTCGACGCGATCGGTCCCTACGAGGTGCTGTCGCGCCTGCCCGGAGCGACCGTCACGTTCGCCGCGCTCGAGCCGGGCCCGAAGCGCACCGAGAACGGGATGCTGGCGGTCAGCGCCGATCGCGCGCTCGCCGAACTGCCCCACCCCGACGTGATCGTCGTCCCGGGCGGCTTCGGCACCCGGGTGCTGATGCGGGACGAGTCGATGCTCGCATGGCTGCGCGAGGCCCACGCCCATTCGACCTGGACCACCTCGGTCTGCACCGGTTCGCTGCTGCTGGCCGCCGCCGGCATCCTCGACGGACTCGAGGCGACGACCCACTGGCTGCAGATGGAGCTGCTCGCCGAGCACGGCGCCCGGCCCGTGTCGAGGCGGATCGTCGAGCAGGGCAAGGTCCTGACCGCGGCCGGCGTGTCGGCGGGGATCGACATGGCGCTGCTGCTCGCCGCCCGGATCGCGGGCGAGGACCTGGCCCGGGCGATCCAGCTCGGGATCGAGTACGACCCCGAGCCGCCGTTCCCCGGCGGCTCCCCCGACACTTCGCCGCCGGAGATCGTCGAGCTCGTCCGCCGCCGCACCGAGCTGGCCTGAGGCTTGCTCCTCGTCGCCCTGACAGTCGTGCTCGCCACGGCCGTCGGCGTTGTCTGCCAGCACCGCACACCGCTGGCGCCGGTCGCCGCCCGGGCTGCCCTGACGACGGCGCTGTACGCGCTGATGCCGTTCGTCTCGTACGTCAGCCTCGCGCATCTGCAGCTGACGCCGGGCACCGGCCTCGGGCTGGTGATCCCCTACCTCGGCCTCGCGGCCGCCGGCGCCCTCGCGTGGCTGATCGGCCGGCGGATGAGGCTTGCCCGCCCGAGCCTCGGCGGCCTGATCCTCGTCGTGATCATCGCCAACACCGGCAACCTCGGCCTGCCGATGGCCGTCGTGCTGCTCGGCTCGCACGCGCTGAGCCACGCTGTGGTGTTC
>Ga0123355_10005193_pt1 | contig 19005 bp, 15 predicted proteins | sample TergutEmb28metaG_3_FD_89872 | JGI IMG/M metagenome (GOLD analysis project Ga0123355, IMG submission 89872) | Embiratermes neotenicus P1 segment gut microbial communities from Petit-Saut dam, French Guiana - Emb289 P1 | ecosystem: Host-associated > Arthropoda: Insects > Digestive system > Gut ... | reverse complement strand
TCGAAACAGTTCGTCATTGACTGTAGACACAAGCCCCCTTCTAGAGAAGGGGGTTTCATCCAGCGAAGCTGGTGCCGCGTCAGCGGCAGGCCACCCGGCCAGAAAGCGAAGCTTTCGTGAGGGTGCCCCGTTAGGGGCGGGGGTTGTCACTAGCTATGTTTCCACAAGGCTACAAAGTGTTTCATGCGTTTGTCCTGTTCGTGGCCTAACTAATATTGTCAATCACCATAAATCATTCTCACTACAGTAAGAAAATTACCTCCCCCCCTCTAATATTCTAGTAATATATATAGACAGCGGATTTACACGAACACCCGCCATATATAACTCCATTTTCTGCTGGTAAACCAGTTGCATATCATAATCCAAGTGCACAATTATCTGCCTTGCAAGGGAAAACCCCCGCGCCCTGTAGGGGGCAAGTGCAATACCCCGCATCGCAAGGCCGATAGCCTCCTCGGGTGCATAGTTATTAAGCGCAGACGACGCCCTAATAAAATACGCCCCCGCTACTGGCCTGGGCAAATACTGAAACACCCGTTCAATATTGTCGCGTTCATTCAAGTCATAAAAGAGCTGCATTTGTATCAATATAGCATCTGTGTCACTGCGCACCGGCCTATTATCAAGCATGTGTATAGCCGCCCTGGTCTCACCCCCGCTTGCAAGCCACGCGGCGCGGTTTTTTACAACCATGGTAGAAAATACAATCACCCCCAGCACAATAGGAACAACAAGGGCAAAACGCATGCATACATGCATCGGCTTGGTTTCTAAGCCACTGGCAACAAGCATGGCAAGCACCATTACTATAAGTAAAAAAGAAAACGGAATATCCGCAACTCCATGCACCAGTATCATCGCAGCGCCAATGCTTACATAGTCCCATTTCTTTTTTTTGAACCAATATGCAATCACCGCAAGCACAGGCACAAGCACAAGTATCCCGGCATCCACCCCCATAGACACATATTCGTTATGAATCTTGCTTATGGCATAAAGGGCCGACTGGTATTGCTCGACCTGAAACTGCCACCCCCCAGGCCCCAGCCCAAACGGATAACTAAGCATTACCCGTATGCCGTCATAACTGTGTATAACCCGTTCCAGATACGTAGCCAGCGGTCGCAAACCCCGCATAAAAACAAGCCCAACACCTATAATGGGAAGTGACCCTACCCCTACCCACAAAACAAGCTTTTTTTTGGCAAAATTATTTAGCCGAGGCTGTTGCCATTTCCATAGGGCAAGAATAATTAGTAAAGCCAACGCGCCAACAGGCGGCATTTGAATGATATACACAAACCCAAAAATAACTGCGGCAGATGCACCCGCCAACATTAGACTACATATTAAATAGCCCGCACCTGCTTTTTTTATAATGGCATAAACCGCAGAACCCACAATATAAACAATTATAGCCCCTACAGATTGGGTCAACAGCATAGCGGTCTCAAGCACGAAGGCATAAGGCCGCCTCTTGTCATGCCTATGTACAATAAATGCCGAGACAACGAAAAACAGGCCCGCCGCGTTAGCATACTGAAACGTACTTTGCAACCTGCGGGCCGTAACAGCGCCTTCCCAAGGTAATATACCAGTAAACGCGGCAATTCCTATCCCGGCGGCAACTAGCCCAGTAATAAACATTGTGCTATCAATATCAGCTTCGATATTTGAAAACACCATCACAGCCAAAAATACAACCATAACCCTATTCACAGAAGCCAGCGCTTCAAAAGTCAACCCATGATAAAACATGGCCACAGTGTAAACCGCTATCACCGACAAAAATAGCAGAACAACAGGTGCAAGGGGCTTTTTCTTCCCGAAAAAAACAAGGTAAACAGCGAATAATATGCCCATCAAGCTCCAGATGCTGTCATTAAACCCGCCCTGGAATACCAGCACAAACACACATGCAATTGTGACCAGTATCTTCTGCATTATTGTCCAAGAGCTATAAGCTCTTCAATTGTATAAATCCGCGATCTTCGCAAGTTGCCCGTTGCATAGTTAAAAATAAGATACCCATCGATAAAATCGCTTAAGTGCGGCAAGTATGCTATTGCATCAAGGTCGGCATTAAGCAGTAGCCCAAAACGATACCCCTCACCGGTAACATACTCTGTAAGGGTGTACTCACCTATTTGGGTAACATAAGTAAGAAATGCCTCCCGTTCCAATTCCCGCACAAACTCACCGGTTGCAATATTATAGACCCTTGGCACCCCATGCAGTGGGGATTCAATTCTAAAAATATCTGTGTAATGCACCTCAAACAGCGTAAGGTCGGGCACATCACCGGCTGCTTGGGAAACAAAACTGCCGTCTATGGCAGAGTACATACGGATAGTCCCGTCGTTATAAATGACCTCAAGCCTACAACCATATGCGTCGCGGACAAAAATCTGGTCATGTACATATGCCGGGTTCTGCATTTCCACTTCCGCAATAAGCCCCCCGCCTATATCAAAGACCCTAAAGCCCCTAAAAGAAAACAGCATTACCCTTTGCCCGTTGGCACTGATACGAGCCTCGTCATGCCGGTAGTTTGGGTCATAGGTAAACACATTGGCTTCCGGGTGGCTTTCAAGCCGCATAATACGTATTACCGGCGAATCCAAGCTGCCGATTAAAGCCGTCCCTTCGGCTAAACGCAAGATTTCACTGCCATGCTCTTTTTGGTGGCGTGCTAATAACCGGGCGTTTCTGTCAAAAAACATGAACTGGTCTTGGGTGGTCATTAATGTATGGGTGCCGTCAACGGCAAAGTCGTGGACCCTTTCCCTTTCCAGGGTGGTCACAAGCGGCCTAAGCTCCTGAATATCAAGGTGGATACTATTGATATTATTTTCTGTTTGCACAAAAATGCCGCTCTCGTTTGCCTGTACCCTAAAAGGGCTACGGGTATCAGAGCCACTGACCTCTTCCCACAGCTCAATTGTATTAATTACAGCATACAAGAACTGTGATGAGCCAGACGCAGCAAATGCAAAGAACTCCCGATTAAAACCGCCGGAAAAGCGCGTAAAACCGGAAGTGTTATCAAATATTTCGATATCCCCACTTCTGTTGTGTAGGTCAAACACCCACAGCGAACCGCATGCAAAGCTCACACCAAGCATGGTGCCATCCCGGTTAAGAGCAAACAAATTATCCCCGGGGTTTGCAAAAATATCGTTAACAACTACCCGTTGGTGCATGCCGCCAAAACTGATTTCATGCAGTATATTCCCGGTTGCGGTGTCGTAAATGAGGGCAAAATCCTGGTTGCGGTATATTGCGGCTACACTGCTACGGTCTGCGGATATGCTTATCCCCGTTGCCGGTAGGCCTGTCCACAAGGTGGTGTTATTTCTTATATTGTGTGCGGTAATACCGACTTCACCGGCATAAATGATTACGTCGTTGCTTAAAAACGCCACTTCCGCAAGGGCAGAACCCCGTGGCGGCAAGGTTGCCAAAACATCTGCACTATACGTGCAAAATACAACCAGTGCAGAGCCGTGGATTGCTACGGCAGTATTCCCGTCAGGGGAAATAGCCATGTACAGTGGTGACGAGGGCAGCTCCAATGTCCTATGATTCCTAAAACCGTCAGACAAATCATAAACCCCTAATGCATCCGCCAGGGCCCTCATAGCTTCCGGGATATTAGCGTCCGACAAGGCTTGAAGTGCATATTCAACAGCGGCATCCACATCGCCGCTACGCAGGGCATTGCCAGAATACTCTGCCAGCACCCTGGCCTCGTTAATCAGTGCTAGCTGTCGTTGCTCGTCTGCAATGCGGCGTTGTTCTTCTTCCTGCTCTTGGGCCGCTTGGGCCGCTTCCCGCTGTTCTTCACCTAATATCAGGGCCGCCTGGGCTACTTCGCGTTGCTCTTCTTGCATTAGCCGCTGCCCTGCAAAAGTAGTACCAACGCCCGCAAAAAAAAGTAGCACAAGCAAAATTGACGCAATGGCGGTTATCCGCTTGCGCCTTACGGTGCGGGGGTCGTTTTCGTGCAAGTTCCTAAAGGCATGGAGCATTTCCTCTGACGACTGCCAGCGCAAATCGGGGTTGGGGTTCATGGCCTTTGCAATAATTTTAACAACTGCCGGGCTAAATTCCTTGGTGGATATGGGCTTTACCTTTGTGGCATCCTGCTCCGGCCTTATGCCCGTCATGATGTGGTACAGGGTTGCCCCCAAGCTGTATATGTCCGAACGGACGTTTAGCATAATAGTTTTTTTACTGGAAGTACTGCCTTCATGGCTTTGTATGGGCCGCGACTCCAGTATAGTGTTTATATAAGAAACAGAATCTGCCGAGACGTTGGTGTTAATATCTGTATGTACCCCACGCGTAGCACTGCCCGACGAATAATCAAGGCCATAATGCTCCGGCGACGCATAACCAAAACTGCGTCCAACCGCAACCGCGCCTTCTGCACCCAAAGAAAGGGCAATATTAAAGTCGATAAGGCGCACATCACCCTGGGGTGTAAGCATCACATTAGAAGGCTTAATATCCGCATGCAAAATACCGTATGGGGGACGGCTATGCAAGTAAGTAAGGGCCTCAAGCAATTGGCAAGCCCATTCTATGACTTGTACCTGAGTAAAACGCACGCCATGTTTAAGCGGCTTGTCAAAGCTATACCCCTCGACAAAATCCATGACAGTATACGTTATACCGTTTTCTTGAATAAAGTCGAATACCTGGGGTATATAGGTATGGTTTAGGTTTTTAAGCGCATCCACTTCCCGCCGCAAAATTTCTGGCTTTACCGTGGTGGCGCGCTTATCGGCCTTTAGCACCACCTGTTTGCCAAGCCTAATATGCTCGCCAAGGTAGACGACACCGCCGCCGCCCCTACCAATTTCGGCTGTAAGCCTATATGTGCCTGCTATAAGAGGTGCGCTGTGTTCCATTATTACTTCCTCCGCTTCCCATATTCGGCGTCTAGTTTCTTGTTTGTGACTGACTTAGAAATTTGCAGTACGGCAAATACAATAATTGCCGCTGCAACTGTGGCCGCGATAATAACTATTCCTGTATGAAAAATTTGCTCTGGTGACATGGCAAATTACTCCTCCCACACATAGTCGGCCCCAGAAAAGCCAAAGGATACCCTAAGACCGCGCTCCAATTTGTATGCCGAGCCGGGTGTGATTTTGCTCCCATTTATGAATGTCCCGCCTTGGGAGTTCACATCCACCAGGAAGTATCCGCCATCACGCCGCTCTATGGCCGCATGGCGGCGGCTGACAGCCTTGGTCCTCTCGTGAAACTCGAAGTCGCATTGTTTTCTGCCAACAGATACATCAAAACGGCCAATGGTAAACGCCCTGCCGTCTTGAACTGTTACTTCAATTATACGTGGGTGTGAGCCGCCGCCTACGTATCTAAATCTTGCGGAATTATTGCTTGGGGTTGGGCTTCCCGTTTCATCAATAACTGTGTGGCCATCGTCTGGTGGCTCTGGATGGTATATGGGAATGGGTTGAATTGGTTGGGGGGTAAGCGGTGCTACATTCTCCCCTGCGGGGTCGAATAGAATACCTTCTGGTTGTTGGGGCTTCTTCTTGCCAAACAAACCGCTTTTCTCTTTCGGTTCTTTTGGCTCTTTCTTCTTGCCACCAAAGCCAAGAAAGCCACTTTTTTTGGGTTTATCATCTTTTTGCTCATCGCCGCTAAAAGCAATATCAAACTCGCCTTCGAATAGGCCCCCACCCCCCGGTGGTTTGACGGGCTCTGCGGGTTTTATTGGCTCATGAACAGGCATGCTTTGGGGTGTAAGCTGTGGCGGAACATCGTGCACTACTGGCACATGGCCAACCACCGACTCTTTAACGCCGCCCGCTTTGTGTTGCCTTATCATATCCAGAAACTGAACAAGATTAAACTCAGGCAGTGCACGCAACACCTGGTTTTCCAGCCTGTCATTATCAACACGATTGCTGTTTGCCACACTGGAAACCATATCTTTAATAGACCTATCATCTGAGCAAGGCCTAAGAGACGGAATATATATATAACTAATCTTCTTGCTATGCTTATCAATATAAAGGTACTCCGCACTAAGTACAAAGGAATAACGATTCATAAACCAATCGCCGCAATCCAGCAAGGGTTGAAGCATACTAATCCATAAATCCACATACTCGTTAACCGTACGTGTACCTGACATGTATGAGAATTTGCTTCTTGTGCCAAGTTGGTAAGTAAACTCATATTCCCCGTCTATTGCCCTATGCTTAAAAGGCAGTATAAACTCGGGTTGATTAGTCTCTAGTGTGAGAAGTGCTTTTCTATCTATTTCATTTTCGGGCACCCTAACAACCAGAGTTGCGCCCGCCATTGCATCGTTTTTGCTGTGAACTTCGTACATTGCCGCTACCCCCATATGCTAATCAAGTAATGTTAAAATTTGCCAGCCGCGGTCAGTTAAAACAGGTGCACTGCCGCTGGCAAAACTGCCTGCTTGCAAGAATTCTGGCTCGTGGACGATGTCGCCGAAGAGATTTATATAGCCCCAGTAGTCGCCTACCCTAACGGCGGCTATGTGTTGGCCGAAGGATAGGGCTTCTTCGAATTGGAAGTCTATTGTTACTTCGCCGGATGTGTTTATAAAGCCCCAGAGGCCGTTGTGCTTTACAGCGGCATAGTTCTCGGCCCCGAATGGGTGGGCGTCTTCGAATTCGTGGTTTGTGCGGTTGCCGCCGATGTATAGATGGACGGAGTTGCCCTGGTGCACGAATACTGCGTTTTGGCCGAAGGAGCGGCCTGCGCTGTCCATTACTATGCCGTCGTATTGGGCGGGGATTAGCCAGTCGTTGCCGGTGCCTATTACGCCCCAACGGCCGTTTTGTTTGGCGGCGGCAAAGCCGCCGGAGTACATGCCTAGTTGATCGAAAGTAGCCGCGCCAATGTTGAATGCGCCTGTGCCGCGCCGCCACTGGCCATTAATATACAGTGCCACACGGTCATTGTTAAAATTGCCTATGTCTGTGACGTTATAATCGTGAAGAAGTGCAACACGGTTGCCGTTCATATCTATTGCAAAAACAACGCTGTCTTCCATTACCACTGCCCTGCCTTGAAAAAAGGTGCTTACTTGCTGGAATCTAGGATCTATTCTCGTTTCACCAGTTGGGGAAACAAAGCCCCAAAGGCTTTCTTGCCTTATGGCCAGCATGTTTCCGTGGACTGTCGATATTTCATCGTATACAGCGCGGTGTAACCTAAACCTGTAACGATGTTCCTCATAAAGGTCGATAAGATAAGCACTTCCCGTTCTTTCAATTCCCTGCCTTATCACGTCAAGGCCATCACTGCGCCTGCCTATCTTTAGCAAAAAAGTGCCCGCCTCAATGAACACATCATCACTTACATCTTCGCGGTTCAGTTGACGATTTAGCAGATTAATGTACCTGCGCCTAAACCCTTCCTGCTCAAGCAGATGCAAGTAAACATATTTAAGTAATTCCTCCATTTCTGGAGTATGTTCGGAGTCAAAGGTAATAGCTTCTTCAAGTAGCGGCACCGCAAGAATATATATTTCATCATCCAAATATGCCCGAGCTTGAGCAATAAGATCTACCTGATGGCGATCTTCGTCAGGTGCAGTTATTACCATCGTCCATGCAACAGCAACTATTGCCAATAACCCTAATGCCACAAGAAATCGTTGTACACGCTTCAAGCTTTCTTCCTCCTATCGCTTTAGCCAAATCATTAAAACATAAGGCCTGTACTATTGCCAAAAGATAGCCAGCAAAATACCAATATATAAAAACGGGGCCAGGGGAATTGTATCTTTCCTGGTTAGTTTTCTAAAAAGCATTAATGTAATTCCCGTTAGAGCTGCAAGTACTGTGCCATACAGCATTGCGGGAATAACCTGGCCAAAACCGATATATAGTCCAGCCGCAGCCATAAATTTGACATCACCGCCACCGAGCCCCTTTCGGCTAGCTATATATACAAGCAAGAACACTCCCCCGCCAATAAGCATGCCTACGACTGAATTAATTATCAGGCCCATTGCCAGGTCTATGTTAATTAGTATCAAAGGGAAGACAATAAGTACCCACACAGAAAACATGGCCAATATCAACCTGTTTGGTATTTTTTTAGTTTTCAAATCTGTAACAGCAATTACATAGCCAAAGGCAATCATCAAAACGTACAGCAGTGTCATATACACACTTAACTGCCTGACATACAATATAAAAAAAGCTGTTATTAATATTGGTATGCCCACATATGGAAGCAGAAGCCTTAACCTGGCTGTAGCAGAGATTGTATTGTTATCCTCTATCATCTATTAAAACCATCCCCATATCCACCAAGCCATACTCTGGTTTTTACTGACTGAGTTACTTCTATTGTCCCAAACCTTTCAGGCACAAGAGGTAAAAACCCAAAGGTAAAATCTATATTGTACGTTGCAATAATGAGAATGTCTCCTTCTGGGGTGATCAAATGGCTCCCATCGAAGGCAATGACGTTACCCAAAAACCCAGCCACTAACCCTGAACCATCAGTAGCTCGGTTATTCTCCAAAAATGTAGCTGCGTTTTGGTCAAACAAGCGCATATATTTGTTGAAAATAGGGCGGATAATAGCCTCGTGTGACGCAATTGTAAGACCGCTGTACACAAAGTTCATCAGGAATGTTACTGGGTCATCTATAACATCTTCCACAAAGCCAACGCCGCCTTGGATATCAAGGGTGCTAATCATTGTGTTTAAGTTAGCAAACATTTCATCTGTAGCTTGGGCCCCTGCCGCCATGGTTTGCATGTGAGGCGATAAACCTGTGACATGGGCCACATGGCCATATAAAGAAAGCTCGATGGCTGTTTGTGTTAGGGCATAATGAACCCTTGCCTTTAGGGCCGTCACATTAATCATAGTTAATATGCTCCACATTAGGAAGGCAAATACTATAAACGACACAAGGGTTTCTACAATAATAGAGCCTCTTTCATCTTTGCGCACTCTAATACCCCCTATAGTCCGTAATGGGCGGCAAGTTAAAAGCCCTAGGCGGCCTGCCGCCAGCCCATCTTGCATCGTTTTGCACCATAGGTTGCGATATAAACAAAAACGGTACGCTGCCACTACTTATTGTGGAGGAAAAGGCGGTATTTGCTCGCCGGAAATCCATCTTGTTGGCCCTGCTGGTGCCCTCCATAGTACCTCGGTCCGCATTTATGTTATGCCTTACGTTGGTGACGTTTAGCATCATTAAATTGCCCATTCGTCGGGCAAGGGTGTTTGAATCTGTCGAAAGTAGGAAAATTGTTAGGTAGTCCCGATAATATAGGGAGAATATTCCTGCTGCATTATGGTTGCGACCTCCTTTCAAGAATGACCACTGCGATACGTCTGTCTTGATTACAGGTACAGCGTGTCCTTGAAGCATGTCGCGTAAGTCTAAGATGCTTTCACCAAAAACCCACAAAGGTCGCACAAGCCACATCAAAACCTTCCCAACGATAGGTATGGCTCCAATTTTAGCCTTCCAGGCGATTATCGTAGAATTTACCCCTCCAATTGTATACGACGCAACCAGGTTGGCCAAAAGTCGTATGCCCATTATAGCCCAGGATACAGAACGTAGGTTGGCAGCTGCCGTATTGTGCCCAGCGATAAGAAATTCCAGCTCAGTTCGGTAAAAATAATTAATTGAAGTGCCAAACTCATGCCCTGTCATTGATATGGCCCTGGGTGCATTTGAGTCAAGGTTGGTTATGCGGTGGGTAAACATGTGGTTGCCATATGTCACCAATAAAGTCCTGTCTACAAGTTCACGCATAGCGGCTTGCAATACATCAGCAAAACCAACACTTCCGCCAAGAACCCCGCGGACATGCCCAAGCACACTACGGTGACCGCCGTACTGGTTCACCTGAAAGCTAAAGCCAAGGCGTATACCAGATGATTGGCAAAAAGCCAGCGGCCTATTTCCCGCAGGCGGGGTGTAACCGGTTGCACCTACAAAATAGCTATCATCGAGACGCAACAGCCCCTGTAGTGTTCTAATAATAGTTGTAAACTCCCTAACTAGTGAGTTGTTGTCTTCGTCGGCTTCGTTTGGGTCAGCTGGTTCGGTTCTTAGCCCTGGCAAATTATTCAGGGCATCAAAGGCTGCGGCATGCGCATTGCTAATTTCGCGGAAATGCACTGCACTACGTGGGGCAGTGTAGGTTCTGTTGGCTTGTGTTAAATTTACAAAACGCTGTAGCCTGTCTTCGGAAGCCGGGCCATCAAACCAAATATCAAAATAACCCGGGTTAGTGCCAAGGGTTGACAAGTTTGTCATAGAAACACGAGACTCGCCTGTCACCTGATTATTTGTTACATGGCCAAATGCTTGTATGTCGTTTAATATGCGGATAGCACCGTTGGAGATGTTGTTTCTATTTTGCTCTCTCATTGTTTCTGCCAGGGGGCCAAAATCATGTAGTAGTAACAATTCGTAGAAATCAAGGGTTTCTCTCATGCCATCGGCCAAGCCTGCGCTCATGTTGCCGCCTTGACTGTCCAGTTGACTCCTTAAATTGGAAATCCGCGTCTCTACTGCCCTTCTCTGTTGGTCTACTGCGTTGGCCATGGTAACTAATTCATCAAACTGTGGTTTGAAATTTGTTAGGCGTTGGATGCTGTTGTTTCTTATTTGCTCTAAACCAAGCCCTGAGTCACCATTAGGGTTTCCCCAGCGTCCCGGTTGGTCTTCCGTTGCATGTATCCAGTTAGAGCCTACGGAACCCTGCCCGGTTACTATATTTTGTATGTTTCGCTTTATTGCGTGGTACTGGTCTTCCAGACTGTTACGCCTAACTATATCAACTTCCTCAGCCTCAGCTGCGGCCTGAAAAAGCCCGCGCACCCTGAGTAGCTCTTGCAACTGAGCGTGTATGCGATTCATGAATGCATTAATTGTAGTAAACGCCAACTGCTCTTCGCGGATATAGTCGGTAGACAAGCGATTTATACGGTTGCGAAGTGCTTCATATCGTTCAAAAACATCTTGCAAGCTGTCTTCCAAAGCAGTCATTTGATCAACAGCTTCCTGGTCAGCCCTTGCCGTTCTCATTGCTTCGCCTTCACTCAAACGCTCAATGATATCAGCAATAATAGCAACAGGCGCACGCCACTTTGCAAACTCCTCTATTTGCCTGCTCAAAATTTGTTCATTGCTAAGTGGGTCAAGCCCATCAATTGCAAGTTGTATGCCCTCGCGCTCTAATAACCTGCCAAAAATATTAACTTGTGCGTCTGTTACCTCTTCGGCAAATAGTGTAGAGCGAATGTACACATCCAACATCGTAGCAAGCTCTTCATCATCTTGCATAACAGCAAACAAGCCATACAAGTCCTGTAGCAGGGCATCGTACATGGTAAGCGTAGCGTTTAATGCCAACAGGTTAGCATTGCGTGCCATGCTTCTTGCGGCAGAAATGCGCGCCAAATCTACCCCAGTCCCAGTTATAATAATAGCTGGGATTAGTATCAATGTGATAAAAACAGTCACCGCGCCTTTACAGTCTCGCATAAACTTCCGCATGGTACGCTCCTTATTATCTATCTTCCTGGGATTCTTGAGTCGTTTGCATTGCCAATTGTATCGCCAAAGTCGCTATCTTCACCAAATCTATTTCTAACCCAGTCCATCAAATCTATTGCTATCCTAACATTTCTAACAAATTCATCTCCATTTGAAACTATGGCGCGGGCTTCTACCCGCTGAGTAAACAATCCCTCTGTAGCAAAACCAATCATTGCAAAGTTAAGGGGGGGTTCTATTACCTGGGTAACCCTTACTGTAACCGATTTATAAACCAAGAAATTACGAATCGCAAGATCAACAGTTAAATCACCGCTTGGGCCAACACCAATGCCACTGCTTAAATGGTTTATAATCATCTCTTCTACTTCGCTATTCCACCTATTGTGCATCCAGCTTGCGCCCCTAAAGGCTGCAATGTACACACTTTCAAGGCTGGCAGGCCGTGGCGCACGATTGCCATGACTGTCGAATGTAATCCAACTATCACTTCTATCCGTTGCTACAGCCACTGCGGCAAATTGTGCGGCCTCCTGCATAAGTGCGCGCTGTGGCAAATAAAAAGACAAAAGAACTACCGCCGCAAGAAACATAATTATTATGGGAAAGATGATGGTTGCTTCGATTACCAAGCCATCGCCACGTGTATCGTCTATAAAGTTTTTCAATGTTGTCAAAGCAACCACCCTCTTTCAATGGATTAGGATACATCAGTGAGAAGCTGTGTTCATAGGAGGCAATATTGAATCCTATGAACATAGCTTCTGATTTGAGACGCTTACTAGAAACCAGCAGCATCTTCAATTTCACCGAAAATAGTATCAAGAAAGCCTGCAATCCAGTCCCAAAATACGAACACAAGCACAACAGCAACAAGTATAAGTATAACTGTTACAACCAGGCCAGAAAGTCCGCGCTCGTCATTTTTAAGACCGCTGAAAAATCCAGTGATTGCAAGATATACCATTAACGGCAGTTGAGTGATTTTTCCCCACATAGCTACACCCCCTTTCTTGTTTGATCTTTAGAAGCTGTATACAACGCTACATGCTTACAGCGATAGGCACCATAATCATTATCAAAATTACAAGAAACAGCAACATTGAAGGAATCATCATTTTTGCATTAGCTTTTTCGGTATCACGTTTTGCCGTGTGACGCCGCTCACTCCAGGCTTCCTTTGCCATTGTTTTTAGCAATTGGCCTACTTCTGCATTACCCTTAGATAGGTTTTGCAGTATGGCCGATGCAAGTTTAGTTGTTTCTTTAGTATTGCACCTGGATATAAACGAGCCATATGCCGCCTCTGGGCTTACCAGGTTTGATAGTTCCTGGGATGTTCTTTGCATTTCTTTGTACAGCTCTAAATCTTGGCTAAAAGCCGTGTCATTCCATGCTTTATCCATAATCATACCAGACGTTACAAGTAGCGCCAATTTTGACACTACATTTGGGAACTGCCTAGTGATAGCTTCCCTGCGTTTATTGGCTTTGTCGCTTATTTCATCATACATTGCATAAACCAATACTAATACCAGCAACGAGCCCACGCTAAGTATTATTATTCCACCCTGAGGGTTTGACACCATAACGCCTGCACCTATTAATAGTGTCAACGCCACACCAATAATAGGATAAGATACTATTCTTGCTAACAGTTGCTTTGCCTTGTTTTCGGCATATTTTCTGCCATATAGTTCAAGTGATTTTGTTAAAATAGTCCTATGCATGGTGCTTTTGCCTATGGAGTCATTTTTGCGTAAGAGCACATAGCCAGGCATATCCAAAAGCCCGACATACTTAAAGTCACCACTGCGTATGCGCTGATTTTGGTTTTCTAGCTTCTCTATTTGTTTGTCAGATGTTCCACCCAGGAAAAGCTTCATGAAAGAGTGGGCAATCCCGTGATACGCAGCCAGTCTTTCGGCGTTTTTTGCATCTTTAATCCGCAATTTATCAATAGTGCCTAGATTCTCAACAATTCTGTTGTAGGCGGCTACTAGCCAATCCTCTTTGATAGGCATGGTTAGCAAGGCAAACCAGATAATTAACAAAATAGTACCAATTGCAAGAACAACGAAAAGCATAACCTACCCCCCTACACCTTAATGTTAGAAAACACACGCACCATTATGAAACATATAATAAAGACAACTAGCCCCCCCGCAGATACACCTCTACCAATGCGAGTGGTAAATAGCGCGTCCATAAACCCGCTCCCTGCAAAGCCAATAAAGCCCAGGACAACCAAGGGCATAATCAACATGATATTGGCCTCGTTTTTTGCCGCGGCCATCATGGTCTCAATTTCCATTTCAATTTCCATTTTGTCTGCAATAATCGTCTGTGTTTCGCGTACAATTTCGTCGGCTCGGCTTGACTTGCCCTCAATGGTGGCATAAATCGACGCAAAGCTGGCGATATCTTCTATGCCACTGCGCTTGGCAAAGTCGTCAAAAACATCCGACAATGGCACGGCATTGTTAAACTTGTCTATTATTATGTTAAGCTCTATCATGATATCGCTACTTTCGGGGTATATAAGAGCCAAATCCCCTTTAGCACTCTCTAATGCCTTTAGCGGCGGATTACCTGCCCGCATTGCAACGCTCATGGCCTCCAGTAAATCAAAAAACTGTGTACGCAATTTCTCTCTGCGCCTAGTAATTGACCGTTGCATAGAAACAAAAATATTTATAAACCCAAGCACACCACCGCCTGCAATAGAAAGGGGCATGATTTGAAAGAATATATGCAATACCAGAAAACCAGCCGCAAAGCCAATCACCACAGCGATAAAATGATCAAAGGCCCCCGAGATACTAACAGTATAGTCAGGGATACTCCTACTCCTAACCTGCTCACGCCTATCTACCTGCTGGCTAACAGGCACAACCGGCGCAGTGGGTGCAAACACATTAGACATTCAAACAACCTCCTACCAGCACAATGTAAATCCCTTGCAGAGCACAAAAAAGCCTTTAACCAAATCATCAAAACCCAATTTCCCATTACTAAATGATGCGATCAACCCCAGCATTAACCAACTTATCAACATTCTTCATAGGGTTACTGGTTCTAACAAGCTGCCCAACCACCTTATTCTTGGTACTCTCGGCAGTCTCCCTAAACTCATAAAGCGAGTTAACATTCACCCGCCGTTTCTCCATATCATAATCCAAAATCTCCACAATCTCCATAGTCTTACGGCTCTTATCCCTCAAACGGGACAAATGGATAATAATATCCACAGCAGAGGCTATCTGCTGGCGCACCGCCTCCAGCGGCAAGCCGTCAGCACCGGTTAAAACCATAGTCTCAAGCCTACTAAGCATATCATGCGTAGAGTTGGCATGCCCAGTAGAAAGCGACCCATCATGGCCGGTATTCATGGCCTGAAGCATATCCAGCGCTTCCGCGCCGCGCACCTCACCAACAACTACCCGCTCGGGGCGCATACGCAGGGCCGACTTAATCAAATCACGGATAGAAATAGCACCTGTCCCATCCGGCCCGGCATTTTTTGTCTCCAAGCGCACAATGTTATCTATATTTCTGATTTGAAGCTCGGCAGAGTCTTCAATGGTAATAATCCGCTCGTCCCGTGGGATAAAGTTTGACAGCGCATTCAAAAAAGTGGTCTTACCGCTGCCGGTACCCCCACTAACAAAGATATTATATTTCGATTGCACCAAAATCCGCAAAACCTCGGCTACTTCCGGCGTTATAGAGCCGTAAGCAATAAGCTTATCAACAGTCATGGCCTCTTTGGGGAAGCGGCGGATAGTAACAATGGGGCCGTTAAGCGCTACCGGGGGCATTACAACGTTAACACGGGAGCCGTCTTCAAGGCGCGTGTCGACAATGGGCTCGCTTTCGTTAACGGCGCGCCCGGCCTGTGATACAAACTTTGTGATGATGATTTCCAATTCCCGGCGACTTTCGAACTGGTTTTGCAGCTTGAACAGCCGCCCTGCTTTTTCTACAAATATGTCCTGATACCCGTTTATCATTACCTCTGTAACGTCCGGATCGCCGATGATTTGCCCCAGTACCCCAAGCCCACGTATGGACTCGTATACGGCATCGGAAATGAAACGCTTTTCTTTGAAGTTTAATGATGACAGCTCACGAAAAGCCTCGGGGCTATGTAATCGCGCCCATTCTACCTTGTCTTCTAATGCCTTTGTTGTTAACGCCTGAAGCTGTTCGTCGGTCATGCTGGTAAGGTCTGCATGGCCTTGAACTTCAGATTTCAGTTGGGAAATGAGGGCGTTTTTTGATGCATCTGTCATGAAGGTCACCTACCAATTAATATTGCCGCCAGAGAGGTTTTTGTATATCGAAACCGGGTCGCTTGACTGCAGTAATGGTAATTGTATGGTCTTACTAATGCCCGGGTCTGTTGTGCGTGCGCCTTTATTGTTAACCATTACAAGCTTGGATTGTATTTCGCCAAAAATGCTGTGCTGGCTCAAGAACTGCTTTGTCTTTACCTGGGACGTGCTTGACGGGTCCGTGACCATAAAGACGGCGTTGGCAATATCAAATATTCTTTTGGTGCGTCCGTCGCACTGGCTGGATAAATCTACTATAAGTTCATCTACATCAGTGCTTGCGGCATCTATTACTTTTTCAACATCATCGGCGGTAAGTATGTTTATATCATCGTAGTTTTCCGGCCCCGAGAAAAATGTAATGCCCGAATGGCTGTCTTGCTGGCGTATCCCAGTAAGAAAAATGTAAAGATCCGATTCCAGTTTTTCGAATGCCTTGCTAATGCTACGGCCCTCTTCCCTGAAATAAAGAGGGGTGCTTGAAAAGTTTTCTAAATTAAGATATACCGCTTTTTTGCCGCTTAAAACCCTGTTTGCCGCGTAGGCAAGGGCAACAGTGGTCTTGCCTGCACCGCCGGAAGGTGACCAGACCGCGGTAACATGGGCCCTGCTTGCATCATACCTGGCCGCCCCGCTGCCAACTTCGGCATAATGCTCCAATATAATACCGGCAATAGAGGAAATGCGCTGGTATTTGCGTATTTTTTTTGTGCCGACATAGTCGGATCCATCGGCCGATTCGTCCATTAGCAGAAGAACCATGCGCACAGCGTCCGGGCCTATGGCAGGCATGAACGCCGGCTCTACAAGGGCTACGTCATATTTGCTTGCCTTTATCATGTTGCCCAAATGCGCTGTTGATGAGCATATGCTGATATTAAATGTATCAGAATGCCTTTCCAGCAATACATCCGATATATGTTGGACATATCCGGCATCGGGTGAAGCTATTAGTAGGTTGATTTTCATATTAAGACCTCGGTTTCTATGCTATTTTAACTAAAGAAAACGATATATTGTCTTTTTCGCCGCGCTCTATTACGTATTGCGGCAAGGTTTTCAGCGGGTCGTTAAGGGTTTTCTTGCCCCATTTTTTTAGGCTGGTTACCATAAAGTCCTCGTCCATGCGCTTATACAGCCCGTCGGAACATAGCAGAAATATTTTGCCTAGTGCCTGCCCTTCGGCGTATTGCAGAAATAGATCTGCTGTATGCCCGATATAAGAGGTCAACTTCCCTTCGCTAGAAACATCATCACTTGTAAGAACCTCTAGTGCGCCGTCTTGTATAGAGTATATCCGGCTATCGCCCGCGTGTACACTGAAATAGTTGTCTTCTACCAGTAGCAAGGCGGAAATGGTGGATGCTGTTTTAATGCCCTGATTTGCCGCTTCCGATATTATCCGTTTGTTAATATCCAGCACCGCATCGCGCATCCGCAGGCCAATGTGCGTAGTTGTTGATAATGCGGCAAACCACTCGTTTAGTAACCGTACTGCCGTCCCGGCGGCAAACCCGCCGCCTTCCAGGCTTCCTACTCCATCGCACACTACGGCTAGCATGGCGTTTGTCTTGTCGATTTCCCTGCTTGTTGCAAGAAGACTGTCCATGTTGGACGGCCTTTTGTTTTGTAGGCTAATGCCTGTGTAGAGATACATAATTCCATTGCCCCTTGAACTTTATGTTGGGCCGCAAAAATGCAAAGTTCAATTTTATCTGCCAAGTTATTTGCTTCCCAAGTGTAACATATCTGATAAATTCTAACAACGTTCATTCTTTTGCATCACGACAATCGCATGAACTCCAGTTAATGGTAAACAAAATGGGTTTCGACCGCGAAACACGCGAAACACGCGAAAAAAGCAAATCGAAATGTTATATGTCCAGATTTACAGGTTTTTTTTAGCGTGTTTCGTGTGTTTCGTGGTTAATTTTTTTTCATGCGTTTGTCGTGTTTTGCTTTTCCCGTGTGCTCCCTGGGTAATCTTTTTATTGCCAAGCTTGTCTGTTATCCGGGCTTCCCGGTTATGGCGGGCTAGGTCTTTATCATACTGGCCAGCCAGGACACGGTGTTTCTTGGCTATGCCTACCAGGCCATAAGATGCCAAGCCCACCAATAGTGCTGCGGCGTATATCGCAAAACTTATGGCTATTGGGCTGGTTTGCGGGTTGTCTCGGTCACGGGTACCTGAGTTTGGTGTTGGGGAAGGAGCCGGGGCTACGGTCCATGCGGCGGTTAGGGATAAATTGCTGTTGACTGTTAGCGGGAAGGTAACAGCAGTGTTACCCAGCCGCCAACCCGCAAAAACGTGGCCGCTACGGGTTGGGTTTTGGGGAGCGTTTAGTTGGGTGCCCCTAAGAACCGTGCGCAAGCCTGTTTCGCCAGACGGGAAACTGCCGCCCGTGCCGACTACAAATTGAACTGTGTGGGTTGGGTTGTGCCGCCGCCTGTACTTGCTTGGGATATAGTAAAATTTTGGGACGCGACGGTGACATTTGGGCCTGTGCCGCCTTCGTCGCGGAACACTGCGGCAATGGTGTGGGTGCCCACGCCTATGTCTTGGAATGTTTGGGAACGGATGGTGATGCGGGTGCTTCCTTGCCGGGCATCAAATTCTTCGCCTTGGGTTAGTTGGCGGCCGTTTAGGAAAACTTGGCCTGTGAAGTTGGCGAATATTGAGTCTAGGATTGCGAATTCCCGGTCTTGGAATTGGGCTGTTGTGAAGTCTGGGATGGGGTCAAGGTTGTAGTCGTTTTGTAGATTTGTGTTTTGGTTGGTGTTGTCGTTGACGATTATCGTTACATACATAAACGTAAGGTTGCCAACCACCGCACCGTCGAATGCAAATTGTACACCCATGGTGTATGTGCCCGGTGCGCCCGTAGGTACGCCAAAAATCTCGCCGGTTGCGGGGTTTAGTGCAAGCCCGGCTGGTAGGTTGCCGCTGGTTATGGTAAACGCGCTGAAGTACTCTGCTGGCATTTCCCAGCCCGGGAGTGGTAGCGAGAATGGGACGAATCTTGTGGCGGTGGCTGTTACTTCGTCCGGGGGGGTTTGGGGGGTGGGGGGGGGGGTTGGGGGGGGGGGGATCATGGGGCCGGG
>Ga0123355_10005192_pt1 | contig 19005 bp, 11 predicted proteins | sample TergutEmb28metaG_3_FD_89872 | JGI IMG/M metagenome (GOLD analysis project Ga0123355, IMG submission 89872) | Embiratermes neotenicus P1 segment gut microbial communities from Petit-Saut dam, French Guiana - Emb289 P1 | ecosystem: Host-associated > Arthropoda: Insects > Digestive system > Gut ... | reverse complement strand
TTTTTTCCTTTTATTACACTTCTTTTATTTTAAAATACACACCCAAAAAAACAAAAAAAAAAAAAAAAAAAATAGTTTTAAAATTTTTTAAAAAAAAAAAAACATTTTTTTTTTTTTTTTTGGGGGGGGGGGGGTTAGTTATTGAACATAAGATGTGCGTTTTGTTTTTCTCTACAACTTTGTCTGAAACATTTCTCTCATTCTTAGAACTGGGCGATATATGATCAAAAATGTATACTGGCGTTCAAGTAAAGTATCCGTTGTCAGATTTTAATGAAACGTGGGCTTTCTCGACAGATTTTCGAAAATACTCACATATATAATTTCAAAAAATCTCCACTGAGAGCCGAGATGTTCCATGCGGACATATGGACAGAAAGACACGACGAAGCTGACAGTCGCTTTTCGCAATTTTGCGAACGCGTCTAAAATTCAACGGGGCCCGCAGACGTATAAATATCTGATCACGCAGACTACTAGTAAAAATCTTGGACGCCCTTGATATAAGCTAAGAATTACACAATAGGGCTCGACCGCAGGGTAAGGTAACGAGAGTTAAACCTTCCATCCCCAGTCTAAAAACCACAAGAAGACCCGAATCGTGATTCCGAACATCATTCAGGAAGATTAATTGTGAAGGTCACGAACGTTCATTTAAACGTCAGCACATCAGGAAATTAACAGTACCAGTAACAAACATAAGTTCCCTTAGAAATGCTACCAACACAGACAAGTAATTTCTGCGATCAATTAGTTTGGCGCCAGAATTTCAGCAGGAACAGAATTGTAACTGTCAGGTCAACGTAGATACAACACAACAAACAAAAGCAAACAGCCGGCCCCTACTACCCTCGAGTTATAATCCACCGCCAACGAGATGATCCCTGCTTGGAATGCGATGGATGCACATGCGCAAAATTTCATGGCAAATGGCGTGTTGCTACTACCCATTCTCAAAGCATTCGCTCAGTGCACTTGCCCCTGACAGGCTACTCTAAATTCTTGATGTTTTCGGTAGGTACGTAACAGTAGAACGGTCTGTCCCTCCCACCAACAGCAATCCTCTTGTCCCTCATGTAGTCAACACTCCTCCCGTAGCGCACCAGACACGCCCACCCATCACGAGGATCACCTGGTGGTCGCCGTCTATCCTTATGTGTTCGAGAAACTACGAGCCACGTTCTTGTACAAAAGATGCGTGGTTACTGGTTAATATACCAACGCTCTATCAATAGAATTATAATGATTAGGCTATGGGTTGGATTATCTAGGAAACCCTCCATACTCTTAAAAACCAACAAAATGCACTATTGAAAATGCAATAAAACAGATTACAAAACACATTTCACATCAGGTGCCAACTCCTACATTCTTCAGCAGCAAGATTCCATCATCAGGGAGTTTTTCAGCAACAAAGGTTTGTAGGTCCAACAAACAACACAGGCGCTATTCGCCCACACTTCCATCATAAAAGTTAAAAGTTTTAAAACGTTAAAATTCCAGATTACACATCAACAAGAATATGTCCACCTCGCTGCAACAACACTACCACAAAGCGATGAGCCCACTCTCTTAAATATTCACGGTCGTATATACTTGCCAAGCTGTGCACACAAACATTCCTATCAATATATGATTCAAAGGACCTCGTCCGGTAGAAATGTCAATGTTCACTCGGTGTCTACAACGTATGCATTGACATAAACACATATTTGTTTATGTGTAATCTGGAGTTTCAATATTTTAAGACTTCTATTATGGAAGTGTGAGCGAATAGCGCCTGAAATACTCGATGGACCTAGGAACCTTTGTTGCTGAAGAACTCCCTGATGATGGAACATTGGTACCGAAACATGTAGGAGTAGGCACGTGATCTGAAATGTGTTTTGTAATCTGTTTTATTGCATTTTAGTTAGAGAATTTCGTTGGTTTTTAAAAATATGGTATGTAATAAAACGCACGGTATGAACCATATAAAAAATCTCTGTTCCATCCCAGCAAGGTCAATTGATTTATCGCTTCTCCAGATTGCCCAAACCGACCTTGGGGTCCGCCCCGCCACCTATTTTATGCGTAATGGTGGGGTTTCTTCGTGAGTGAAGCGGCAGTCGAGTGCAGCTAACCGCTTACATCCTTCTAGTTCCGAGGTTAAGAATAAGTGGAGTTATACCTCCACCCCATACACCTTCACGGCGTGCACATCTTTGTCTTATCTAGCAGTACAGAGTGCATCTAACCGTTGGTAAAACACGAGGAAGACAATTATGAACCGTAGGTTCAGATGAATGTAAAATGGGTTATAACCTACTTCAAGCCACCCGGCGTCCGTCTGCTGACTGCATAAAAAACGATAACTGTATTGGTTTCAGGCGGCGCCTTTCTCGATGCAACCATTACAGCACTTGTTGGGCGCAAAAAGTGACTATTAGATTCGTCACGTCTGACTGTTCGTCTGCCCGCCCGACGAACGGAATATCTCGGCTCCCACTGCACGAACTGTCATGAAATTTTATATTGGATTTTACTAAAACCTCTCAAAAAAATCAAGTCTAGTTACAATCGGACAAAAATAACACGCACTTTACGTGAAGACCTGCGTACATTTATCATCAATTTGGTTACCAGCGTAACCATGGTTGCCGTCCACAGTAATCGATACTAATCTGCCTTATTTCTTCATGTAAATCGCAGGACGACTTGATGTTTTGGACGACCGACAAATATTACCAAATCAACGTCGAAACAAAGTAAAAAGTTTTAGAAAAAAAAATAGATCCTAACAATTGTAACGTTCTATAATATATGTTCGACAGTGAACAACAAAGAAAAGTGTGACCACAATGGATCAAATGGTGTGACCATCTGAGAAGGGTCCAGGATTCAAACATCCGAGCATGCCTCAGTGTTACGCGTATACGTACATTTCCTGTTGTTAACCATAACATTACACCCCTCAGTTAGAACAACACTCGTTTATAACGACTCAAAATATTCGGTCCTTTTCACGACGTTCTGACCGAGTACGACCGTATTTACTGTCCGGCTAATCACTCTGCCAATCAATCGGTAACCCCCTCCTCCTCCTCTTCTCCTCCTCCTCCTCTTCCTCCTCCTTCTTCTTCTTCTTTTTCTGAAGGCATTAAGCAAGTTCTGCTAAACCACATCTAGGCCTATTCAACAAATAGAACCCACGTGTCGCGCGTAAGAAAGACAAAAAAAATGAATTCATGAACAGCATTTGGAAAATTTTATAAGGTTGCCCAGACCGGGTTCCTATCACTTTAAGTTTCCTTTTTTTCTGTTTTCTCAGCCGCTGATAACGAACAAGGCAACAGTATCTTAAATCAGGTCACAGCTGCTACAAATCCTAATCCAATAACACCACTGTCTCCGAAGCCATACCAGCAAACGTAAAGAACTCAAGTTACACACAACACAAACTAAAAGAGTAAGAACAGCTTTATTTCCTTAGCCACATAACGCTTTATTTCAGTCTTATGTTACGTCACTCACGAAATAATCGCCTTACGACATATCTACGAAATAGTCGGTTCATTTCGCGTTAGGCCGTAAGCGACCAAATTCGACTGGTGCATTAGGGGCTGCACAGTACTAAACTCGATTATTTATGCAGGAGATAAGCTGTCGGGATGCGACTTCGTCCCGTCGATCAATATTTTGAAATTTTCATGACCCAACAGCCTTACCCTCGTTGTCCAGTTGAACCCTATTCCCCAATCACATTGTACGGGAATGTACTGTTTTTAGTTCAAGATAGGGAAAGGCAAATTAACAAAGTTCTACCTATAAAAAACAACTCCTCACTGGTAAAGAAATGAAGAGTACTCAGTAAGTAATTCTTCTTTAAATTCATGCTGATTACTCATTTGTTTGCTTACGTATGTCTTAGCGTGTTGTCTGTGGTTCAAATTACATGGCATCATATGGCAGGTCAAAGGATACGGAAGGAGGTATTCGCGGCCTGATTTGAGGTACTATCACTGCATGTGCCTGAGGTGACTCAGGAAATGCAAGTTACGACAGTTTGTGCCGCGCCGATATTAAAACGGTAGACTTCCCGTACACGACATTGTATCATTACTCTCCACATGCCCACCACATGACAGGATTCCATAATAGTCACGCACTAATCCACACGTTCTTTCATGAGTCATTTCTTTATTCACATAGCGAACCAAGCGTTAATTTCATATAAGGGAGTTCCGCCATCTGGTTGTTCTATCTTACGCTCGAGGCTCAACTGTTTCTTCGGCCTCAACTCTACTCGCATAAACACTCACAACTTCACGTATACATAAAAACTGTAACGTTTAAATTAAAATTCGTTGCAAATTAACAACTTCAATATTTCACAAACTACTATCCACTAGGAAGAAAGCAGAGATTCGTTAACAGCACCGGGCTCTTTCCTGCGTCACCGCAAACAGAACTCGCCACTATGTAAGCTTAGTCTGAGTTACACACAGCGCCGTTAAATAAACAATAAAAACTGAATACACTTGGGATTCCGTCAGTCTCACTATCAGTGTGTACTGAGGCAAATATTTAAAAGCCAGGAAACCTTCAGCAGGCTCTAGCAGACCTGAACACATGTGAAGTCTTGCCTGCCAAACTTCGCCTTCGTGGCGAGGTGCTTAGATACTTCCTACTACATCCTTCACACACGTCATTAAACTACAAAACACCACGCCGAACGGAAATATAACAAAATATCATTGATACGCGACATTCAGTCTTGTACAACTAAACGTATAACGATGGGTAAGTAAATTGCAAAACGACTAAATTTTAATCTTTACCAATTTTAACGCCTTATATTACTTCAGACACAACTAAATTCGCGGCATCGCGTCCGTACAACCTAAGTTTTCTTCGTTACCGTGAGCCTTAAGCCCACATTCGGAATCATCGTAGAACTTACACCTACCCAGCTCTCTTAAATATGCAAAACACTGAAATATGGCTTGAAAAAAAATTAAAGGTCGCGGTTTTATTTGCAATGTGGACTACGACAAACGAGAAATGTTGCCATTTACCATTTTCTTGTGGAGTACACAATACGCAACTTGGAGCTTTGTTGAACTTGTAACACAAGAAAGCGAAAATAGAGTGAGTGATGTTGCGGTTTAAGCTTCCAACAGGCTGCCGTTATCAATTATTAGTGTGGATAATTTATCAGTACAAAGGCCGCCTTCTATTTTTAAGCTGCTGTCGCACATCAACATGTGATACAGAATAAAGGCGTTCCCGAAAAGCGACAGGCAAAACGCAGTTACTAGCTGATAAATATCGATCCAGTCATTCAGTTACTCGCAACTCGGGAAGTCAATATGTGCTAATTCAAACCAAAATTTTGACACATATCGATAAAACTCTGGCTCAATTACAGCGTTACAAACATCAACGTAACTACGTTACACGTGCTAAAGGAAATACAGATTGTCCACTTTGTCGTGTCCCTGCGCGGGGCAGTTTTGTAATACAGGCAGCTTGCATACGCCGTAAATAGAGAACTTCCGAGACTCTTCATTGAAGTAGGGTAAGATGAACTACAGGAACTCAAAAGTCTCGGTGGATGCAGGCTTCCTATACTACAAAGTTCCTGTGACAGCTACCACGGAGGGACGACATAAAATGGACACCCCTAATTCCATCGGTAAAATTGAAGTAAAGCTGTCCCTGCACGCGCCTTGAAGGCATCCGGAGTAAAGGTACATCCAGATGGGTGTGACCAGCTTCGCGCCCCGATCCTCTTACCCCCAGTAAAAGTCAGCGGTACCCATTGCAATAAGAGGCTGTGTAGACACCACAGCCGGTCTTTACACTCCTCGAAAGAAAAAAATCTCTTATCCCCTGCTGGGAATCGAAACTCAGTTCCTCAGCTGTCCGGCCCGAAGCCTAGCTGCTATAATATACGGGTTAAACTGCATATTCTGCATGAACTGTCCTAAGTAATACAACACTTGTCGCTTGTCAGAAGTTGGATTACAATGCATGTGGCCTCTTGGGATAATCTATGCCTGTAGAGGATTGCGAAAATATTTAATTAACCCTCGCCAAGTGGAGTCGTTGCGCTCTATGTTGAAAGATCCATTGCAATGCAGCGTCAAGCATCGCAGTATCACATATTATCGTACATACACTGGCAACGCATTGCATAAACACAGACTTCGTATACAGAGTGTCCCAAACGTCCATTAACCGAAAACATTCTTTCGTACTCGCGGGAATGTTGATGTTGAAACATGTCAACAGCAGCACGAGTCAGCTGCACGCGTTGTTTCTAAATAAGCTGCAAAAATTCTACTTTCGAACAATTACTGTAAATTCAGTAAATAGTACAGAAATTTGCAACGTGTTTTAGTATACATTTTGCTACGAGGATAACTGGCTTTGGAGACACGCTGTGTATCCATTAAAGTGTCAAACATTACGCTGTACATAATGCAGAACTAGGAGAATGCGCCGTTGACTCAACGGAGTTGAGTCCTTCTTGAGAAGTTTACAATGGCTCTGTAAAGAAATTCTCTTGAATTTTATGAAACCGTAGATTTATCACGAAGTTCTACAAGAGCCTTCCACGGATCCCTGCCCCGACCCAGGTGAATCTAGTCCAAATCCTCACACTCTGCGTCTTTGAAATCTGTAGCATTTAGCGTCGAACAGAGACGGCACGATGTAATCGAGCTTGTAGACTTTGACACGCGGTGTAACAAAGACGTGCAAACCTGCGTTGCGCAAGACCTCAGAAGAGCGATGATTTCTTGTTAATATTTCATTCTAATACGATACGTTTGAAGCAATATTATAGTCGAATTGTACATCTCAGTGCCTAAAACAATACGAACGTCTTCAGGACTGCAAATAATTAATTCATTATCTACACCCTTGCTGTAAATACAAATTATGTTACAATGACGCATGTATGTAACAGCCACTCTGCATTGGAATAACTCTACGGTGACATGAAATCAGCCATTATTGTGATCATAAATATTCATAAAGTATGCACAAAGGACTCGACAGTCATGCATCCAAGCCAAGATTTCATACAAGGCGACTGCACGTTGCCGATTCATTGTGCTCAGCGGCAAGTGGACCCACCACAAGCGACCCAGCATCCGTCCGATCTTTGTTCGTTTAATTTTTTCTTCGCCCGTTCGGTCTTTCGCAGCACAGTGACGTTCCGCCCTTATAATGCATGCAGTTCTTCCCTCTCGTTTCATAAGCTCTTTACAGACCGTGAGTAAAATTATGGAATGATTGGGAAAGTCGTGTCAGTCTGTCCGTCAGTGCCTGTCCCTTCAGCAACTAATGATAGCATTTCATTTAAATTTGGTGTTTGTGGATCTACGCTAGAAGTTGTAGAGCCAATTTAATTTTGGTTCGTATCGGTCAAATAAATATAAAGTCAACTTTAAATAATTCCAATCTAATTTTGTTGATTTTCTCAGAAATGGTTTATCGCACAAATAAATATATCTGTAGACAGCATAAAATATACGTATTTCTCGTTCCTGTTGCCGTTTCTTCTCCTTAAAACTCTAGGACTGAGTTCTACAAACCCGTTCCTACATTCAGGAGCTTGAAAATTAATCTTGTCTATTGCTGGGTCTTCAAACGCCTCTCTGTCCTTTGAACTATATAAAGATACTAATTGTGGTAATGTATTACCGTGCATCCTATTTGTAGGTCTGTATGTTGCTTCCAATTTAACTAACATAAGGTGATTATTTTATCTGATAACTATCGGTTGCCACTTCCTGTCCCTTCGTCTATCGCATTAATGCAGTCCACCCACCCAACCGCCCGCAAGAAAACGAGTTTTCTTTACAGTAAACCCTGTACAAATTAACCGTTTAAAACACTTTAAGTACAGGCCCCACAAAAAAGCGAAAAATTTGTATCAACGCCTATTAGCTTTCCCACGATACCATTTGATTTAGTATCATAAAAGCGCCAGATTCTGCCCACAAGGTATATCACCAGGTTTCGTGTGATCCTCACAATAGTGGCCTTACACAACTCCAATTCTTGTAAAGTAGAGATCTCAGATATCTGAAAACGTGTCATTTCAATTGGTTGTATATAAACTACCTCCTTTATGCACTTTTAATTGCCTAATGGCTTATCCGTAACAAGCAATAAACTGACAATGTAGCTGTGACTGTCGGTCTGTGCTTCCTTTCAACGCACATTACTTCCCTAATCAGCATTAAGTAACAGGCCTCTGCAGATGAAAAGGATTTTTGTTTCGGTGAGGTGCACATACATTATTCTGACTAACACTCAACAGATCAATTTGGCTAGCGATTTCTGACACGTCTACCAATATTTGTGGTAAATATCAACGTTGCGCTGCAAAAACAACCGCAGCCAAATGTCCGCCACCCGTATACCAGACCTGGTTTGTTATGTTACGTTGGAAAAATAAATACGTCCGTGTGTGTGTGTGGATGGCGGCACTGATGTCCTTAAATTGTTTCATTTTGAATCGTCTAAAAATCCAATAAAACTCTCACGCTTCAAGGCGTGTTGTTACTCTGCATGCAAATCAGAAACCGGACCGTGCAGAAAGAAGACAGTTTAGCGTTTCTAACCACATGAAAATAACTACCGTCACTTCGAAACTGTCGGTTATGAAGCCTACTACAAGAGTCTTAACAATCAACCACACCCGCAAGAAACGCTGTGTTCTTTATACTCTACCTTGCTGTCCCTATCCATAACCATTATGTATGCAAATACGCAAACCATTAAAATGGGCTGAACCCAAGGCCTGTCGCATTTCGATAACCAGTCATAATGTCAGTCGTATGCTGCACAATCCTAGGAAGTCAGGAAACACGAGTAAAAAGAAATATCGCTGGCGTGTATGTTCCCTTTTATTTAAATCACCTAATAAACCATAAGACTTAAGGGAAAAGTGAAATGGGCATAAAATGCATATTTCATTTCCAACTATACATCCGGTCGCAAATATTGTTTCCCTCCATGCATATTTAACGAATCACACTCGACGTGGACAGAAACTCGTGCAGGCCTTCATGTAGTGTCCACTACGCCTACAGCTGTCCTATTTTAAAACCTTGCTAATATCCCACGTGCATATGCTTCTCCACGTTTAAACAGTCAGTCACAACTTCGGCAGTGTACTTTATCAGGTCCTCGAGGTGGGGGATAAAAACCAGAATGGTTTGTGACTTGTTTCTTTGCATTATTCTTCTACACTCCAAAGATTAAAGAAAACTGATACACCAAAGTGTTTTGTCAACTGAAGAGTCGATATTATGCATCTGAAATGTCAACCTATGTTGACTAAACAACTACTTTTTAATCATATTTTACAGAAGCAATCTTATTGCAAGATGCATGTGTAACATTAACTCCAGCCTGCTCAAAGCTAGGTAGATATCTGATCTTCCTACAATCCAGCGTCCCTTCGGTCTGCAAGATATGAGGTTCTCACGGAAATGTTGCAGAAGACGCGAGATTACTGGCGTGGCTATGCCATGTCCAATGGTAAATCGTTATCAACCTTTCGAAGGATCTCAGTGCCATCAGCTTCAGGGTGCTGGGAAGTTAAATGTGATGTATCATGTTGAAGCTGACCCCTAGTCATAACCATTCTTCTTGCAGTGCATGGCCCTGAAGATGAGTGCACAACAACCCTTCGAAACATCAGTAGCTATTTACCAGTCAACACGGCGTAATGTTACCGCCCATTTTATTCTGGTTGTATATCCTTTCCTTTTTTTGCTATCACCTTCTACAGTATTTATTTATTAAGCACTACGTTTCTTCTTTAATTTTTGTCCAGCAGAGTAACATAACATTGTCTGATATTTTCTTAAAGACATAAATCCCACTTCTTACATTTTTAACCCTTTGCATGTTCAATTTCAAACAATGGCATGTCATGCTATCAGCACAGTAATTTGAGGTACTGAAATTTTAAAATTTCATTTCACTATCTGTCACTTTGTTACAAGGAACCATGTAACTCCACGGAGCTGGGTCCTTCTTGAGGAGCTAATAATTTCTCAGCCGATCAGAAATTTTCACATTTTATGGAAATCAAAGGCCCATTAGCACATTCTCGACAGCCCGCCACTTATCCCTAACCTCAGCCTGATGAACCTGGTCCACATCCCCACACTTCTTCTTTAAGGATGATTTTCATATTATACTCCCATCCATACTTAGGCCCTTGAAGCGGTGCCTTTACGTCAGGTTTCTCCACCAAAACTCCGTATGCATATCTCTTCTCCCCTGTGTGTGGTACATACCCTGCCATCTCATCCACCTTGATTTGATCACCCTAATAATATTTGGCAAGGAGTACTCCAATCCCATGTTACTACCTCCCTCCTAGGCCCAAAAATCTTCTTCAACAACCTATTTTCAAACACCCTCAGCCTACATTCTTCCCAGAACATAAGACACCTGTTTCATGCACACACACATACCAACAGGTAAAAATATGGTTCTGTATATTTTTAATCTCTATGTTTCTAGATAGCACACAGGAAGACAAAAGATTCTGGACCGAAAGGTTTTTCTTCATGTATGCAATTTTGTTAGTTTTACTACTTTCTGCTGCACTAGAAGTAAAGAGTTCAGCAAAATGAAATTAAACATGAATGGGCAGTGCAAACCACGAAATTTTCCAAGTGACAGAGAACTTGAAAGTGCAGCATTATTCACCATGCATTCAGTTAAGACCAACAAAGTACATAGTACGTTCCGAAGAAAAACCTTGAGTTGAAAATTCCTTTCCACTGACAAATGCTACCTTAAGTTGGCTGACCTATCATATAGTAATGACTTAAGACAAGTAATGTAATACCCATGTAATCTCTGACAATAGCCCATGGTCATGTAGAATGAACGCTCAACCGAATTTCACTCTTTGGAACATACCACATACTGCGTTGGTCTTTACATACGAATATCTTTAGAGAACTGTTTAATTCAAATGCAAGTTCACAACTGGTTGGTGTGCATCAGCTTCAATGCATTTCTTATTACCCCTTATATTTTTAAAATCAAATAAAATATCCATCACATGCTTATGAAGGGAGATTATACCACATGAAAATAACACAAGATCTAAAAAAAAAAAATCAAGTACCCAAAAATAAATAGTGAACCAACCAGAATGCATGAAAACATACTGCATACTTCGTAATGAAATAACCTACAAATCTAGCACAGAACCAAATAACTGCCTATTCCACACTGTTAGAATGGAAATGTCATACAGCCAAGATACACAAATTACACAGATGGGAAAGATCTATACATATAGACAAACACACACACATATACACACAGTACATATTAGTTTTACATGTTAGGTATTTCAGAGCACAAATGTGGTCACTCAAAACAGAAGGTGGAAAAAGGAACACTGTAACATCTATGTGGGATAGAAAAAACGGCAAATTAAATAACAGCACTGAGAACTCTAAATAATAAAGCCGGGCTAGAATGCCAAACTGGGAATAATAAGTGATAAGTCAGGCTAGATGCAGTCACACTAAGCAGGTAAAAATCATTTTATCAATTATTTCAGCAAGGACAAGTCAAAATTCTGTGACTGACCATTTAAACACTTCTAGTTTCAATTTTCTGTGTAGTAAGTAAAGAGAAGATCCATGGTAACACACACTTCCTCAAAATGGAACAAATTTTCAGGTCTGTGACCACATACAAAACCTTCTGAATAAGGTCTTTATTTGCAGTTATAATAATCTTAATGAAATAATTCTAATTTACTAAGGTCCTTGTCTTTTTTGGAAGTTATTTTGCTTACTACCCCAACTAAGCCTAGATAACTGGGCACTCTATGAAACTGTTGCATAAAAAGGGCACTGGATAAGATACCTCCAAAACAGCATGAAGAAATATAATTTATATAGCAATACATTACTTTGACATTATTTTACAGGCATTACTTGAGGAGTACTAATTACATTTCAGAGAAGAGTGACATAAAATCCTACGAATAATGATGACTATGACAGACATAATGACCAGGCTCCTTTAACGCATAATCATTGTGTAATTCATGAAGCATGTGACAACCATTCCAACCATTCTGGAGTTTCTTAGTTTATTACATTACATCTGATTACAACTATTTCAAAAGTAAGTAAACAATACTGGCAAGTGAATGTCCAATACAACGAATCATAACTTACTACTTATAAACTGACCCAAAAATGCATAATGCCCACATCAGTTTTCCAGAACGGTGTTCATTTGTTTTCTCCACAACCTTTCTATTAGTCACTTTGATGAAGGTCTCTATTTCGCTACATTTTCACAGGAGTTTTACCCATTTTTACATTAGGATTTCGTCCTAGATTCTGATAACAAGGCATGTATGCACATGGGCCTTTATTTTTTTAATTCAGTCTCTACAGTAATTATTTGTTATTCACTGCTACTGAAATTACACGGGGGGTAATACGTAGTACTGCAGACAACGTGTAAACACCCTGTCCAGAAATAACGCTAAAAAATCCACAACGCCTCTTCGCTTTACAGCCACGCAGAGATTATCATTTCAAATATTTACAACACATGTGGTATAAACAAGCCATGGAAAGTAACCAAGATCACATTCTGGGGTGAAAACATAATTACAAACGCTTTTGACATTACTACTAGTCATTTTCGGGCAATGAAAGATAAATGAGATGGATACTCACACATGTTACACATAAACAGCACCGTCAGAAAATACAATCCGTGTTTTGGCAACTTCTCTAGAAAGCTCACACCATTCACAATAAATAATTCCCGCTTCTCTACATTACCCTACTTGCACATTTCAAGTCTCACACACACAACTGACTGATTTCAGTATTTGTCGCCAGGTGGAAGAATTGTCGGCACAGATAAGAGATTATCAGTTTATTGAATCCAAACTAAACGATACGGTGCGTTAATCTACGACACAAACACCACACTTCCACACGTCAATGTATTGAATGTACACATACCCATGTGTATTGTGCTGCCATCTCCTAGTACAAGTAGGTAACTTAGCTCAGTCGGTAATAGAGTTACCTGATTTGGCTTCGACAACCTGTGTCCCGTTTATTTATAGGATAACACGCATCATTTTGGAATATCTTGTATGTAAGAGAGCATTCCTTTATCGTAGCAAGTCTCTGTCTGGTTGATCTGTACCACTTGTACCAGGTCAGAGGCTTCCTTAGCAACATCTGGCATTGCTTTAAGAAAATCGTTCAGTACATTTCAACAATATCAAAAAACGTAACATGTGGAGGAAATGTACTATACCAGTGTAAACAATGGTATAAGGTTTAATATGCATGTATTATTCCACGTCACATCTGGCGTAAACACGATTTGCTCGGATTGTGGATCATTTATTTATTTATTTATTTATTCTTCTTCATTTATTTGCATCTTATTTCATGAGACTATCAGTATCTCAAAATTCTACAACGTTTGACATTTCTATGATCACACTTAATGAAGTGAATCAGCAACACCCAACCATTTAATCTTATTTAATCTGAATTATAATGCACAATTTGCTGTACTGAAACAAAATCTTGCAGGAAATTTTTGCCACTTTTACAATTCTGATGCTCAAGAAACTCATTACCAATTGCATCTCAGTCTTTTTACATGATGCCTGCTAATGAATAATGTTAATATTCAAAGCAGATTTAATTACAAAGGAGGTAAGATTTTTATTTTTAGCGCTTACTGTATGGTGACATCACAGTTATAGTTTCAAATATGATAATGTATGGTATATATTTCAAAACAAAGAAAACTGCCCATATGAAGAAGAATGATCTTTATGATTGCCAGAGAAAGCTCAGTACTTTTGCATGGTGAAGTTTCAATTCCAGTGTTTGAATCCATTGCATACATCAAAATGATACGTCACAAACTGAAGTATATATTTGTATCACTTCTTTATTCTTTCATTACAGTGTTCAAAGAATACAAACTTAGATCATGAGGAGAGATAACTTGCCTTGTCACAATTGGAATAAAGTTTTCCAATTTAAGAAGTTCAATGGTTTTTTATAATTCCAACATATAATATTTACAGTTGTATTTACAAATAATATGGTTTGCTTTATCGATACAACATTTGGCATACATGTGTTGATGACTTTTAGTACTCCGTTATGTTAGCTGTCTAGGACTTTAGGTTAACATTACTGATGAAGACGAAACCCCAATACCTTATGTACAACATTTATATTTTCTTAACGGTAAACATTTTCAAGGGATTACACATTAGCATCCTATGTGCTTTCTTACAAAGTATGACAAGATAAAAAAATTCATGCATATATCGAACATCTTGTGTGACTTTGATTTACCAATTTCATACTGCTCTAATAAAAAATCATAAGTCAAACAAGTGAGCATAGTATATTACACTCTAAAGTAATTACAACACATGGAAAATCAGAATTAATAAAAAGAAAACTGTTTATTACAAGACATGGAAAATATGACTTTATAAAAAATCATAAATCAGACAAGTGAGTATCGTATATTACACTCTAAAGTAATTACAACACATGGAAAATCAGAATTAATAAAGAGAAAACTGTTTACTACAAGACATGGAAAATCTGAATTTATAAAAAAAAATTGTTTAGTGACTCCCTTGTCCATTGGCCAAACACTGTATGCCAAATGTAATGATGAAGTAGAAGTGTTTAAGTTACAACAGTTACTGTTCCTGCCAAAATTAAAGCTACTGGGTTAAAAAATAGCAATAATTTGGCCTTAGGAACAAAACTTGAATTTAAAAATGCTCTATGATGTCGTTTGTAAAAATATGAATATATATTTTTCTTTTCTGTTCAGGATTCAGTTCCCTTATTCTGAAAGAGGTACATTCACCACAGAATAACAAACAAGTACTTTACTCCATGCTTAAGTCCAAGATCATACAAAAACAAAAATTTAATTTAATCAAGTAACCTTAAGTGATGTTTATAAATAATGGAATTTCAAACTTTGTTATGATATATGATGTTGAAGGTAGTCAAAATTACTTGACATAACATAGAGAAAATTCATGCTGGTGTGAAACACTGTGCCACAACGCAGACAGTTATTCGTTAACCTCGCAATATGAGGGAAAAAATGAAGGACTTGGAGACATACCTGTTCCAGTATTAATTTGTCCACCACAAATTCCACATGGACTTGTATGGGACAAATTGATACTGGAACAGGTGTGTCTCCAAGTACATCATTTTTCCCATCAGTATCAATCTGCCACTGCTTCACACTCATCCGAATTCATCTACCATTGACACTATACAATATAGCAATGGGCAGCACCACTGAATAAAATACTTGCCACTACTAGCCTTCAATGGTAATCACAGTGCACTGCATATATAATTTATTGGTTACCTGTTACCCTATGTAACTTCATTTTATGCATACTTCATTTCATGCATAAATTGCTTGTTGCCTGAAACACTATGCAACTTTCCTTCATGCCTGCTTCTGTGAGGGATTAAGCAACTGCCATCTTTCAATAGAAACCCAAACTATTGGACAGAACTTTCTTAGTCTATTTGAAATTACTGCACTTACAAATAAAATATTGTTCCCATATGACTTGGACTTTCAAGAATAATAAAATGTTTAATAATACAGACAGCCAAATCACTGATGATTTGGATGGCAATAATAATGATGATGATGATGATGATGACTATGATGATGATGACTGTTGTGATAATGTGATTATGTAGAGTAATATGTATTATAGTGAAGATGAACATATGGTAAGAGTGATGATGCTTTACATCAGGTCATTTCATACTCTCATTCATCTGTTTTCAACAACAACAACAAAAAAGTTTACTTTCAATATCACTGCCAACCACAATTTCAGAAACATACAGTATCCATGGTGCTGACTTTCTTATACGGGGCAGATTATGTTACTCACTTTTAAATATTGACATTGCCACAGAAATGTGGAAATATGATCTGTATATGATGCACAGACAGAATAATTGGGTACGTTGCAAACTATGAGTTACCCAATTAGTAGGCAATACATATATGCCTGCTGTAGCTTTGTATTTGACTCCTTAAATGAAATCAGATACAAAACAGTTGCATTCATCAAGTCTGCTTCAACTACCTACTATCTGTTGCTTGACTTAGGTTGCTGAGGTGTGCAGCAGAATACACATCTATTTTCCACAGCAAGATAATTCATACATATCATGAACCAGTAAGTTTAATTACAAAACTAATATGAACACTTGAAGGCTGCGTAATACAAAATATACCTTCAACTTCTTCAGAACTGGATTATGATACTCATAAACTTTCAGATTGTAAAGCAAAGTACCATTATATGATACATATACAGTTATCAAAATATTCAGATAAGATACATCACTACTTGTATGGTGTTCTACCACGTTAGAACACCTTGTACACCTGTACATAGTTTCCATTTTTTTGAGGAATCTGCTGCCTTCACCTCCACCTCTACCTCAAAGACAGAGACAGCATATTCCTTTAACCTGCTATTAATCACCTACCAATCCACATGTTATCACAACCCAGAAGGCCATAATCCAGATAGTTACCACTAAAAACACCTCAGATTTCAAACATCTGAGTTTATCATGAACACAAGTATCACATGTAACACCGAAGTTGCAATAGTTTCTTGTGGTTTTGTAAATAAACTCCCCAATGAGATTTTTATAATATAATAACATCTGGTTCAACATCCTGAGCTAATGCAGCATCTTTTCTATAGACATATTAATTATCTGTATTCATTATGAAAATTACTGCATTTCCCATTTTCAGTGAAATCTACACACAGTGGTCACTTTAGTTCAGAGAAAACAAGAGTGAAAAGATGTTCTACAGATTGAAGACATGTAGTACCGTACAAATGAATTCTTTGGAATTCTACCTATTTCACTGGATTCATAGTTCTTTTACTGCAAATAAATATCATGTAATGGAAAAAAACTAATTATACTGCACGTAAACCAAATATGTTTCATACTGTTATCTCTGTATTTTTATGTTTTATAACCTTGGACTTTGAATATATTTGCCACTTGGCATGACAATAAGAAGGCACAATATTTTACTAAACTGTTAGAATAAACTGTCAGTAAAGCAGGGACACTTTGCAGTCGAAAAATTAAACTAGCAAACAGAAGTGCCGTGTTAATCTGCGGATGTGTTACGCCTAGGCTCTAGAGTGTAGAATTAAAGTATTTAGCATAATTGGCACGTTGATGTGATAATAATTGTGGGTGTTTATACCAAATTATATTCTAGATTCTAGAATTAGTGGTAAATAAAAATTCCATGTTGATATGACTGTGACAGCAGATGTGCTATACAAAGGTTCTAGAATTACATTCGTTAACAGTCTCTCCTGATATGCTAGTAACAGCAAATGTGTTATACCTATAATCTAGATTCTAGAATTAAATTAAATATATATCTCACCAACATAAATATTTTATAGAGTACCTCTCTGAACTAAGTTGAACTCTTTAATATCAAGTCCTCTTTATTCATCTGCTGCTTGGTTCAGCCTATTGCCATATGTAACACATGATATGAATAAGGCATATTGACTTTTTCACATTGCCTTCCAGTATCTTCCCACTAAAATGTATTTCAATGGTCAATATGACTTACCATTCACTTTCTTCCAGGAACTTATTAAATAACACCTCTATCACAATCTTTCTTCCTGAATAACAGTAACAATATAAGTACAAATCCCTTGTTGTGGTACTAATGCAGAAATTATTTTTCCACATATTTCTTTAAATATTGGACACAAGTACAGATTTTATCATGTGTCATTTATAAAAAAAAAAAAAAACTGATGATTTTAAAATTGACTTCATGTAAAACAGGGATTTTCTTTCCTTCAAACCAATATGTAAAGCTTCTTCTTAAGTTTCAGCATAGTTCACAACTGCAGGACATTGGAATCCATTGGGTGAATCTGAAGTTGAAACATGCAGACATGTGGACAAATATACACACATAAGTATGACCTTCCTGAAATCATGTTGAATTCCTGTGTTCATACATAGAATGCATAAAACTGGATTAAGTTCTCCACATAACCAATTTAAAAATTTAATATAAATTTAAACCTCCTGAAGTCCATTACTTTTCAACAGTGAAGTACTTTCTTCTCAAAGTTCTTGATTCAAAGTTATGACACCTAAATTTCACACATGAAGGGCGAAGCACAATTCACGGGCATGTCACTCTTTTTCTAGAAGTCACAGTTCTGTAACTCTTAACCAAGACCACAGAGCCATGGATAAATCAACCCTCTGTAAAGTTGACCCTAAATATGTGATGCAGAGGCCATTTTGTAATTAACAACTATACCTTAGAAAACTTGAGAAGGTTAAGCATCTGTCATTATGAGATACTGGAATACACAAAAGTCCTGCAGGGTTGAAATAAATCACTAAGTTGTGAAGGTGAAGCATGAAAACACTGTATGCATACAAGTTTGATGATGAAGACTGAAATTATATGATCATGAATAAAAATTTTGTGCGTAGTGTTGTAGTTCATATAATTCAATTTCCACTACATTTCTTGCACTTTACAACATTGTGTACCAATATATCCATACATACCGCTACACGTCTTGGTACAGCTATACCACCATCATTAAGGAGAACCGTGTTAAATTTGGGAACTACCCCAATATGATATACCAGTAACTCTGCTCACACATGATGACAATACAGCTGTACTGAAACACACAGCATTACATACATAGAAATTGATACACAAAGCTGTCAAGTGACTGAAATATACAGTGGAAATTTAATTATGTGACCATATTTTAGAGGGTTGAACAAAGTATACATGCAACAGCTTTGGACACCCCCCCCACCAAAGTATGGTCACTTTACAGAACTG
>Ga0123355_10005191_pt1 | contig 19006 bp, 16 predicted proteins | sample TergutEmb28metaG_3_FD_89872 | JGI IMG/M metagenome (GOLD analysis project Ga0123355, IMG submission 89872) | Embiratermes neotenicus P1 segment gut microbial communities from Petit-Saut dam, French Guiana - Emb289 P1 | ecosystem: Host-associated > Arthropoda: Insects > Digestive system > Gut ... | reverse complement strand
CATGCTTCATTCATATTACTGATTATGCAATACCAAACGATGCCGGATAGGCTCACTCCTTTAATCTATGTTATTAGCACCGTCTATTTTAGCATGTTTGAGCGAATTTGTCAATTTTCACTGCCACAGACGCGGAAATCCAAATTTTGAAAAAGAAATCTAAATATGTTAAACTAGTGTAAAGAAACAGCCAAAACGATCATGGAAGAAAAGGCAGATTATTTTTTAAGTGTCAAAGATAATCATGAGACATTAAAAATGGATATAGAAGGTTATGTACAGGATAGTAAATTGAGGTTTGCGATGGATACGCATCTAATCATATGAGTTGACAAAATACCAGTGGTTGGTAACGGAAAAGTCAAGGGTAGTTGGTAGATTTGTAAACCCCATTTCTGCTAAAATAACCCTATACTTATACAAGGAGTGGTATTGATGAATATTGCAGATAGAATACAAAATTTACGAAAGTTAAAAGGCATCTCACAAGAGGAGCTAGCAGATAAAATTGGAGTATCTCGCCAAACAGTATCAAAATGGGAAAGTGAGCAAAGTATTCCCGATATTAATAGAGTTGTTGTTTTGAGTGATTTTTTTGAAGTTACATCAGATTATTTACTCAAGGGAATAGAAGGGAACCCACACGAAAGCGAAAAAAGGTTGGAATTAAATGCAAATATTTTCGTTCTGATTGCCACTGCATTTAATTTCATTGGTTTGCTTGTAGCGATTGGGCTATGGTATGAAACACAAGAACCATTAGCACTAGTTGCTGGATTAATTCTTATGACGGTGGGGTGTGTAATGTTTGGCATAGGAATGATTTATTCAACCCAACAGATAGAAACGGCAAAACGAAAATTTTGGATAATTAATATCTGGATTATAACCTTTATGCCTCTTTCCGTTTTATACAATGTAATATTTACGGGATTTAATGCACCTTACCCTGTGCATATGTATTCTATGGCATTTCCGATTTTCTTGTTAATCTATTTAGTTATTTGCTTAACTGTGACTTTTGTGAAAGTGAAGATGATTGACAAAAGGTAAATGGAAAACTCAAGCGATTAATAGTTTGATGTGATGCTACAAGGACAAATGTCATTTTCCTGCGACTGGGGTTAAAAAAATTTACTCGATGGTAATTTATATAAACCAAAACGGCAAATGCAAGTGTGAAATGCAGTTGGGTTTGTTGCTTTGCGTTGGTAGCAGGTCTATGTATCAGCTTTTAAAAATCTTTGTGAAAACTTTGCGAACCTTGCAGAACTTACCCATGATAATTAGAAATCGATCTTTGAAAATATTTCTTTTGTTGAAAGTGGATATCCCACAAATTTTCAGAAAATTTTTGTATAAGTGGTTGTGAAAAATATTTTAAATTGCTTTGTTCGTTAATCTTCTTTGAGATGTTTTTAATTTCGATTGTGTTCATATTAGCAACTCCCTTTTTCTGATGTGACTATATCATACCAACGAGTGGTAAACTGATTGACTTAAAAAAAGTAGATTAATTGTAAACTAAGGTAAACAGTTGCTAAACTACGGAGCTAGAGGATAGAAAATCAAAAGGCGAATGTAATTGTGCTAACACGAACTACCATCATGGATACTGTAGTAGATTGTAATCGTAAAAAGTGGTATAATTCAGTAAAATGCGAAGTTGACGTCTTTAGGAATTGCGGGCGTGAGAAATGGGTTTATTTAGTAAGTTTAAGAAAAAAGATAATCGTAGAAGGAAGATAATTACTATGTTTAGTGATCGCTGGAACACTTATTTTCATGGTATTCCTGATATAAGCGTCATTCGTGAGATTAAAGTATATTGAAATCTTTTGGAAATGGAATAATATGATTAAAAACTACATAATGCCAACGAGGAGATAACTGATATGGAAATAGTTGTAGTCAAGGAGTTTAACGTGGCTTATGAAATAGCACAGTTAATGTGCTATAGTTATTTGCCGGATGAATTTACAAAAGAAAAAGTTAAGGCAGCATTTGCGGATCAAGGTGTTCGTGCGGGAAAACTTCTTGATAGAGTGTATGCTCTGACAGAGGAAAATGTTGAAATTTTTGAAAAAGGAATGGTCAAATCAGAAGCTGATGCGTTCTTTTTTGAAGATGTGAATTCTTATCATTCGTGCACGATGTCATTGGCTTTTTTTCTAAGTGATAATAAAAATTTATTGGAAAATGTTGATCAAATAGATGAGCAAGCGTTTTATTCACAATTAGCGATGTACTGGTTTGAAAAAGTTCCTGACTGCATGGAAGAGATAGTGACGCTTTTGCAGAATGAAGAATTGGAATTAACGCCTACAGCCGCTTGGAAACTCTTGTTGTTGTTTGAAAAGCCTAAGAAATATTTGGAGCAATTTGTTCAAATTATTCAGAAGAACTTACCCGCATTTAATGAGACTGTTAAAAAGCAACGAAAATTAGTTGATGCATTAATGGTTCAACTAGAGCAACAAAAATCTACCCTCATCCCAGTTATTGAATTAGCCAACACGATGAGCGAAAATGAGGATATTAATCAAGATGCAGTAAAAATCATACCATCGCTTGCTGGATCTGGAATGTTTTACACTTTTGATCTGGAAACTTATTACGCAGGATACTATTTTCAAGAGGTACTTCAATTTGTATTGCGATCAACGCAACCGATCGAAGATATAGCGCCTGTGTTAAAGCTTTTAGGTGATTCTAGCAAGTTTGAGATTCTTAAATTTTTGAAACAAGCGCCTAACTATAATCTTGAAATTGCGAAGCATTTGGGTTTAACACCAGCCACAGCTTCTCATCATATGAGTGGGTTATTTCTCAATGGCTTAGTGACTGTTGAAAAAATAAATAAAAAGATGTACTATGCGATTTCTGAAGATAAAGTTCGGGAGATTCTAGCAAGTTTAGAAGCAACATTGCTTTGAGATGCTATTGTGTAAGTCTCTTTTTTTGTTTGATGTGCATCAAAAGTAGACGCTGATCATTGACAAACATCTAATCGTGTGGTATATTATTATTTATATTAGGTAAATGTCAAACTGAACTGCTTGAGTTAGATGGATACCTGAATATGATTGTGATGTGGAGGGATGAGAAATGAGAAAGTATATATTTAAAAACAAATGGTGGGTGTTAGCCTATTTAGTAATGAGTTTAACAGTCTCGGGAATGGTGGTTTACCTCTCTATTATTTTACGAGATATAGTCGACACTGCTTTAAGTTTTGATTTAGATGGATTTTATAGTTTACTTGTTACTTCTGCAATCTTCTTTGTGCTGTTTGGAGTTGCTTACTATACTGCAGAAGCTTTATATGCAGGGTTTATTGCCAAGACGCTTCGTGATGTTCGTGAAGATGTCTTTGGCGGAATCATGAGGCAAGATATGGATCAATTTGAATCGGTTAATTCCGCTGATTATATTTCAGCTTTGACCAATGATGTTAAGTTATTAGAAGATAATTATTTCTTACCACTTGCTACAGCTGCTCAACAAGGATTAATGATTATTATCGCACTTGGGTTTATGATTTACTTTAGCATTGTTGTAGCGGGTGGATTATTAGGGACTTTAATTATTTTGATTGTTATTCCGGCATTGTTCGGCAGCGCTATTAAGAAAAGGCAAACTAGGCTATCAGAAAATTTATCTTCATTTACAGTTAAAATTAAAGATATTTTTTCAGGATTTGAAGTGATAAAATCTTATCAAATGGGTACGCATATTAAAAAAAGTTTTCAGGAACATAACAGTGATGTCATTAAATCAAATTTTCAATTATACCACCTTTCGACTGCGATAGTGGGGGCAGTTTCTTCGGTAATTGGTCTTTTTTTGCAAGTGGGCGTGGTCTTTTTCTCAGCTTATTTAATCATTCATGGTCATCTAACGGCAGGGTCTTTAGTTGGTCTTCTTGTCGTTGCTGGTCAGATTACTGGACCAGTTCAAGCGCTTGGACAAATGATCCCGATGATCCAGGGAAGTAAAGAAATTATTGAACGTTTGGAAGGTTTTGCTATACGGGAGTCTAGTTATGCGGGAACTCAGGTTGCAACGTTTGGTGATGCGATTAGGGTTGAGAATTTAGATTTTACTTATCCAGATCGAGAAGAGGCCGTGCTTAAACAGGTGGATGTTACTTTTAGGAAAAATAAGAAATATGTTCTTGTTGGTAAGTCAGGGTGTGGGAAGACAACTTTGGCGAAGGCATTGATTGGGCATTTGACTGATTATCAAGGGAATATTTTGTATGATCAAGTGGAGCTTAAGGAGTTAACAGATGAAAGCCTTGGTAAGATGTCGGCAATGATTCATCAGAATGTTTATATGTTTGATGAGGATATTGAGCAGAATATTCGCTTGCATAAGGGGTATAAACAAGCAGAGCTTCAGTTTGCTGTTGAGGATAGTGGTGTTTCTTTATTCTTGACTGATGAGCGGACTTTACAGACGAAGGTTGGGGAGAATGGTTCGAATTTATCTGGTGGTCAGCGTCAACGGATTGCTGTTGCTAGGGCGCTCATTCAGAATAAGCCATTGCTTATCTTAGATGAAGGGACATCAGCTATTGATAAGCAAACAGCGACAGATATTGAAAGTCGGTTATTAGCTCGAGGGGATTTAACATTATTGACTATTACTCATTCCCTTGATGAGGAGATGCTTGGTCGATATGATGAAATTATTTATATGGAGGAGGGCACCATTGTTGAAAGGGGTTCATTTGTTGAGTTGATGGAATCGCAAGGGAAATTCAGTCAGTATGTGTCAACATAGTCATTAGCTGTTGGCATAATTCGTAGATGTTGATATAAATAGAGAAAAGTTTTTAGAAGGCATTTTGGTTGAAAAAGTGCCTTTTTTGTGCGATAGAGATTTTTATTTGATTGTTTAAATAAATTTTATGTTAAAAGCTCACCATTCCGCGTTTACCTACGTATGATAATAGGGAAATCCCCAATTAGGGGATTCCCCATGCTTATTTCAAGCCTTTAGCGATTGCGCTGGTAATAAGTATACGGGAGAAAAAGAAAGGAGTATTGTTATGATTCCATATTTACAAACAGAATTTTTGAATTCTGCTTCGTCAGATCCAGCCATTATTACAGCAGGAGGTGTTATTTCATTTGATCGTCCACTTAATACATCGGATGTAATCGAATATGATGAGCTAACCGGAAAGTTTATGATTAAACGCTCAGGAACATGGCTAATTAATTGGTTTGTCGCACAGCAAACGGGTTTATCTTCTGATGGAAGTAATTTCAGCATTGCGGTGTATAATCCAATTTTAGATACCGACGCTCCTGATTATCCTGGTTTACTGGAACCAGATTTCATCGCAGGAAGTGGGCATATTAAAATTTCACCGACCTCTGGTTTTGCAGTTATTAGTGTTAGTATTGAGCAAGCTGAAGAAGGTGGCGTTGTATTTGAGTTGCAAAATGTGTCGACCCATGATGCTGCCTTGTCATTTCGCACTCAAGTTAAAGCGGGACTCGCTGTTTTCGGTGTTTCTTCTGAAATGTATGAAATGGCTTATGGTCAATGGCAGGCATCTGGCTGGGATAAAAATCTTGCACCTTATAATCTAGAAGATGGCGATGCAGTTAAGTTTAATGAAGCTATACTGCCACCTCTGAATATCATAGCAACAGATTCAGATGATGGTTCTGGAACACGTGTTGGTTTTGATATTTTTACTCTTGAGAATCGGGGTGTGTACCAAGTTTCATGGGAAATTCCGGTCGAAGCGAGTTATGCAGTAGATGCTGTGGAACTTGCGTTAGAATTAGATGGTAGTATTGTTTATGTACGTTCTTACTCGCCATTACCAGTAGGGCTTATTTCAGGAACTGCCATTATTGTAACAACAGATCCAGATAAAACATTGAGTCTAGTTAATTATCAACCAGGTGGAGGTGATATCATTCAAATTGGGAATTATGCTAATATAGCCATTCATCAAATTTCTTAGTTTATCGTTTTCAAAGATCTGTTGAACCATTATTTGGTTTCAATAGATTTTTTTTTGCGGAAATGTCCAATTTTTTAATGGTAAAGAACTGCCTTTTTGCTCGGCAGGGCGAATTCCCCACCAGTTGAGAGGTTCGGTGTCTTAAAGGATAAAATGTTGAATAATTTGCAAATATAATGAATAAGCTTAAGCATGAACCGCAATTGCCAGTATAGTATGGCGAAGTTTGTAAATGAGTTAATATTGAGTTCATAAATCTCTGTTATAATCTGATTGTGATTTTTATGATTAAAATTTTAAATGATGGTTTGATAGGCGAGACCCATTTTGGCGAATGCCTGGCGGGTCTCGTCTTTCTTACTTTTTGTTTAAGGTTTTGCGCTGTGTGCTATGAGCCACCTCTGCGGAGTCTGCAGAGGTGGTTTTTTTGTACAAAGGGGGCTATACATATTAGTGAAAAAATAAAAGAGACGGATGTTTCGTAGCGAAGCTAGAGGGTCATCCGCCATTGAAGGAGTGAATTTATGAAGCGTACAATTATTAAACTTGAAGACTTATTTCAAGAATTTCAGACAAATCCCGTCCAGGGGCTGACCGAGCAGCAGGTAAGTGAAATCCAGGAAACAACTGGGTTAAACGTATTTGATGAAGAGAAAAAAGAAACGATGTTGCAGAAAATTTTTCATCATATGCGGGATTTTACCTCGCTAATACTGTTGGCGGCGGGGGGAATTGCATTATGGTCAGGCTTCATGCCAGATAGTGACAAAGGATTTACCGATGCGATTGTTATTTTCGCTCTTGTTATCCTTAATACAACGCTTGCTGTGCGGCAGGAGATGGGTGCGGAAAAAGCCTTGGAAGCTTTAAAGCGGATGAATGCGCAAATGACTATGGTTATTCGCGATGGGCGAAAACAGGTGATTAATGCGGAACAGCTTGTGCCAGGGGATATTTTGGTTTTGGAAGCGGGGGATATGATACCGGCGGATGCCCGTATTATAGAGAGTGTGAATCTAAAATCAGAAGAAGCACTGCTAACGGGGGAGAGTGTTCCCGTTGAAAAGGATGCGTATGCGGAAGTGGCAGAAAATGCACCGATTGGTGACCAGTTTAATATGTTGTTTTCGGGCTGCCTGATTACTAGCGGGAATGTAAAAGCTGTTGTAGTGGGGACAGGGATGACGACGGAAATGGGTAAAATAGCTGGTTTGTTAAATACAACAAAAAAATTGCGAACGCCATTACAGAAAAAATTGGATAATTTGGTCAAATTAGTATGTGTGTTGGCTCTTGTATCGGGTGCTGTTCTGTTTTTGCTGCAGTTCGTTTTAGGTCAAGATATGTTACCGGTAGATAAACTGTTAGATTCTGTCGCTATGGCGGTTGCTGCGATTCCAGAAGGGCTGCCAATCATACTTACTATAACCCTTGCGTACGCTGTCAATAATATGGCAAAGAACAATGCCATTATCAGAAAAATACCTGCTGTAGAATCTTTAGGGAGTGCATCGGTTATTTGTTCAGACAAAACAGGGACGCTTACAATGAACCGCATGGCTATTCAGCAGGTGTGGGCTGCTCAATATGATCCGGTGAAAACAGAAGATGAGTTTAATGCCGAACAAATGAGGTTGGTTGAAATGATGAGCCTTGCCTCTAATGCAACGATAGATATAAACAATGGTGAGGAAAAAGAAATAGGCGATCCTACAGAAACCGCTATTGTTCGACTGTTGAAAAATAAAGGTACAGAAAAGAATGAGCTTGAAGCAAAATTTCCCCGAATACATGAAATACCTTTTGATTCTGCAAGAAAATTGATGACAACGGTACATGAGACCGATGATGGGAGATATTTGTCTATTACTAAAGGCGCATTTGATAGAATACCTATTGATGCAGCGTCAGTTTCGATAGATTTAGCAAAACAAATACACGACAGGTTTGCCGAAAACGCATTACGAGTGCTTTCTGTGGGGTATAAATACTATGATAGCTTACCTGAAGTGTTGGATGAGGATGAATTAGAAAATAACATCATTTTTGCAGGGTTTGTTGGGATGATCGATCCGCCGCGTCCTGAAAGCAAAACATCGATTAAAATTGCAAAAGAAGCTGGTATTAAACCTGTCATGATTACGGGTGACCACGCGATAACTGCATCTGCGATTGCACGGGATATAGGTATTTTAGATGAAGGCGAAAAAGTATTAACGGGAATCGAGCTTGCGGAAATGTCACAGGAAGAGTTGACGAATAATGTTAAGGATTATTCGGTATACGCAAGGGTTACGCCCGAGGATAAGCTGCGAATCGTACAGGCTTGGCAATCGCACAAAGCTGTCGTAGCCATGACGGGTGATGGTGTAAATGATGCCCCGGCGTTGAAAGCTGCGGATATAGGTGTTGCAATGGGTTCTGGCACGGACGTTTCGAAAAATGCCAGCGATATGATATTAACTGATGACAATTTTGCATCCATCGTTACGGCGGTTGCTGAAGGTAGAAGGGTTTATGATAACATCCGAAAAGTTATTATATCTTTGATACCTAGTAATATATCCGAAGTTGCAGCGATGCTTATGGGGTTTATCATCTGGCGGGCAACCCCATTTGCTGCCATACAATTGCTGTTTATAAATGTGGTTGCTGATGGGATACCTGATTTATGTATGTGCAGGGAGCCGATTGAGGACGATGCAATGAAGAGAAAGCCGATCCCTAAAAGCAGCAGTGTTTTTGCGTATGGTTTGTGGTTCAGAACCTTGATCGTTGCAGTGCTTTTCACCATCGTTGCACTGCTTGGCTATTATATCGGTAGGTTTGTTCCCTTGTCAGATATGATAGAGCCATCACATGAAGTTGGGCGCACAATGGCGTATGTGACGCTTGCATGGGCTTCGGTTATTAATATTATGAATGTACGAAGCTTTAACAAGTCCCTTTTCACCATTGGCTTTATGTCAAACAAGCTTTTGTTCGGTGGCATATGCTTATCGCTTACGCTTGTTGCAATAACTGCTGCCGTTCCAGGGATCAGGGAAGTTTTCCACTGTGTTCCTGTAAGTCTTACTCATTGGTTGGTAATGATTGTTTTTGGCTTAACACCGCTTGCTTTAATTGAGCCACTGAAGTTTTTTATAAGAAGAAAAGCTCGGGTTGCGACTGAGTGATTTGATGAATTTCTTGCAAAGGTCTGAGAAAGCGTGACGAATGGATCGTATCGGGACAGATCACTGTCAGTAGGCTAATCTCCGTTATATAAAAATGAGAGCTATTTTGCTAAAGATGAACAGCAGAATAGCTCTTTTTACTTTCTCAAAAAAGCTCAATTGGTTAGTAAATCACAGAAAGATGCACTCATCTTCATAAGTTTCGAATATGATTTAATATAGTGCATTTTTTAATGCATTGATCTACTAATAATGTGAGGGGATTTTATGATTACGTTATCGCTAGCGATGATTGTGAAAAATGAAGAGAAAGTTTTAGAGAGGTGCTTAGATTCAATTAAGGGAATTGTTGACGAAATTATTATTGTTGATACAGGGTCAATTGATAAGACTGTTGAGGTTGCAGAGAAATATACGTCTCATGTGTATGATTTTGAATGGATTGATGACTTTGCTGCAGCTCGGAATTATGCTTTTTCGAAGGCAACGTGTGATTATATTATGTGGCTTGATGCGGATGATTATTTGGAGGAAAGTGAGCAGGAGAAGTTGCTTGCGTTGAAGGCGGCATTTGATATGAGTATTGATGTGGCGCTTTTGAAGTATAATCTTGCTTTTGATGAGTTTGGGAATGTGACGATGAGTAATTATCGGGAGCGAATTATGAAGCGGGAGCGGAATTTTCAGTGGGAAGAACCGGTGCATGAGTGTATTACGCCAGCTGGTAATGTGCAACGATTTGAAATTGCAGTGACTCATGGTGAGAAGAATCGAACGCATTCTCATCGAAATCTTGATATTTATGAGAAGCAAACTGAACTTTCAGCTCGGGGAACGTTCTATTATGCGCGTGAGTTACATACGCATAATCGTCTTGAAGATGCCATTGTTCAGTTTGAAAAGTTTCTAGAAAGTGGTTTGGGTTGGCGAGAGGATAATATCACAACGTGTTTTGATTTATTTAGGATTTATAGCGATTTGGGTCAAAAACAGAAAGGGTTAACTTATTTATTTCAGACATTTCTTTATGATCTGCCGCGGGCACGGAATTGTTGTAAAATTGGTGAGCACTTTGCGGATGGGCAAGATTATAGACAAGCTATCTATTGGTATGAATTGGCTTTGAATCCGAATAGTCAGTATGAGGCGGGGTTTTTTCAAAAAGATTTTTGTGACTTTATTCCTCATATGCAGCTATGTGTCTGCTTCGATCGCATAAAGAAGCATCAGCTGGCTTATAAGCATCATTTGAAGGCTCAAGCGTTGAAGCCTGATCATGCAGGGGTTAAGTATAATGATGATTATTTTGCTAAATTGTTTGCTGAGGAGGGGGGGGGTTAAGTTGAAAGGGACTATTCTAGCAGGTGGGAGTGGTACAAGGCTTTATCCACTCACAATAGCCGTTTCGAAGCAGTTATTACCCGTTTATGCTAAACCAATGATTTACTACCCTTTGTCGACTTTAATGTTAGCGGGAATCAAAGATATTCTAATTATTTCTACTAAGAAGGATACACCACGGTATAAGCAAATTCTTGGTGACAACATCTTTTATGGAGATGATCTAACCCGAAAATTGTGCCAAGTTGCAACAGCGCCATCTGGTGCGACTATTTTTGGTCATTATGTAACAGATCCGAAAGCTTTCGGTGTTGTCAAATCGATGTTGCGTTTGGGTGAGGAGCGTGATGAGTTGAATGTGGTTAGTGATCTAGTGGGGTCACCGACTGCGACTACTGAATTAGCTCGGTTGCTTGTTGATATGCTAGAGTCGGATAAGTATGGCGCTTATCATGTTACGAATAAAGGCTTTTGTTCGTGGTTTAAATTTGCTGAGGAGATTTTTCGGCGATTTGAGGTTGATGTTGTAGTGAATCCGATTGATTCGTTTGAATTTCCGACAAGGGCTAAGCGATCTATGAATAGCAGGATGAGTACGGGTAAGTTGGTTGAGTCTGGTTTTGTGTTATTGCCTGCTTGGCAAGAGGCTTTAGAAAATTGGGAGAGAGGGGGAAGTTAAATGTCAAAAACATCAATTATTATCTTAACGTACAACAATTTAGCTTATAATAAAGGCGTTCTTGAAAGTATTAGGAGATATACAAAACCAGAAACTTATGAAGTGGTTATGGTTGATAACTTGTCCACAGATGGGACGAGAGAATGGCTGAAAGAACAATTGGATATTAAAGTAATTCTAAATGATGAAAATGCTGGATTTCCAAAAGGGTGCAATATTGGAATAGCTGCTGCAGAGGAAAGTAATGATATTTTATTGTTGAATAATGATATTGAGGTTACTCATAACTGGCTTGAGAATTTGCAAATTGCACTTTATAGTGATTCTAAAATTGGTGCAGTTCAAGGATTGGATGCACACCATTTTCGAGATACACTTAATGAAAAAGGTGAAACGATTGATTTTGCAGCAAAAGATACAAGCGCCATTCATCAATTTGCTATCCATAATAATAAATCGGATTCAAGTCACTGGAAGTATACAAACTTTCTAACTGGTTACTGCTTTCTTATCAAGCGTAACGTTTTAAACCGAGTTGGCTTGCTTGATGAACGCTTTAGCCCAGGAAATTTTGAAGACGATGATCTCTCCTGTCGAATCTTGGCAGCTGGTTATTATTTACTTCGATGTTATGATTGTTTTATTCACCATTTTGGGAGTCAATCATTTAGAAAAGATGAGTCGAAATATTGGAAGTTGATTGATATCAATTCCAAAAAATTTATTGATAAATGGGGGTTTCATGCTTGGGATAAAAGAAAATCAGATGATAATTTACTTCGACTTTTGGAAGCGGATCGGGATGCTGAGATTGATGTTTTACACATAGGTTGTCGCCTTGGAACCACCCTGTTTGAAGTTAAAAGTCGTTGTCCATATGCTAATTTGTATGGGATTGATACAGATGGCAAGTATGCAAAAGTTATGAAAGGCATCATTACTGTAGAATCAACTCTTTCAGCATTTGAAGACCAGTTATTTGATTTCATTCTTATCAATGACTACTTTGAACAAGTCGAAAATCCTCGTGATTTTTTGGTTGATTTGAAAAAGTATTTGAAACCAAATGGACATCTGATTTTGAACATTCAAAATGTGATGCATTACAGTGTATTACGAAACCTATTAAATGGGCATTGGCATTATGGAGAACAAACGACTTTAAATAGAGATAATCACATCTTCTTAACAGCTACTGACATCCATATGCTTTTTAATGAGTGTGGCTACATCAATCCATTAATTTTTCATTGGTATTCGGCAGCTAATACAGAAGACGATGCTTTTATTGAAAAATTGTGCAGCATTACCAGTAGAGATAAAGAATATCTATACCGTACCTATCTTTATACTGTTAGATTTCAAAACAACCGAAAATGATGGTTAACATTTTAAAATTTAGGAGGCATCTTGCATGTGTGAGAATAAGAGTTTTTCTATTAATCCCTCAGTCAGGTTTAAAAAATTTGTGCTGTATTTTCCATGGTTTGATGATATCCATTTCATAAAAGATATCGGCATTATTCCTTACGTTATGCAAAAGTATTATGACTATGATGTCGAGATCATCACTTCAGGTGAAAAAAAATCATATTCAACAAATGAACAATATACTGAGAATATGAAAGTTACATCCGCAACAAGTGACGCTGAAGTTGATGAGGTTATTGCCACTGCTGATGTATTAATGCTTTGTGGTTTCTATGATTTTAATCAATCTGTTATCACCCGTTTCAAGCAGTTAAATCCAACAGGCAGAATTTATCTTAAACTAGATTTAAACATTCATTGGCTAATGAATTTAGACAAAGCTATCAATGATGAATTCATCCAGACATTTAAAAAGTGTGATTTAATTAGTGTAGAAAGTCGTAGACTTTTATTGTTTTTAAACACAAGATGGGGTTTTGATGTAGTATGGATTCCGAACGGGTTTTATGACTTTTTCGACTCAAACTTAATTGATTTCACAACCAAGAAAAACACCATTCTTACTGTTGGTCGCCTCGGTTCATATCAGAAGCATTCAGATTTACTACTCAATGTATTTCTGAAAATCTACGAAGAAATTCCAGATTGGAACCTTGTCATGGTTGGGAGTATTGAGCCGTGGTTTCAAGCATATTATGATAAAATCACAGCCACTATACCACAAATTAAAGAGCGAATAACACTAACGGGATCACTCAGCTACGAAGAAACAAAAAAGCAATATGATAAAGCTAAGATTTTCTGTTTAACATCAAGGTGGGAAGGCTGTGCGAATGTTCTTGCCGAATCGCTCGGTAGAGGGTGCTACGTTATCTCTACTGATGTTGATAGTAGCATAGATGTTTTAGAGTATGGAGAATACGGTGTTCTTGTCCCAACTGCGGAAAGTGAATTGCTTCAAAAGCGACTTTTACACGTATGTCAAAATGAGCCTTTAATGAGCGAGATTTGCGAAAAAGCTCAGCAATATACGAGGAATGAACTTAGCTGGATTACACTTTGTGGAAAAATTGATCGATTGTTGAAAGGTGGATAGGTGGTGGAAGTCCAATTAACGCAAATCAGGATCCGTATCGAGTAAGTTCCCACCTTAGTTTTCAAATGTCCCTCTGTAGCTTTATTATCATTATTTTATCACATTCTATACTGAAAGGCGAGCCTATCCTTCAAGGTGACTAGTAAAAGCCCTCGAAGTTAATCGCCTAACCTTGAGGGGAAACTTTGATTAGCAGGTGTGTTACTTTTTTATGTCTGGGAATTTGCTAATGCATCATGTAAGTGTTCGTTCATCATTTTCTTCCAGCCACTTTTTAGCATGGCTTTAGTAAGAAAATCTGAACTTTTGAATCCACTATGTTCCAGTATGAGTGTAGTTTCTTCATCTTGCTCTTTAAGTATCCATTTCACAGTCGTATCTAGTACGGGTTTTTTAGCGATGCACTGGTACATCAAGGAATTATACTCGTCGAAATCTATTACTTTATTATAAAATGTACCGTCAAAAAAGGCGTTGGGGTCGATTTTAAAAACAAATTCTTGCCCTTTTTCAAGGGCGAATCCGTTTGAGGGCATGCACCATGCGCTTAAAAGTTCGTCGTTTACCAGATGAGTCCACACTTTTTCTCTTGATACAGGGTACTTTTTTTCTAATGTAATTGTTGCCATCATTTTATCCTCCAAACTGGTTAATTGGGTATAACGTATTATACTATCAAGTGGGTAGAAAGTCTAAGTTTTCTTTTTAAAAAATAGGAATCCAATACCTGCTAAAACAATCCCCGCTGTATAGTAAATTGCCGCATGAATCAAACTCGATGAAATAAGGGAGTAATTCATAAAAGCAGCACCGCCGGCGGCAATGAACGGCATGATTACGCGGTTAAATGGGTGAAGGTCTTTGTTGGTGCGGTTGTGGATGAAAAATCCGATGAAGATAGGGATTAGTAGGGTGAAGAATAGGGTGTTGTAGAAGTCTGGCAGGTCGAATATGAATGGACTTCCGGGGAATAAGCTGCCCCACCAGTTGTGGTGATTGCCGAAGATGATCATTGCCCATATGGCGGAAAGGATGATGCAGATGATCATGCTGTTTAGGGGTAAGCCAGTTTTTTTGTCTACGATGACTGTTTTGTGGGGGATTGGACCAGCGCCACGGCGACCGAGTGCGTATAGGCTGCGGCTCATGCCCATGCAGCACAGGTTTAGGATTCCGATGCCTGAGATGATGACAAAAATCATCATCATGGCGCCGATTGTGTCGCCGAAAATACGGTTAAAGGCGGCGCGTGTTCCGAGTTGGTTGTTTTGCATTAATTCGTAAGGTTCTCCGGCTAGAACGACTCCGATGTAGTAGCCAATATAGATTAGGATAACAATGGCAAACCCGATCATTAGTGCAAATGGGAATTGCTTTTTACTGTTTTTGATTTCACTGTTGAATGCTGTTGCTGCTTGCCAACCGTTATAGGCGAATGCTGTTGCGAAGACTGCACCGAGGAAGCTAGGTGACGGTTGACCTGCAACAGTAGATGGGATCGTTGTTTGGACGGTGATAGAACCATCTTGGAATATGAATCCAGCGATGACGCCGATAGTAGCCATGAGGATTAGTGGAATGACTCTTGCAAGAGTAGATGAGACATGGAATCTCATTGGTAGCTTAGGTACGAAATAGTTAAGTAAGAAAATAGTTGCCATGTAAAAAGCCATCAGTGCAAAGACAAAGGGGGAGTTATTGACGTTGTCATGTCCCGCTAATGTGGCAGTGAAACTTGCGGTAATCCATGCGATTATGGCATAACCAGCGGTTTGGTACATGACACAGAAAAACCAGCCGGTGAGGTAGCCGTATTTTTTTCCGACTAGCGCTTCAGCGTAGTCCACCATGCCATGAATCATTTCATAACGCTTAGCCATAACTGAAAACATGTAAACACATGTGGCAACCATCACTCCTCCAACAAGCCAAGCGATGGCTCCAATCCATAAATGACCATTTGCTTGATATAAGACACGGGCTGGTCGCCAGAATATTCCTGTTCCAATGACACTTCCGACGACGAGGCAGATAGCTGTGAATAATCCATATTGCCTTTTTAGTATGTTATTTTTCGACATGAAAAAACACTCCTTATAATTGAGGGCTTGTGGAAGCCCCTTTTAATAAGCAGATCTTTATCGTTTCTTGCACTCGTCGCATTAAAGATTTACTTTGTTGTCAACGAATCTATTATACTACATCATTTGGGGAAAATAAATAGTAGCTGTAAATTTATGTGATTGTTTTGGCAGAAGTTTTGGCAGATGTGGTTACTGTTTTACTTATCGCGGATTAGTGATAGAAGTGCAGCGTCTTTTTTAGGAAAATATCAAAATAAGTGGTACTTTTGGTGTTTTTGCTTGCTCAACACTCGGATAATGTTGATGAATACACCCTCGTTCTTTAGCGCTAGTATTTTTATTATGTGATGGCATCAATGCTATATTTTAGCGGAGCTTAATCGCTGGATGATCAGGCTTAAGCTTCTTTAGTCCGTGCTCAGCAGAAAAAGCAATTGTAATTCGTTTGCCATCATCTCCCACAACAACGCCTTCACCCATCGTATCGTGGATGATTTTGTCTCCTGTAGAAAAGCTTTTTGCGGTTGATGCTTTAGCCGCAGGCTTACTTGACACGGCTTTGCTTGGAACAGGTTTGAACGGCTTTTCATTCGGCTTGCTCCACGTAGGTTTGCTAGAAGTAAAAAGCAGTTTCTCATCTTCTCTCGAAAAGTCACTAAAACCACTAAACTCATTGGAATCTTCAAAATCGCCCTGGACATCAAGCCGCGATTGGTCAATCTCTCCCTGAAACCTAGAAACCCTATTATACTTCCATTTACCTTGATGCATCCGCCTTCGAGCATTAGTTATATATAGCTGACGCTCCGCTCGGGTAATGGCCACATATGCAAGCCGGCGTTCTTCTTCGATTTCATCAAACCCAGCGTCAATTGAGAACAACGGAAACACACCATCCTCAAATCCAACAATAAAAACAGTGTTAAACTCAAGCCCCTTCGCTGCATGAATTGTCATCATCGTGATCTTCTCAGCCGCAACATCCTCCTCCGTCACATCTGTTTGCAACCCAATATCCGTAATCAAAATCTCCAACTTTTCTCGGGTTGTCATCGTATTAATATCAACTGCCATTTCCTCTTGGGCAATAATCCCTTCTAACTGGTTTTTTTCAAACGTAATCGCCATTGTTTTAAACTCGTCTAAATTCTCGATACGACTCCTCGATTCAATGGTATCCTCTGCTTTCAGCACAGCTAGATATCCAGTCGCAACTAAGACCAGATCAATAAAATCAGGGATCGCCATCTTATCAATCTTGGATTGCAACTCGGTAATCATTTGGTAAAATTTCAATAATTTCTTCGAAGCAGCACCTGGCAAGGATTGGGCTAGTGTTGGAATGGAATCAAACATCGAATACCCCATATTCGTCGAGGCTGTGGAAACCTTCTCTATTGTAGCTGATCCGATTCCACGGGTTGGGACATTAACAATCCTTTCAAATGAGAAGTCGTCGCGTGAATCTAGGATAAGTCGGAGGAAGGCTACTAGGTCTTTGATTTCTTTGCGTTTGAAATATGATAAGCCGCCGACGATTCTGTATGGGATGTCTTCCTTCATGAAGTATTGCTCGAATAAGCGTGATAGGGAATTTTTGCGATATAGAATGACGATATCCTCGTGACATAAGCCAGTATTTACTAGTTTTTTAATTTCCCTTGCGACATACTTGACTTCATCATCACTGTTACGAGACTCTTTGGCGATTATTTTTGAACCGGTACCGAGTTCTGAGAAGAGGTGCTTTTTATATCCTGCTGGATTATTTCTGATCACGTCATTCGCTGCGTCAAGGATAGTTTGTGTTGAGCGGTAGTTTTGTTCTAGTTTAATGACGACAGCTTCTTCATAGTCTTTCTCGAAGGATAGGATGTTTGTGATATCGGCACCACGCCAACTGTAGATTGATTGGTCTGAATCGCCGACGACGCAAATATTACGATGAAAGTCAGCTAGCAGTTTTACGATTTTGTATTGGGCATGGTTTGTATCTTGATATTCATCGACATGAATGTACTTGAATTTCTGTTGGTAGAATTCCAGGACCGCTGGGTTTTGTTCAAAGAGATGGACTGTTAATATTAGGAGGTCGTCAAAGTCTAGACGGTTGTTAGTGTGAAGTAGTTGTTGGTATTTTTCGTAGACTTCTTTAAATTGGTCTTTGATGAAGCGATCTGGTTTGATTTCGTGGGGGAGTTGCATCCCGTTTTTGGCTTCTGTTATACGTGATAAGTAGTATTTGGGTGAGTTTTTTTTAGGGTCGATGTTGAGGTCTTTTAGTACTTGTTTTAGTGCTGAGATTTGGTCGGCGTCGTCGAGGATTGCGAAGTTTTTTTCGTAGCCTAAAAGGTCAATATGCCGCCGTAAAATTGAGACGCACATTGAGTGGAATGTTGAGATCCAAACATCACTTCCAAATGGTGAGAGATTAGTCGTCCGGTCTTTCATTTCGCGAGCAGCTTTGTTTGTGAAGGTTATTGCAAGGATATTCCACGGTGCGATGCCCATTTCTTCGATTAAATAAGCGATTCTATGGGTAACAACGCGGGTTTTGCCAGAACCAGCGCCTGCAAGGATTAGCAGTGGTCCTTCAGTTTGTTTGATAGCTAGTTGCTGCTGTTCATTCATTCCTGTGAGTAGGGGATTTTCTAGTGATGTAGTTGGATTGTCAAAAAAATTCATTTAAATTTCAGCTCCTTAGCGGGTGAATTATATTGTATCATTTTTTGGCGAAAATTAACAGTAGAAGGCATTAAAAGAAAAAGGTTTCCTTGCCTTCAATTAACTGAGGTCAGAATTAAACACTAAAACCACTAGCTTTCAACTTTGTAAAATTTTCTCAGATTTTGCGAATAAATGAGGTGTATATTTTGAGGAAATATGTGAAAAATATCAACATCTGCTTGACGGAAATGGTTTCATGAATTATAATGAACAGTATGAATCGGAGACTTTTATCTTTTATTTCAACCGTCAGGTTCGAGTTTTTAAAGCAGAGGAGGTGTGAAAATGAATGTCTATATCGAGTTAAGGCAACACATCGGTGTCTTGTGCACGCCTATAGTTAAAGTAAGTGATGCTGTTTTACGTGGACAACTAATTGCAACTCCAAAGGGTTTGGGTGCCAACATCCATGCAAGTGTATCTGGTATAGTACAAAAAATTACCGATACGCAAATTATTATTGAAATTGCAGATATCCAGCCT
>Ga0123355_10005190_pt1 | contig 19006 bp, 13 predicted proteins | sample TergutEmb28metaG_3_FD_89872 | JGI IMG/M metagenome (GOLD analysis project Ga0123355, IMG submission 89872) | Embiratermes neotenicus P1 segment gut microbial communities from Petit-Saut dam, French Guiana - Emb289 P1 | ecosystem: Host-associated > Arthropoda: Insects > Digestive system > Gut ... | reverse complement strand
GGCCCAGGATAGAGACAGGTGGCGGGCGCTTGTGAGTGCGGTAATGAACCTTCGGGTTCCGTGAAATGCGGGGAATTTCTTGACTAGCTGCAGACCAGTTAGCTTCTCAAGAAGGACTCTGCACCATGGAGTAAGTAAGTAGTCCTACATGCATCCCACACATAGGATGGCCATTTATTAAGGGTTAATGTTATTTTACCAAGATGTCTTAGCATGTCAGTGTCTTACACAGCCATGACCTACTAATTTCTATGAATACACCAAAAACTACAAGCTTCCAAATCTACAAAAGCACATAAATTAGTGTTCTGTGATCCCAGTGAATAGCAAAAGAACCAAAATAAGCACGAAACTACATGCTTTAAAACAGGAAGCAATGTCTTTAAGTCAAGTTCATGGAAAATTCTGTTTTAAAAAGTTCTATATGATTTACAAGTTCTCATAATACAACAGCTAAACTTACACTTTTCAATTTCTTGATTTTCTTTAGTTTTTCTGGATCTCCTGTAAGCTCAGCATCTGAAATTGCTACCGACAACTTAGGTGCTGATACTATTACTGAATCACCATTTGTAACAATTGATCCCACTGTCATAGTTTTGGCTGTAGCAGTACAAGCAGTGCTAGTAAAAGCAGCACCACCATTGCCACCTGTATTCCCTCCATCTTGCTCTTTCTTTGCCTTCTTTGCTTCCCGCTTTTTCTTCAGTTTTAATGCTGCTTTTGAGGGGTTTGCTAAAATAAAGTAACACAAATAATTCTTATCTTTTACACCTATAACAATGTCTTAGATTGCTTCCACAACTGACAAAAGCAGCAGCCAAAACATTTGTTTATTCCTGGAACGAAGAGCACAGTAGTAATTAAAATGGACATTCAAGTACAGCAAACCCTTGTTGTTCATAGTAGTTACAATCCTGAAAAATATTGTAAGATTGGAGGCTTCCTCCACGTTGTAGTTGCGGTCTCCACTCATCCGGGATGTTAAGCAGAATCAATTTGTTAGTCAGTTACTGATATTTCAGGATAGACTATTGGATTCATCTTCGAAGGTCAAGCAGCCCGAAGAGTCTTGGACACCTTGACCCTTGAAATTAGGACCAACAGGCTAACCAGAAACATCAGGAACTACCAATCAATGCTGTGCAACATTCTGAAACAGCAAAGACCTTAAAAAATTATGCCAATGGTAAAACAATGATTCATTAAGAACTCATGGGAAAAATTGGGCTGGGGGAAATGACAAACAAAACATGATTAATATGTAAAATAATGATTAAGAATAATGCAAACATTTATGTTCATGATTACTGATGACAATGGTGTTCCTGACTCTAAGTTCACAGGGTGATCAAACAATATGGAATGCATAGTAAAGGGGCAGACAGAAGACTTGGTGAATAATGGGGTGACCTTTGATTGCTTTGCCTTTGTGTGTCCTCACAAACCTCCTTGCATGATGCCACCCCATGCTTCCATTTCAGACACCTATCCAAGAAATGGTCAACCTCAAAGAAATGATCAACTAAGCCATCTGCCATTTGGAGGTCCTTCTTCAGAGCACTGGTAGTCAGGTGAGGTCTCTTCACAACTTCAGAAGCCTCTTCATCTTCAGGTTCACTGAACATCGTCAGCTGTTCAAGGTCCTCCCCATTTAACTTAGCAGTATGAGAGTTTAGACCTTCCTGGATATCAGCCTCCCCTCAAAATCTGGCAAACCCTTTTCCTGGAACTGTAAAAGCTAACACACAGATGTCCCTTAATTCATTTGGCTGGTTGGTGACCCCCAGAAGTCATCAATGGCTTTCAGCCAAAGCTTCTACCAGCAAGCATTCTCAGTCATGAACTTCAGTTCATCCCAGGACCCCTTTATATTTGCTCTGTGTAAGGTATGCTGTACTATTGCCAGCAGTCACACTTCAACTACTAACACCCTCCTTCTCACTGGCATGCAACACACAGTGAAAGGTGTGGTGTGCGTTTGGTCTTGAAAGTTACGATGATTCCCTAGTCAAGGAGCTGTGGGAGTCAGGTGGTAGTGTTTGACAGACAATGAACTTGTGCATCTGGAAGGGCTACACAAAGATCTTGTTGACGATCTGCGGATTTATCAAACACAAGGAAGGACTTCACAGGTCAAACCAGTCTTTACCAGCATTACATTCTCCCTCACCACAGCACCACTGACTCACAACTATTTGTCTCTCTCATCTTCCAGACATACACACAATTCCTCTCCACCTTTTTGAGGAATGGGTCATAATGACTTACACAGGAAATTCCATCCTCAATGGAGAACTGGGCATTGTTTGTTATTATCTTTTTTTTATTTTTCTTGATGAAATAATCTATCAATTCATTCACATCACAGTACAATCCACCCACAGCTATGCTTATTCCCCTGTCCAACCTATGCGGTACCTACACTTTCTTTGAAATGTGACTTTCCTTTTATGAGGGTTGCTCAGAAAGTAATGTCCCATATTTTTTTCTCATTCCAGAATGAAGATGGCAAAGTGAAAATTGAGAGGTAGCAACATTGATGTTTATTGCGCACGTGTGTAAGTACACAGTCATCCGACAGATAGTGCTGCTGTAGTAGTCTGTGAAAATGGTGTTTGTGTCTGACACACATTACAAACAACAAGCTGTAACTGAATTCTTAGTGGTGGAGAAAGAAACCGTGGGGAACATTCACACACAGTTTTGTGCTGTGTATGGAAGTTGTGCAGTCGATAAGAGCACCGCTGGATGTTGGATTCAGAGAGTTAAGGCTTCAGGAAGTGGAGAAGATGACAAAACCATGATTCGTGCAGTGAGGACATGGCTACGTGAACAGGAAACAAACCGGTACAGGGAAGGCATGCATGCCCTTGTTTCATGCTGCTGTAAGGCCATATACGTAGATGGAGATTATGTGGAAAAATAACATGTAAAGGAAACATCCGGTTATACTGTGCGTGAATTTCATACATTCTAAATAAATAGTTTCTGAGAAGAAAAATGTGGGGCATTACTTTCTGAGCAACCTTCGTACTTTTATCCTCAAGCTCAGCAGGTACATTAACGATCCCAGAATTTATTAAAACATGTGGACAACTGCTTCTAGAAACTGTGAAAAGTGCAATCAAAGGACACTCCATACTGCAGACAAGTTAGGTAGCTACTGCACGAGACAGATGTAAGGACGAGGCCTCCCGTGTATTACTACGCAAGCACAATAATGAATGAACAACCCATGATGCATGAGGGTTGCCATATTTCTCTTGCATAAATATGCAAAACCTGCAATGCACAAACCCACAAATGAGGAGGGTCTACTGTAAAGTGTACACTCAATATAGTAAGAATTAATTAAATTCATAAAAATTGTAATATCTGAAAATTAAAAACCTTGAATTGGGCCTGGAAACTTCTATGTACACATGTCAATGCACTGCACAGGGTGAAAATAAATTATATCATGTGGTGCACTCTTTATACTTCACTAAATAGTGTATCAGAGGGTATGAAAATAATTAAGTTTAATTCAGCACTCTTTATACCTACAGCACAACAATCATACCAGATTTTGTGGAAGTTGGTCAACTGGTTCAAAGTTGGCAGTGTAGCACATCCAAGAAAGGGAAACAAAAGTTGCTGGTGTACTCCTCACTGCAATCATTTGGGCAACTACTTTTTCAATCATCAGTGCTAGCTTGTAATAATGTCACCAGCTGTCATTGTCTTAATTACAATGTGGAAATAACATATGAACTCACAGTCGCCACCTGGTCGAGCATTGCTTGCTGAGTCATCATCATCGTGGAGCTTGAAGTTACTTTCTCGCCCACGGGCTGATGGAGGACGGTATGCTTGCTTTGAAGCTGAAAACACACCACAAAATCTAAATTTTAAAGTTAGTATGTAAGGGAAAAGTTAATTCCCTATTACATAAACCTCTAAAATCAAATTTAGTACAATTTCCAACTGAATATTTATAACTTAGTTTTCCTGGTTGGTTATCTTGTGTCCATTTGTACTTTCTGTATCAAATTTCATTAAAACCCATGACCTGTTTCAGGACATTGAACCAGGAGATAGCATTAATGCAAAAGTGCAAAAAGCCCAAGCGCCAGGATGCTAGGGGACTAAATTTTGTAGCGTGCACCTAATATTTGTGTCCTCAGTATGGAAGTGACTTCACATCACCCTTCCCAAATCCACAATTTTGTGGTGGCTCCTAGATTTTTGGAAAATTTATGCATTCCTGCATTAGTGACACTTCCACCTCAGATGTGCCATGCTGGTATTAGTGACTGTAAGAAAATAAACAATACAAGACAAGATAGCCTCTGTTCATATCATGTCTGTTAAACTTCTTGCAAAATCATTATGTCAAATGGTTCTGTGGAGTAATGAAACACAGAATGACACAATGACATAAACTTACTTTACTTTACAAAATAAGGGATAACCACCATGCATTTTTGAACAGAGCACTGGGATAATGAAACTAAGGTCACCCTATACTGAGAGATCAACGAACCCTTCATCACTTACCTTGTGGTTGACTTGGCTGGATTCCTTCAACAGGTTTGTAGTTTATCACAGGTTCACGAAAAATCCCAGGTGGAAACAACTGCCAACGAACTTCCCATAATTCCTCTTGCTTATTCCATGGGCGCTCATACAGTAACGTTCCACTATAGTGCCAGATCTTGAATCTCAACACACAAACCAAAAAGTCATGTAATATAATACTACAGGTATTCTACCATCAAATAAAACCTTATACTGCACAAAAGTAAATAACATTAATTTACAGGAAAGCATCCTATAGTGCTTCATTCTCTCACGAATGTTCCTCTTCTTTTATATCCTATTTTATATAAGTTCCTTAACATTATTCCACAGATTAATGCCATGGTGCACAGTCCACCTTGAGAGTTAAAAGATGCTCACATAAACAATAAACTTCCTGCACCTTATGGAACCCACAGGGCTTACCATGTTCACAAGAGCTCACAACTTGTCCCTACAGTGAGCCAGATAAATGCAGTCCACACTCTCAAGGTAATTTGTTGCATGTTACTTTATTTTATTCAGAATCAAGAGTCTCAATTCTGAATATATGATATTTGAAGCTGTTCTTCTTGTCTAATTTATGGTTAAAATAAGTGATACATGTAAATATGAGAGAGAAATATCATATATAATCCCAAAATATGTCTGCAATTCTGCACACCTGTTTGTTGTTACTCATCACAAGGCAGAAAGTCAAGAAATCAGTATGTGGCACAGGAATATTCTTTGACTTTGAGACCTGGTATTTAATTCATCACTTCACTCAGTTCCTAACAGAAATTACACTAAGCCAGCAAATTACATATGAAAATATTTACCCATTTCCCATCCGTAATCTTGGAGCAGTTGTCGCCGTGAGAAAATGCTCACCATCAGGTGACCAATGAAGTAATGTAGTATCAGCTGCCTCCATTTTGGCAATAAGCTTTCGGGCCATTGTGTCCCACAATTCAACATTACCTTGGATGTTACCAAATCCACCAAGGATCAAGAGTGACGGTAGTTAAAGAAACACATTTTATAAAGACAGGGTTTAAATTTTGACTTGAACATTCAATATTTTGATCTTATCATAAAGTTTGCCTTATAATCTACATGAGAGTTACAATTCTTATAATTACAATACATATGCACACCATTCAGAAATTCTGATAACCTTGATAAATCTAATACTAACTGTACTTCAGTGGAAGCTACGAAGGATATGTAATTAGGACTGAACGGAGATTCTCGACTGTCAAACTACTGCATTATTTTGTAAGTACTTCTGGAATTCTAAACTTTCAAAGCAGTGTGTTAGTCTGCAAGTACTACTGGGATTCTCCATTTCCACAGCAATGTATATGACGGCAAGTACTTCATCATTCACCATCAGTACTACTGTCACTACACAAAGCAGTACACACAGTTCTATGTTCGCAAGACATGCACTCATTCCCTGTGCAATATTTTTGCATGTAAGGTAACATCACTGTGGTCTGATGTCCCTTCAGCACCATTTTCTTCATTCAATGATATACATAACCTTCAACTGCACCACCACATCTAAGTAAAATCTATATTAGTATCATAAACGTTTATTACATTTTTTCTTATTGCATTTGGTTTACTGACACTCTTGAAAAAACAAATAAGCAGGTAAGCACATTTCACAACAGCTAGCTTATTAGAGGGTATCTCCAAAAGTATGAAACAATCTTCACAGTTTCTACATAAAATAACCCAGTATTTACATGTTTTATGATAACCAAAGTGTGATATATGCATGTATTTCATGCACAACCATTCATAATAGTTCCTTACTTTAGAATTTTACATTTCCAATCCACACTCCACAATTTCTCCACTGTAATGCTTTTTGTATTAACTACGGCAACACATCAAACATATGTAATCATATCGGATGTCAGGGGGAGATAACTCAGAATGTTTTTTAAAGAATCTTTGCGTTAAAAACAAAATTATTTGTCTACCGTTGAAGTAAATAGCTATTTGTCTTTCTGTTTTACACTTTATTGTTGGTTTAATCAACTGTATGCACCCATTAATACATAATGTTGCTTCCGACAAGCGTGTAATGGCTGCTTGTGTCTGAACAGCTGCTTCAGCTGGCCATTCATTGTCTGGTGTCTTATATGATTCATTTCACATAAAATCAAGTCCAATTTATTCTCTTCATATCATACTTCATACATTTATCTATGCTATTTTGTGATGATCTGCTGCAGGCTACATTGTTCTGGCAGCTGCAATATTCAGCATGTTTTGCTATGGAATACACCTTAATATTGCCATTCATAACTGTTTTCAGCCATATCAGTCCAAGTAGTTTTTTTAGGTTTCATTTTGTATCTCCATCAGAATCTAAGACTATATGGTGTTATGTGGCAGAATTATAGGTAAAAGGTTAATTTGAAATGATTGGAAATAAAGCAGCCCACACAAAATTGGGGTACTACTCTAGCACAGAACTGGAGAAACTAAGAGAAACCATAAAAAGCCTCTGTCAGGACAGCTAGTGTCCCAACTGGCACTCCAACACAGCAACTTCCATACAAAAATCAAAAGCATTACTGCTTGAGCCATCTTGTTTGATCACAAAGTATAATAAAATTCCTGTATCTTTCATAGAAGAGGAAGGAGAAAAATACATTATTTCCCATGACTAAGAATAAAATGTGGTTCAACTAAGTTTGGAAATTGGCATACTTTTACTGAGGTAGCATTTTATAACAAGAAATATGATATTCAGCATGAAACTTTTTTTCCCTTACCATGTTTAAAACAGAATCCCCCTTTCACTACATAAAACCAGTTCACATAGCAGAATACACATCCAAGAAGGGGTATGTAAATTGTATCACAAGAACATTGTAAAAAATACTTATGTTACATAAAAAGAACATACAAAAAGGATATTATTTCCATGAGGATTATAGTAGATGCAGTTCCGTGGCCCAGTGCCAAACTCAAACACAGGCTCACATTTCAGATTGAAGACGGTAGCCTTTGAAGGCATGAAGCCATAAACCACACAGAACTCAGAGCTCTTCGGACTCCATTCAACACTGTAGATTGGACCTTCTTTGCCTGTATAAAATATTTCCAAACATCAAAGCTGGCAATCTCAATATAATAAAATATAATTTTTCTGTAAAAAGACAGTAACTTTTACCTCAAGGAAGGCCACAACGAATGACACTAACCCAAAACAATAAACTCAGACCTACTTACTAAGTAGCACCATAGCTGTTTCTCCTTTGGTACTAATGAAGTGTAATGCCTGCTTTCCATAGTAGGATGAGCCAGACTTGTCCACCTCTGTGCTGGTCATAAGAAGAACACCTGTGCCTCGCTTATTCCAGAACATATCTACTTTATCTGCCTGAAAGTAACAATTTAATACTACAGTCAAAAATATGTTCGCCACTTTATTAATCAATTATAAGGCTACATGTTTCGACTATAGATTAGTCATCCTCAGGCCTATTTTTGTCAATTGTGTCACAAGATGCTATGCACACTTTGGGATCCCATCATGTTTACATCCATGGAATACATCAAATTAAATCGTTTTTCTCTAAGGGTGTCACGCCCTTAGAGAAAAACGATTTAATTTGATGTATTCCATGGATGTAAACACGATGGGATCCCAAAGTGTGCATAGCATCTTGTGACACAATTGACAAAAATAGGCCTGAGGATAACTAATCTATAGTTGAAACATGTAGCCTTATAATTACCTTGAGCGATAAAGTGATTGTGCTCACGTACACTATTTAATATTACATTATGTTACAAGCACATCATGATGCTTCCATTTAAAAAAAAAAAGTTCTCCATTGCCTGTATTAACCAAATTAAAGGCTCATTAGAGTAATTCAGTAATACCCCTACCACACAGCAGTGCTTAACATGTCCAAAATAAGGATAATCAAACAGTAAATATTAAATTCTGATGTTTTGCTGACCGTGCATCTCAGTATATTTATCTCAGTAATTAACCAACTTGATGCAGAAAAGTTTTGTTTTATAATAAGTTTATTTCATGCCTCTACATGTTTCGAGCACCATGTGCTCATCATCAGGCCAAAATTGTATTATACAGCCTCTGGTATCATCATACCTATAGGTGTGATGATACCAGAGGCTGTATAATACAATTCTGACCTCTTGATGATGAGCACATGGAGCTCGAAACATGTAGAGGCATGAAATAAACGTATTGTAAAACAAAAATTTTGTGCATCAAGTTGGTTAATTACTAAGATAAGTAAATAATATAATACACAACGGTGTCCTAACAAATATTCCTGCAACAATCATACAACAATGTGCAAGATCACATTGCTCTTTAAATGGGCTGAGGTATGTAGATTTAAAAAACAAAACAGATGCAACTTTCAAAAGCTTTAAGTAAAAACCAAATTGAATGTTTTATAGAAAATAAATCCACAATAAAAATAAGGCTTGTCTTTAGGTTTTTGTGGTCTGTGTGTATGAGCAATTTTGGCTTTTTGCTAAACCCCCCACACCAAATATGTGTAACATAGGAAGGAGGAGGCACGTGCGCATGTGTCTTTGGAAGCCACAACTCATCCATAAATAGAGACAACTGTGAAATTTTTGCAGTGGTTTTGGGAGGATTATAAGATATGTCATGCCAAATATATTCTATACCAGTCCATAAAAATGGAATTTGACCAAGTTGTTTCTACTTCTTGGTCATCTTCAGTTATTACTAATGCTGCCATGGTTACCGGCTGTTTTCCCATTGAGGCAGGTGTGTAGAGGAAAGAGAGGTGAGGATCAAGAATGGTTGGCATGGTTACCAAGTGTGTTCTCTGTGAGGTATGAGGTAAGTCTGAGGGCAGAGTTAAGTGATATTATTATTATTATTATTATTATTAACTGCAATTGGGTTGTCACCCTGTGGCAGCGGTTATTTTACATGCATACAAAATATGAAAATGGTTACTACTAAATTTAAGTCGGGAGGGCTACATGTGAAGCATGTAGTGGCAACTTGGAATTTGGGGAACCATCTCAGCAATCACTTTTAGGCACAGGGAAACCAAGAAAAACCTGTGTCAAGATGGCCGGTCACAGGACCTTCCAAATACTGACTTCTAGCCAGCAGTCTGGCATCTAAAGTAAAAAAACAGCGAGTAAAAAAACAGCAGTATTCAATACAAATCAATTTCAATCATTCATAATTAATAATCAGTAAGTACTGATAAGAATATTATTATGTTGTCATCAACAACTACAATGACTACAACAACATTAACAACCATTTGTACATTCTGAATTGATCCATGGGGTTTTTAACCAATGGTCATGCCTTCATGGTCACCATGGCTGCAGTAGTTACTTGGTGTGTTCTCTGTGAGGTATGTGGTAAACAGTTAAAATTCTTCAATAAAAAGTCCTTGTTTTTGTTGTTTTTCAGGTAGATGAATAGTGTTGGCAATTTATGCGGTGATTGTACGAGTTGAAGTGGTGAATTGTTAGACTATGCTAATGGATATTAATGATCATTATCCCAGACGAATGGCTCACCACTTCAACTGTTATGATTGCTCCATAAATTGCCTACTATTCATCAACTTGAAAAACAACAACTTTTTATTGACTCTCTTAACTATTTTAAAACTTCTTTCACCTAATTATTAATAATTTTACCATACTTTTTTATATATTGAAAAGATGTTTTATAAGTGTAATATTCATATGTACCTTACACAAGGCTGAGATCTCATCCATTAACTTTTTATAATTACACGCAAGGCAACAGGTATATAATTCTCCTTTTTACATTTTGATAATTACAGCAGGAAAAAGGCCACTTTAGGTAGCCGAAACATGTAGCTGCCACCACATTCACTACAATGAAAGTTGTGCATTCTTTCTTTATGTGATCTACAAGAGCATTAGGGGATGCAACACCTTACGATTTTTGTTGTCATTGTCATAAAATGATCAAGGTAGGCAGAAAGCTCTAACTGGCTTCACAGCATACTACTCAACAGAATTTACTGTTCATTTCCACAATAAATAAATATATGAAACACAGTTACCTGGAAAAAACTCTTATTTGCCAATGAGTTTGTACTCTCAAACTTCGGAAACTGGAATAGTCTACCAAATGATGGCTGTCCTGAGTTACCTAAGCATAGAAACAAATTTTAAAATGTATATACAAGCATACACACACATCATTACTTAGGAACTACATATTTCATAGAGTTAAGTTACACACAAACCTGAAGATAACCACAGTACAACTAGGTAAAAGCATCTGTAGCTTAACGGTTAGGTTCCAGTAAGATAACACAAACTACTGATGTAGCCCTTCATCAATTAGGTGGAAAACTTCACAGGTATCTTTAAATTGCCCTGCATCCTCTAGGTAACAAGCTACATATATTAGAAGTTAGTGAAGAGGTTGGTCTCTAAAGAAACACAGAGACAACTAAGTGTATGTTCATGTTTCAAAATGAGAAGGAAGGACAAAATCATAATACAGCACAGTTAAGATATTCTTAATATATGAGAAGAGTTCAAAGAACTGGTAGTCTGGAATTAAGTACCTTCAAGATGTTAAAGAGCAGATTCAATTTGGGAAATGATCACTAGCTCTGGCTCAGAATCTATTATATTATCATCTTCTACCCAAACACATAAAAATTAAAATATACAAAGCTGTGAGTATAATGTTACCTCTTTTCTGTATTAATGTACAACTAGGTTCTCATATTACACTGAGAATGTCCGGGAAAAAAAAAGTTATCTGAAGAATACTTGGGCAATTGCATCACCCACATTTCCTTGCACCACAAGGCGTCCAAAGTGTCATGGAAAATGCCAGTTTCTTTTCTAGGCACGCCTTTACTTGACATAAGCTAAAGCAAGACTGTATAGCAATATATATGTCGTTACGGAATTCATTACACTTGCCCAACCCCAAATAAATATATAAATAAATAAAATTATACACATGCAGACTCTCATACACATACACACACATCACTCATGAAATGACAATTTTTCATAACCACACAATTCATCAAACTGAGATTTGCACATAACTAGACAGCTGGGTTACAAACCACCTTCTGTCAAAATTTTGGGTCCACAAAAAAACTGCTTGTCCTTATATTTTCATAAAAACATAACAAGCTTGAGTACTCATCTATTTAGGATTGGTCAAGTTTTTCAGTTCCCTGCAACAATGAGCATTGGTGGGTTACAACAAATTGCTGTGTCATGAGTCATACGTACATACATACTGACCTTAGATCAAAAATCACAATTTCTTGTGACTAAGTAAAACATCGCTGGTCATTTACCTTAGTGCTATTTATAGTTACAAAAGTATGTTAAGTATGAACCATAAAAATACAAGGGCAGTCCATAAAGAAAGTGAACTTTTTTTTTTTAATTTATTGCTTTACTTACAACTTAATCAAACTTGTCACCTGCAAAGTATTCCCTTCCACTCTTGATACACCACTCCCAACATTTTTTCCATTTCTGGAATGCATCCTGGAACGTGTTTTGCGGGATGGTGCAAAGGTCCCATATCGAATTTTCTTCTATCTCCTCTACCGTCTGAAATTGGCGACCTTTCAGTGAGGATTTCCACTTCGGGAACAGAAAAAGTCTGCAGGGGCCACATCTGGATAGTAGGGCGGCTGGGGGACAACAGTCATCTCATGCTTCATCAAAAATTCATGGATAAGGAGTGACGCGTCAGCAGACGTGGCACAAATTTTGCAGCAACACGATGCATCTTCTGTTTTTCAGTCAAAATCAGGTGGCACGAACTTTTACAGATTCATACTTCTTCGGCAACTTCATGGACAGATAGGCAATGATTTTGATGAATCACAGCAAGCACACTCTCCATGTGATCATCGTCCATTGGTGTGGAAGCCGTCCAGAATTGGGGTTGTCTTCAGTTGGACGTTCTGCCCAATTTTAAACACTGGTACCACTCGTGACATTGTGTACGAATCAAACAATCCTCTCCATAAGCCTGTTGTAACATCTGAAAAGTCTCTGTAAAAGTTTTTCCCTATTTGAAACAGAATTTGACGCAAATGCTTTGCTCCTCAAGATCCTTCATTTATCAAATTGCAAAAAATCATTGAGAGTACTTAACACACTCATTCAAGCACGTGTAACTTGATGACTAACTGACATGGCATGATGCTGCTACTGTCAGAAAGAAGCTTAAAGTCCACGCTACACAACGCCACCATCGCAAGCGTACTGTGCATGCTCGCTGGCTCACTATTTCACAAGTTCAGTTTCTTTATAGACTGCCTACGTACATAACGTCAAATTAGTCAGTTTTCACTATACAAAAAAAGACCCCTTTGCTCACTTTCAGTAACCAATCAACAACCTTTTCTAACTTATCTCAGTAATTAACCAACTCGATGCACAAAATTTTTGTTTTACAATACGTTTATTTCATGCCTTTTCTAAGTTTCTACAACACAAAACACTATTAATTTCAAACAAAAGTTACACTTACAAGCCATATGCCTAGGTTATATCAAAATAAGGACTATAAGGTTCATGAGATTTTCCAGTACTATGACATTTTACCTGGCACATAACAGAGGATATGGTACGGAGATGATCCTGGAGAGATGCTGAAGTCAGCAACTTTTTGGATGTGAATCTTGTGGGCCACAACATCAAAATTTGGTACATCATAAAACTGTATTTCATTATTCACATTCCGTGCACAAAGTTTCTCATCTGAACTCCACTGTGGCTCCCTGCAGAATATATAACAAAGACTATTACAGCACTCATTGGCAATGTGATACCATATGGTCTTGGAGACATGGAGAAACCTGCTACCCTCATCTGCATGTCGGAAGATGTAGCAGGTTTCCATGGAATATTTGTACTCACCTACACAACTACATGACATAACATCTCCCACCACCTTGACAGCCTGAAACCTCAGTTACATTGGTCTGTATTCCCTCTGCAACCAAATGCTAACTGCACAAGCAGTGTTCATGAGGGAAATAAAAAAGCACAAGCATAATCATGTTTCTCATAAATAAACCCAAAGGGAGCCTCTAGAGGTTGAAATTCATTACTGCTGAAGAAAGAGAATTTTAATATTACAAAGAAATGGTCTTTTTACCTGCACAATTATTATGCACATTTACATCCCTGCACATCACCAATTACCCTTTGGCATCAGAATTTATATTAAATTGGGTAGAAATATGTTTCATATACACAAAACATATAATCTCACAGTTTTATTTCAGGAAACTCCTAATTTTGCAAATACTTGCAACTGCTCAAAATCACCACAGTAATGTTTCCTTTCAGTGTATCCAATTCAACATTCAGCACTACACACACACAAAAAAGTACAGATATTGTGTGAAATGTCTGTATCAGGAAAATATTTCACTTACTCTTACACACATAATATTACAAAAGACAACAAAACAAAAATGGGAGGGAGACCTGTTTCCAAACTTCAAACTGGACGAATTGATGATGCTTGTTACCTTAACTACAAAAATGTTTTTCAAAGTGTAATGGATGTCAAAGTGTTCACTCACCATCCAATTTGCTTCTTATGAATAAAGTCTTTGACCAGTTCACCACACTCTGACTTGAATATATGAAGATTTGGTCCCCCTTGTGGATTAGATTGTGTTACTAAAGACAGAAGAAGGTAAATAATAATTCTAACTAAGATATGTACACAAATTTTAACAACACAAAAAACATCATCACACAAGATTTAAAACCAACTTACATCCACCCACAGCTAATCTAACAAAGTCCCGAAAGGGAGTGTACTACTCAGCAATTAAAATTTTTAACAACCTTCCTCACAATATCAAAGATTTAGCTAATGAGATAGTACTGTTTCGGAATGCTTTAAAGAGGTTTGTACTCATAAATTCCTTTTATAATAGTAAAGAATATTTTAATCATCAGAGACATTCCATTGAAATTTGAATTGACAACTGGTTTTAGGTGTTTTATTATTGTACTATATTTATAGGTAAGATTCTTCCAACACTATGTATATTATATTAGTATGTAAGTGACAGTGTCTATATCCACAAGACTGTATCTTAATTTGGATTTATAGAATGCAAATAAATTACATTACATTATTACCTAAAAGACGTTTAAATACACAGCATGAATTTCTTGCAGGTCTCAACAAGTCATAGGTGTCACGTTATAATGACACCTAGTACTTTTGAGAGTATTTTGAATTTATGCCTGCTTTTGCTTGTTCTAAGAGCCTAAATCAACAACAGCTGTACCATGCAACTGCTCATCTGTGGCAGTAAATGATCTGAACTCCAAACTTTGCTCATTCAGTCACAATTGTATATGTTATGGTGAACAGTTGGTAGATATTTCATGTGCAATGCCACTAGAAGATGTGACATTTGCCTTGTGTGCTGATTAGGTGCTGACCAAGGCAAGTTACAGACACATGTTTACAGTGTTCTTGTAAACAATGGTCAATTCACTGAGGCCTTTAAGACAATTTTTAAGTACCAATGAGACCAGCTTTCTTCACCTATCATGTCCAATATGAAGGGCAGTGCATGCACATACATGACTGCAGAACTGAATAAACCCTACTTCTAGTGCAGTGCTGGCCTAAAGCCATGAATGTTGGTAAACTGGGCAATGGACTTAATGACTTTGCAATGTGACAGTATGAAATACATGATATGTTGTATACTGCTGCAATTATAATTCAGCACTTATAAATTGCTGATTTTTGTTGTAGATACAGTCTTTCACAGACTTTTCTATGACTGATTAATAGTTTGTGTGGAGACAGTTTCTGCCATAACTGACTGCTGTTGTTTTCTACTAAATAAATATAATAATGAAAAGAAACAGCTATCATTAGATAATTCCTGCTTCTGAATCACCAGTTCCAAGTTTACCTATGGCCGTACATACGGAAAATCCTAAACTACTGTTACCTTCAAGTTTTTCCTGCCACTGAATCATCTACCAAAAATGAGGAACTCATTCTTCCTCTGCTTCTTGGGTCACCTATTTCAACACCTGAAGAAAGAATGCCACTTGGAAATCTATGCAGTGAGGAGAGGATAATACCAAAATGGATCTTAAAACCTACAAGACGGAAAAGTGGGCCGTACGTGGACTGGATTCATTTGGTTCAGAACGTGTACTAGTAACAGGAATTTATTATTATGATAATGAACTCTTCCCTTCCATTAAGGGTGACGAATTTCTTCACTAACTCAGCAGCTATTAGGTTATCCGGAAGATTTCTGTTCCATGCTGTTGGTTATGGAACTAATACCTCAATGTATTGTCATATGTATGTAGACAAATGACCATTTATACTCACCTATGAAAGGTTCCCACGTCATTAAATACGTCCCCTTTGGAGAAAATTCTAAATTGGATACCTTGGGTCGCTGAATTTCTGCTAATATTTTCCACGTTGAAGTTGCAACAACCTTAACACTGAAATTAAAAATAAGAATATAGTCCCATTAAAACTACACATTAAATACTACTTCTGACAACTGCTAGAAGTCAATAAGCCATGAACTTACCATGTCCCATTCACCCAGGCGAAATACTTCCCTTGTGGGTCAAAAAGCATAGCCTTACACGACTTGCTGTCATCCCGTGTAAATGCAGAGACAAGGTCATAACTGGGAGGACCAAGATTAATGGAAATCCCTGTCGAGCCTCGAACTGAAATAATGTCACGTACATTTTAACGGCATTATACCAGTGTTTCAGTTATTCCATTTGCCCACTGTTAGGTTACTACTGTCACGTATGGTGCACCAACCAAGACATAATAACACTCATCTTCCTTGTACGTAGGTACATATAAGCTACACGCAATAATAACTGATTACCCTGTTTCAGACGAAGGAGTAAACTCTTACGAACATTACAAGTAAAGCAATAAACGTCTCAAACTTCTACACTTACCTGCAACAACAGGAACTGCCGACGCCATCTTCCTTCTCGAGCCATGTGGAGGTGGGTGCGATCACAGATCAGTGGGGTGCGATTTCCCATGTTACGTTGGGCTCAATTGAACCACAAGGAACCAAGAAAAACACTGGGTTGTATCAATTTTTTTTTAGTATCAAAATTAGCTAGCATGCCCTGACTATTCGGCAGTTAGATCTCTAGAATTGCGAATTGTTCGCGATTATAGCGGAGCAGTCTATAAATGTAAGCACGCAACGTTATGACATATGAGACTGAGGACAACTGCGGCATGAATCAGAGATTTCTCATTCAGTTGTGAAATTATATACAAAAATAAATTGAATTAATAGCATAAATGAAGCAGTGAAAATATTACTAAGTTGCATGCGTATGGAGGTCTGCTAAATTATTAAGATCATGTCACCTACTTACCATGGATGTTTCCGCAGTGTGGTGACAACGGCAGCTGTAATGGTGAAAAGGAAACTTACGGGGAAGACTGTGTTTACCTACATGTAACATGATGTAAGACCACTCCACCCCTCCCGAGCATACTCTTTCGTTTTGGGAAAATGCTTATACAGAATACGAGTACATGAGTACGCAATTCCAATGTGACCCCCCATTCCGCCATTTTTCAGATTAATGAATCGGGAAGAAATTTTCATCATATATTTGCGTAAATACGGCATATAATGGCTCTGCCCTTTCGTATGAAGTAGTTCATATAACTGACTGCAGCTACAAGCCCTAATGTTTTACAATGTGTGGTAAAATTTCGTGTTCAAAATTTAACATTTCATTGTGTACTGTCTATGAGAATAACTTCTTGTATAATAATAATAATAATATATTGTTGCAGAAATGTCTTGGCTTTAGCGATCTTCAAGGGATGTGATGTTCACATGAATAGTAATATCAAAAGAAGATTGAACTTAAATGAATATATTTGCAGTCCATGAATCTAAAACAGGTTAATACCTTGGATATAGAACAAGTCAAGAAAATATTACATACATATTCATCTACAGAGTAGAAGGAGTGAGCATATAAATAATTCTTTGAGGTTGATATGAATTGTTTAGAGTTGTCACTTAAATTTTTGAGAATCTGTGGGAGACTATTTGTATGTCAGTTGAGTGGGCTCCTTTTTGAGGTAGTGGTAAATTTTATGACGATTGGTGAAAGTTAAATTTTTGTCTACTATTTGTTATAGACATCAGAATTTGACTTTTATTTTTGTTGTTAACCACAAATAAGAGAAGTGGTATTGTGATTGAAGGGGCAGAATTTTTCAGTTCTTAAATAAATCTCAAATGAGTCTGTACTTCTGCATCCTGTAATAATTCTCAGTATATTCTTTTGTTTAAAAATTGTTGCACTATGTGAAGAGTTCCCCCAAAATATTAATCCATACTGCAAAACAGAATGAAAACAGACATACTAACCCACCAAGTTGTTTCCCATACTTTGCATTAGAGGTGATGACTGACATAAAAATTTGTTTTAATGTATTATACCTTAAAAAAAGAAAGAAGAATAGTCAAATCAGTATGCAGAAAAAAATATCATTCTCCATTTATCTTTGAAACTTGTTTAAATGCCCTCCATTCTTTTTGCTTTCCTTCCATAAGCATGCCTCTTGTATTTATATCCACTCCTTCCACATTCTGCATTATATATTTTTCCCCATCACCCCACTGGTCATTTATGTAGAACCTTAAATGATGTTCTGCTTTTAAAAGAAGTTAAGTGTCACCCCCTCTTTACACAGTGTATCCCTAATGTAAATTACAGTTCTTATAATATTTCAACCATCCTTATCTTACCTAATGTCGTGTTTTCAGATTTAACCTTTGTTGTTCATTTCTTAAAACTCCATACAAACATCAATCCTGCTGCTTCTGTTCTGCTTACATTGTCCTGCCTGTATTCCCATGTCTTTCCTAATTAGGTATTCAGAGAAAATTTTCATTGATAGAAATCCCTTTGATTTTTAAATTATGCAGAACTGTAGCTGACAATTTAAAGCATAGGAATACAGCATACAGTAAGCAAATTACATTTTTAGATGGGGGTATATGAAGAGAAATAATCATAAATTTTCTACAGAACTGCTTCCTTATGGTAAGAGGTTTGCATATTTAACCAGAAACTTATTTATGTTGAAGTTTGATTCTTGAGAGTGTGGCCCCAGATGACCAACAGGAAGCAAAAACAAACTACATAATCTTTCACATATAACCTGAACTGAAATGTTATTTATGTTGGCTCAAGACCTGGATGTTTAGAAGCATCACCAGTTGTTCATGCAAGGGTTGATATTTGTCTTTATTTGTATATTAATTTTCAAGTTTTACATTGTACATAACATTGCGTCACATGATGCAATATTCTGCCGCCAGACTGGCGCCTCAAGGGGGTG